>Ga0209382_10008700_pt1 | contig 12774 bp, 16 predicted proteins | sample SoiMetdeltSBSDD5_FD_187599 | JGI IMG/M metagenome (GOLD analysis project Ga0209382, IMG submission 187599) | Bulk soil microbial communities from a Populus tree surrounding site in Tennessee, USA - Soil MetaG P. deltoides SBSDD5 (SPAdes) (version 2) | ecosystem: Environmental > Terrestrial >... | reverse complement strand
GGGCCGCTTCCCGGGCCGTTTGCCGGGCCGCTTCCCGGGCCCTTCGCGCCCGGCCCGTTGCCCGGCTTCGTTCCCAGCCCTGGCTGGCCCGGCCCCGGCTGGTCCCGCAGCGGGCCCATCACCTGAGGCGACTCCGGCGGCGCCTGGTCCCACCGGAACGGTGGCGGGAACGGCCCGCTCTGCTGCTGGAACTGGGGCGGCGGAAACTGCGGTGGCTGCTGGAACTGCGGCGGCGGGAACTTGGGGGGTTGCTGAGCCTGCGTCGGCTGGCCGCCCGGCGGCGTGCCGGGCCCGGGCAGCGTTCCGGCCGGTGGTACGGGTTGTGGCCCGCTCGGCGGCCCCAGCTCCGCGTCGGCCGGCGCCGGCGGCGGCGGGCGCCGGCTCGGCATCGACGCGCTGCGCGACAGCAGGTCGTCCCGCTGCCGCCGGTAATCCTCCGCCGATAACTGCCCGGCGGCCAGCGCCTCGTCAAGCTGCCGCAGCTCGTCCTGCCAGGTCACCGGAAGCACCCCTCTGCGGTCGCACGACAATACGCCGCGCCACATTCTGCCCAAGTTCTGTAAGTAACTGGCAACACGTGCGACAACGGTGCGTTCCGGCTGGCCGGGCTACCCTCGCTACATGGCGCTATTCGGTTCCCTCGGTACCCGCAAGACCGCGATGATCGACAGGTCGGCCGCGCTGCCAGGCCGGTCAACCCCCCTGGCCGTGCCCGAGTACCACTTCGTGCACCGCGACCGCCGGATCGTGCCGCCCTTCCCGGCCGGCCTCGCCACCGCCGTCTTCGGTATGGGCTGCTTCTGGGGCGCAGAGCGGCTGTTCTGGACGCTCCCCGGCGTCTACTCCACCGCCGTCGGCTACGCGGGCGGGTTCACCCCGAACCCCGCCTACGAGGAGGTCTGCTCCGCGCGCACCGGCCACGCCGAGGTCGTGCTGGTCGTCTACGACCCCGCCACGATCTCCTACGCCGAGCTTCTCAGGACATTCTGGGAGAGCCACGACCCCACCCAGGGCATGCGCCAAGGAAACGACGTCGGCACCCAGTACCGCTCCGCCATCTACTACGCCGACGACGCCCAGCGCGAGGCCGCCGAGGCCAGCCGCGCACAGTTCCAGGCCGCCCTCGTCACCGCCCGCCGCGGCACCATCTCCACCGAGATCGCCCAGCTCGGCGACTTCTACTACGCCGAGGACTACCATCAGCAGTACCTCGCCAAGAACCCCGCCGGCTACTGCGGCATCAGCGGCACCGGTGTGTCCTGCCCGGTCGGCTTCGCGGACGCCGTCGAGAAGGCCGGTGCGGCCGGCGATCAGTGAGTTAAGGACAGGATTGGTGGGCTCGCCAGGCGGCGAGCCCACTCCCATCTGATACAGGACGAAGGCCTCATGTCGCTTACTGGTACAAAAATGCTGGCCCACCCGCGCCCAGCGGCCGTCGCTACGCCGTGTCTTGACGGTGATCTCCAGACCCGCGCCGAGCGGTAGCCAGCGGCTGGCTTTGACGGTTGTAGCCAACCTCTTGTCTGGCGATGTAGGAATCCACCCGTAGGTGCAGGCGTATAATTGACTTCGTGGATTCGCCCGAAGCTCAACGACTGCGCGTCGCTCTCGATCTGTACGAAGCCGGCGTGCAGATGCTGCGGCAACGGCTAAGACGTGAACGGCCGGCCGCCAGCGAGACTGAGATCGACGCCGCGGTGAACGCGTGGTTGCTTGTCCGGCCCGGCGCCGTGGACGGTGACTGCATCGGACGCCCATCACATCGGTTCGAACGAAACCAAATCGAATGAACAGCGTAGAAGCAGCGCTGCGACGCATCGCCGCGGATCTCGATGACCGCCGGCAACGGTGGGCTCTGGTCGGCGGCTTCGCTGTCTCGACCAGAGCCGAACCTCGATTCACTCGGGATGTCGATGTCGCGGTAGCGGTGCCCGACGACGGTGCCGCGGAAAGCCTGGTGCATTCCCTGCTCAGCAACGGTTATCGATTGGTCGCGTCTGTCGAACAGGACGCGACAGACCGCCTCGCGACCGTCCGATTGGCAGGTCCCATGAGTCGGCAAGAAGATGTGTTGGTCGATGTGCTCTTCGCCAGTTCGGGTATCGAGCCAGAGATCGTTCAGGCCGCGGAACCAATCGAGATCTTGCCAGGGCTGACCGTGCCGGTGGCCAACACAGGTCACCTCATTGCCATGAAGCTGCTCGCGCGTGACGACCGAACACGGCCGCAGGACCATGCGGACCTCAACACCCTGATCCAGGTCGCAACCAACGCTGACATCCAAACCGCGAGGAATTCCATGGAGTTGATCACCCGGCGGGGCTTCAACCGGGATCGTGACCTCACGACAGCGCTAGCCGAACTAATCAGGCACGATGAAGTCGACTAGCCATGAAGGAGCGTTGAGGCCGATGTTCGTGGTGCGGTGACGACGGCGCCGGCTGTTGCGTGACCGGCGGACATCGTGCCGTGGGCCGGCGAAGGTCGTCGCCGCGTAGAACGCGACCAGGATGGGGGCGTCGAGGACGGCGAGTTGGAGCGGGCGTTCGCCGAGCAGGCCGCCGCACGTGAGGCGGACGGAGCGGCATGAGCGGCTCACTGGTACTTGACGCCGGCGCCCTGATCGCTGTCGAACGTCGTTCACCCCACCTGCAGGGAGTTGGTCCGAGCGGCCCGTGATCGCCGTGCCGGTCTGGTGGTGCCGACCGCGGCCCTGGCGCAGGTTGTGCGATCCGGTGGTCGGCAGGCCAACTTGCGACGATTCTTGGCCGGAGCCCTACATGGTATCGCAGGGACAATTGACGTCGTAGACGCCGCGGTAGTCGTCTGTGCCCAGGAGTTGGGCCATTCGCCCATCATCACGTCAAACCCCGAGGACCTGCGCAAGCTCGACCCAAGGCTGCCGCTCATCGTCGTGTGATGGATCGCGATGCAGCTACCGCGGCATCGCGGCACCGACGTCTCCTGCCCTGCCGGCTTCACCGAGCGCTCAGGAGGGAACGGCCAGGTCCAGCCCGGGCGACCGGCTTAGTTGACACGTTTCGTACAATTTGGGGCATGACCGAGCTACCGATCAGTGCGGCGCGGGATCACCTTGGCGAGATCGTGTCGAAGGCCGAGCATGCACAGGAACGGACGGTGCTTACCCGTCACGGCAAGGCTGTGGCTGCGGTGATCTCTATCGAGGACCTGCGCGAACTCGAGGCTGCGGAGGACCGTGCGGATCTGGAGGCTGCACGGGAGGCGCTGGCCTCGGAAGAGCGCCGAACTCCCCACGAGGAGCTGCTTTCCGAATATGGCGTCGCCTGACCGATGTCCTATCGCATCGAGTGGACGGCACCCGCGGAGAGGGAGCTTCGTAAGATCGACAGGCCTGTCGCCCGTCGAGTCCTGATGGCCGTATCCAAGCTCGCGTCTGACCCGCGCCCACGCGGTGCCCGTTCACTGGCGGGGCACCCGTCGGGAACCACTCGAATCCGAATCGGCGAATACCGAGTCGGCTACGTCATTGACGACGGAGCCGTCGTGATCACAGTCGTTCGGGTCGCCCACCGCCGTGAGGTGTACCACAGTCTCTGAGTTACCAGAGTTACCGCATGAACGGAACAACTACCACCAGCAGTACCTCGCCAAGAATCCCGCCGGCTACTGCGGCATCAGCGGCACCGGTGTCTCCTGCCCGGTGGGTTTCACTGAAGCTGTGGAGCAGGCTGGTTTTGCGGCTTCAGAGGGGTGAAGTCGCCGATCTGGCAGGGCACGCCCGTCCTCGACACCCAACCGGAACTAGCCTCGCGCAGCCCTGGTGTAGCCACAAATTTGTGATACATTTGGTCGCATGGCTGCGGATGCACACACGGTCGGGCTTCGTGATCTCCGCCATCACACGAGCGAGGTGCTGGCGCGGGTGCGGCACGGTGAGACGATCGACGTCACCGAGCATGGCCGACTCATTGCCCGCATCGTTCCTGTCGAGCAGCGCAGCCCGACGCCGATTCTGGAGCGTTTGGTCGCTTCGGGGCGGGCGAGCCTGGCTCGGCGGCCCGGCTACCGCCCCCGCATGCGTCCTGGAGACGGCACCGACGCCCTCTCCGCGACCTTGGCGGCGATGCGGGCCGAGGAGCGCTGATGGGTCTCTACTACGTCGACACGTCCGCCGCTATCAAGCTGCTCATCGAGGAGACCCATTCCACGGCGTTCGCCACTTTTTACGACGCTCGTGCCGAAGCTGAGTGGGTCAGTTCGGCGCTGCTTCGGATCGAGGTTATCCGTACCGTCGCTCGCGCGAGGTCGGTGCTTCTTCCCGACGCCCGAGACCTGTTGCTCGCCTTCTCATACATAGCGATCGACGACGAGATCGTGGAGGCGGCGATGAACGAGCCCGACCGTTGCCTTCGACCGCTCGATGCGATCCATCTCGCCACCGCTCGCCTCCTTGGTCCCGACCTCGATGCCTTGGTCACCTACGACGACCGGCTGGCCACCGCCGCGAGCGACGCCGGCATGGTCACTGCCACTCCTCGGAGTTGAGCCGGGGCAGTACCTACAGCAGCCAAGGGCCGTACACCACGCAAATGGCCGGCACCGTCAAGTCGAGCCGATGCGTGGAAGCCGTCGCCGGGCCGCGTTCGCAGCTCTCCAGCTTCCGCACCCCGGCCGCAGCCGAGTTCACCGACGGTGCCCAGCACTTCGCCGCGCGCGCCGCCGCGATCTGAGAACCGCTCGGTCGCCAGCCCCGGTCAGCCAGCGCGGTCGAACACCCGCAAGGCCCATTCGGTGGCGGCGTCGTGCTCGTGTGGCTGTAGGTCGCGGTTGACGTGTAGGGGTCGGCCGAGGTGGGCTCGCCAACCGTTAGCGGGCCGGATGACCCATGCGCCGTGTTCGTGGCGTACGACGTAGCCGGCTCCGGTGTCCTTGGGCAATGGTGGCGCGGCGCGCAGCTCGCGCGGCAGGGCGAGGAGGTTACGAACGACCTGCACGGCCCGCGGACGGGCGAGTCGTGGTGGCGTTGGCTGATCGGCGTAGCGGCGTGGTGCGACTGCGGTGCGGACGAGGCCGGGGAGCTGCCGCCACTTACTACTTGCATTCATTCTCGCCTACCAGTCGATCACTGCTCTTGTCGGAGAACTCGAAGTCGTGGCCGCCGAGAGTGCCGATGACCTGTGCTCGTACCCGCCAGGCGCCGGGTAAGCAGGCCGCGAGTAGCTGGTGGATGGTCTTGGTGGTGCCGGGGATGTCGCTGCCAGTTGGCCGAGCACCGACTGCCCGGTCACGATCGGCTTGTTGGGTTGGAACCGCAGGTCGCATGCCTTGGCTGTGCCGCCGGGCGCGGTGGGGTAGCCACAAGCGGCGGCCGTAAGTGCCAGGAACGCCGCTCACGCGGCGAGCCGCGAACGGACGCTGGCCCTGGTCATGTCAGCACTGCCCGGGTTGCTGGTCGATGGGCACCAGGGTGTTGGCTGCCCGCCTGGCCTGTCTCGTCCAGGAGCCGGTCGTGCACGAACAGCGGGCGTGCTCGGGCACGCCCAAGGCGAGCGGCGTCGGAGAGAAGCCGGCCGCAAACCAAGAAACCGGGGCGTGATCGGCGACTCCATGGGCAGGGCAAGGTCCTGAAGCGACGGAAGCGGCTCGCGGTCGTCGGCACGCCGGCCTGGCCGGTTGGTTGGTTGGTCCTCGATACCGCTCTACAGGCGCCTACCGGCCTTGGATGGCAAACAGGGCGCCACGTATTGGTCAGGACTGGAATACCATCGTCAGCTGACCCGCCAAGGTCTCCTGATCCACGAATTGCCGCGCCTGGCGCCCGCGGTGTGACGGGAGGAGTACGGCAATGGCCAAGCGGCTTCTCGGCCTATTCTCGGTTGCGCTGATCAGCGCAACGATTGGACTGGTTGCCGGCGCGGTGCCGGCGTCGGCGGTGACCGTAGACTTTACCGGAATCGTGGCCTTGAGTAACTGCTCGGGCTCCGTCGTCCAGCCGGTGAACGCGGGTCCGAACGACCCGGCGTATGTGCTCACCAATGGGCACTGCGTCAAGTTCTTCGCGCCCGGCGAGGTGATCGTCGACCAGAAGACCAACCGCACGTTCAGCCTGCTCAACTCCGCCGGGACCCAGTCCATCGGCACGTTGCGGGCGAACCGGCTCGCCTACGCGACCATGACCAGCACCGACATCGCGCTCTACCGGCTCAGCCTGACCTACGCGCAGATCCAGCAGCGCTATGGCACCCCGGCGCTGGCCCTCTCCGCGAGCCACCCGGCCACCGGAACCGCGGTCAAGGTCGTCTCCGGCTTCTGGAAGACCATCTACGACTGCCAGATCGAGGCGTTCGTCCACGAGCTTCGCGAGTTCCAGTGGACCTGGAGCGACTCGATCCGCTACGCCTCCGCGGCCAGCTGCCAGACGATCGGCGGCACCTCCGGCTCGCCGGTGATCGACGCCGCCAGCGGGGCCGTGGTAGGGGTGAACAACACCGCCAACGAGAACGGCGAGGCCTGCACCCTGGACAACCCGTGCGAGGTCGATGAGTTCGGCAACATCACGGTCCGGTTCGGTGCCCGCTACGGGCAGCAGACCTACCAGATCAACACCTGCATCGGGGTCGGCAACACAATCGACCTGAATCTGCCCGGCTGTGCCCTGCCAAAGCCGGCGGCGGTGAGCGTGCCCATTCCCGCGGCCGCCTGACCCGTGACCCGGCGGGCGTGCTGATTGCCGGAACGGGTGCGTCGATCCTGTTGGCGGTGACGTCACGCTCTTCGCTGTCGAGGAAGCGACGCCCACGCTTCACCGGGGGTTCGGGCACCTCCGCCGCTGGCCCTCCCATCACACGACTCGATGCCGAGGTAAGTGAGGCCATGTGCTACCATGTAGCACATGGCTGATTTTCGTATCGGTGTGCGTGAACTCCGGCAGAACGCCAGCCAGTATCTGCGCCGAGTCGCCGCCGGCGAGTCGTTCACGGTGACCGACCGGGGAACTCCGGTCGCTCAGCTCGTGCCACCCGCCGCCGGAAATGTGCTCGACGCCATGATGGCCCGAGGCGAACTGTTGCCGGCCGAACGCCCAACCGGTGTGCTCAGCGGCCGGTTGCCAGATCCCCTTGACCTCGGTTTCAGCGCATCGGAGGAACTCCAGCGGCTGCGCGACGAGGAGCGCTGGTGATCTATTTCGATACCTCCGCGTTGGCCAAACTAGTAATCAAGGAACCGGAGTCGACGGCGCTTGTCAGCTGGCTGGGAGAACGCGATCACGTTGGCCGGCGTAAGGGCAGCTCGATGCTGTGCCGGGTGGAGCTGCCGCGCGCCGTCCGCCATGGCGGTGACCTCGCCTACCTTCGCGCGCAGATGATCCTGGGTGATCTCATGCAGGTACCCTTGACGCCCGAACTGCTCGACGCCGCTGGATCGCTGCCAGGATCGCTGCGCTCGCTCGACGCGATCCATCTTGTGACGGCGCTACGGCTGCGCGCCGAGCTGTCCGTATTGGTGGCCTACGACCAGCTTCTGTTGGCGGCCGCCCGCCTGGCCGGCCTACCAACGGCGTCGCCCGGCCACGGCGATCGCGCCTGAGTTCGCATCAGCATCCCGTCCGTGTCGGCTTGGGCCGCGCGACCGGTAATGCGCGCCGCGGCCAAGGGCATTGGCTCGTTCCAGCAGGCCCTCGCGGGTGAGCCGGTCCAACGCACTGCCCCGGCGTGGCTTCGGTCGGTTGTGGGGGCTGGTTATCTGTTATCTGCCGTAGTGGTACCGGCAGGCCGCGATGCGAATCTCGTCATTGACGATCTTGTAAATGAGCCTGTGCTCATCGGTGATACGGCGTGACCAGTAGCCCTGGAACCCGTGCTTCAGGGACTCCGGCTTGCCGATTCCCTCGTTACCGTTACGGCGTATGTCCTTGATCAGGTTGTTGATCCGATTCAGAACCTTCCTGTCCTCGGTCTGCCACCACAGATAGTCTTCCCACGCCAGTTGGTCCCAGACCAGTTTCACGCGCGATCACTCGACGATCTCGTGCTGCGCACCACCGCCCGCCTCGAGACGCTCGATGGCAGTGATCAGACGCCGGGCGTTCTCAGGACTGCGGAGCAGGTACGCCGTCTCCTTGAGGGACTGGTAGTCGTCGAGCGACACCATCACGACCGGCTCATGCCCGGCGCGAGTGATCACGACCTCCTCGCGATCGTTGACTACGGAGTCCAGCGTCTCCGCGTACTTTGCTCGAGACTCCGAGTAGCTCATGGTCCGCATGGCACCCTCCAACACTGGCGTACAGAAAATTGTACGCCATGCCGGCCTGGCGGGCAACCGGGGACTGTGACGCTGTGGGCCCAGGCGTGGCCTAGGCGGGTCGTTGCAACAGCGTCTGCCGGGAGGTGTGCAAGCAGGCTCCCCAGCTCAGGACGCGGGCGGCGAGGACCGCGCCCTCGGCGGTGGATGCGGCGACCGAGGGTTGCTTTATCGCGCGGCGGCGGTGCCTTCGCCGGTTTCGGTGACCACGATGGCTTCCGTCGGGCAGCATTCCGCGACGGTGTGGGCGAGACTGATGAGCTCCGGGTCGGTCAGTTCTGGCTGCAGTGCCGCGGCATGGCGGGCCTTGGCCAGCGCGAAGAGCTCCGGGGACATGGCCTCGCACAGGCCGGACCCACGGCAGAGGAACTCCTCGATTCGCACGTGTGCCGTCACAGAAGTCACCATTCCTCGCCTCAGCCGGCGCCTGCGGGCTTCAGGTTCACCGGGAAGTGGTTGATCCGGCGCATGACCCAGGCGGCGGTGTACTCGATGTCGGCGCGGGGGATGGCGAGCTCCAGGTCGGGGAAACGCCTGAAGAGTTCGGGAACGGCGATCTCGGTCTCCAGGCGGGCGAGGGCGGCGCCGAGGCAGTTGTGGATGCCGTGGCCGAGGCCTACGTGCCGCGGGCCGGTCCTGGTGATGTCGAGGCGGTCGGGATCGTCGTAATGCTGCGGGTCGCGGTTGGCGCCGATGGCCATGGGCAGGATGGGGGAGCCCGCCGGGATGGTGGTGCCGTGGAGGTCGACGTCCTCCTTGGCGAAGCGCATCAGGACGCTGGCGGCGGCGCCGTCGTAGCGGAGGAACTCCTCGACGGCGGCGGCGGCCAGCTCGGGCTGGCTACTCAGGAGCTTGCGCTGGTCGGGGTGGTCGATCAGGGCGAGCACGGCGTTTCCGAGCAGCGCCTTCGTGGTATCGACCCCGCCGAGGATCATCACGGCGACAAGCGCACCGAGTTCCTCCTCGTCGAGCCGCTCGCCGGCGTCGCGCGCCTCGACGAATGCGGAGGCCAGGTCGTCCCCGGGTTGGCGGCGCTTCTGCGCGATCAGCTCCTGCGCCAGGTCGCAGATCTTGCCGAAGCCAATTGGCGAGTCGCCCAGCCGTGCCGGGTCGGTCGGGTAGGCTTGTGAGACGGCGTTGTCGATTTCCTGGAACTTGTCGAGCGGGAAACCGAGGATCTCGCCCATGACGGTCGCTGGAATCGCGCCGGCGAACTCCATCACGTCCATCCGGCCGGATTCTTCGTAGCGATCGAGGGTGGTCGCCACGATTCGGGTGACGGTGTCCCGCCACTGCGCTATCCGGCGCGGGGTGAAGGCGCTCATCGCCAACCGGCGCACCTTTGTGTGATCGGGCGGGTCGACGATCGTGAGACCCTTCTCGAGCAGGGTGCCGGCGGCGATCACCAAGCCGGCGGCCCTGAACTCCGCGCCGGCCCAGCGCCCGCCATCGGAGCTGAACCGGTCGTCACCGAGTACGTTCCGAACGTCGTCGTACCGCGTCACCATCCACATCGGCACGTTTCCGATGGGAAACTGGAACTGGTGGACGGGGGAGTTCTCCCGCAACCAGGCAATGGTCGGGTACGGATCCTGGTAGTATTCGGAACTGAAAAGCGCAGTTGGCAACGTTGCGGTCATACCCCACCCTCCGGTTTCGGTGAAGCCCGGTCATTCTTAAAACCAGTCATCCCGAGCGATCCGCAGCCTAGTCCGAAGTGGCGGAGGTGTTATTAGGGTGATACCCCAGGATGCCCCCCCAAAACTTTCTGGGCGGGCACCGGCCCTTGCGGGTACGGCCGATGTAGCCGGTGGGAATTTGCGGTGTATGTCCAGGTCGGCGCCCTGTCGGTCGATGCCCTGTCAGCCGATCGAGGTGGGGTGGCGACCACGGCGAGCCCACGGCGATGCTACGGCGAGGCCTCGCTGCCTTCGCGATGGCGGCGGTGGCTCGCGCCTGCTGATCCGCCGGCGAACGGCCGGTCGCGTTCGCGAACCGGGCTGATTGGCCCGAAAGGAGCGAGGGAGCGAGGGAGCGGGCTACGGGCGTCTCCGCCCTATTCCGCGCGGCCCGCGGCCGGCCTTGGCCGGTGGGTCGTTGATGGGCTCCTCGCTGGTCAATGCTTTTCTGAGCCGGCTGAGGGCGCGATGCTGGGCGACCCGCACGGCGCCCGGAGTGGAGTTCACCGTATCCGCAGTCTCCTCAGCGGACATGCCGAGCACGATCCGCAGGACGAGGATCTCCCGCTGTTTTGGCGGCAGGGTGCCGAGCAGCCGCGCCATCCGCCCGGACAACTCGCCGTGCATGGCGCGCTGCTCGGGCCCGTCGCCCGATTCCATGGACTCGGGAAACTCGGCCACCGGCTCCGATTTGTTCCTGGCCGCCGATCGATGCGCGTCGGCGACCTTATGCGCCGCAATTCCATATACGAACGCGAGGAAGGGCCGGCCCTGGTCGCGGTACGACGGGATGGCGGTCAGCACCGCCATGCACACCTCCTGCGCGACGTCGTCGGCCGAGGCGTAGGACCGCTCCAGCCGCCCCACCCGGGCCCGGCAGTACTGCACCACCTTCGGCCTGATCAGCATGAGCAGGCGGTCGACAGCCAGGCGATCACCGGTCATTGCGGCGTTGACCAGGACATTGATGTCCGTGGTTGTGCGCATGACGCGCCTCCCTTCGCGTGCGCCCGGACGCCGCGTGGCCGGCGGGTCGCTGGCCGCGCGCGCCGTCTCTGGCGTCGGGACCAGAGCCAACGCGGGCCGGGCCGAGCGATCGCCGGCCCTGCCGTCCCCGCGGGCCCTGCCGTCCCCGCCGGCCCGGCCGCATCCGCCAGCCCGGCCGTCCCCGCCAGCCCGGCCGCATCCGCCAGCCCGGCCGTCCGCGCCAGCCCTGCCGTCCCCGCCAGCCGGCGCGGACGTGCCGCACCTGCATGCTTGCCACTCCTGTCGAGATACCCCCGGTATACCGCCCACCGAACTAGCGTCGAGGCCGAGCCTGTGAGTCTGCTGTGGATGAGCTAGGTGGACCCTGTGGGCCGGCTGTGCCGCGCTTTGTCCAGAATTTGTCATGTATTTGCCGTAAACCGTTCTCGCCGTGGCCACATGTGAATAGAGCGGCGGTCGACGTCGAATAATACGGCGGCCCGCTGTGCGGCACTCGTGCGTTTGCGATTGGCGGGATTGCCGGCAGGGAACCGGAAATCGAAGTTTGCCGAGAGTGGCGCTGCTGCCGGTTACAGCGCGACGTGCAGCCCGGCGCCGGCCGCGCGGGCGGCGGCGAGGATGAGCGCGGCCGCGGCGGCGTCCTGCACGGCCACGCCGACGGACTTGTAGAGGGTGATCTGGTCCGGCCTGCTGCGCCCCTGCCGGGTGCCGTCGACCAGCTCGCCCAGCTCGGCGTGCACGTGTTCCGGGGTGATTACGCCGTCGCGGATCGGCCACAGCAGGTCGTTGCTGCCGGCGGGGTACGGCGCGAGCGCGGCCTTGCGGGACTCCACGCAGAGCAGGGAGCCGGCGACCGTGGCGGCGTCGACCTCCCGCCCGCCGACGTTGTAGCCGACCGAAGTGACGTGCACGCCTGGTGCCAGCCACTCCCGGCGCACCACCGGCTCGACTGCGTGCGTGCAGGCGCAGGCAAGGTCGGCCCCGCTCAGTGCCTCGGCGTAGGAGGGGACGGGGCGGATGTCGATGCCGGGTAGCTCGTCGGACAGCCTGGCGGCCAGCGCGGTGGCGCGATCCTGGTGACGGCCGGCCACCCTGATCTCGCGGATGGGCCGGACCAGGCACATGGCCGCGGCGTGCGAGCGCGCCTGCACACCCGTGCCGATGATCGCGAGAACCTTGGCGTCCGGCACGGCCAGCAGGCGCGCCGATAGGGCTGAGGCGGCGGCGGTGCGGGCCGCGGTGATGGCGGTGCCGTCGAGCAGCGCGGCCGGCTCGCCGGTGCCGGCGTCGAACACCGCGATCACCGCCTGGTGCGTCGGCAGCGGTCCACCCGCGTTGTGCGGGAACAGCGAGACGAGCTTGGTGGCGAGCACACCGCAGGACGGCACGAAGCCGGGCATGGCGGCGAGCAGGCCGTCGCGGTCCGGTACCGCGGCGCCGATCCGGTCGGGCACCGATGCGCGGCCGGCACTGAGGTCGGCCATGGCGGGGCCCAGCGCGTCGATGAGCGCGCTCAGGTCGAGCAGCTCCTCGATCTCCGATCGGTTGAGCACGAGCACCGGTGCCCTCCAGATGTCCTCGCCGCCGAACCGCGGTCTTGCCGCCGAGCTTGACGGTTCTTGTCGCCGAGCTCGACGGTTCTTGCCGCCGGACCGCGGTCTTGCCGCCGAGCTCGACGGCTCTTGTCGCCGAGCTCGACACCACCGGGGTCGGGCCGGGCTCAAACCCCGCTGCTGTCGAGTTCGGCGACCACGGCGGGGAGGTCCTGGTCGGCGGCACCGGGCAGGTGGTCACCGACCTAAGCGGCCAGCCCTCCGCGGCC
>Ga0209382_10008699_pt1 | contig 12775 bp, 12 predicted proteins | sample SoiMetdeltSBSDD5_FD_187599 | JGI IMG/M metagenome (GOLD analysis project Ga0209382, IMG submission 187599) | Bulk soil microbial communities from a Populus tree surrounding site in Tennessee, USA - Soil MetaG P. deltoides SBSDD5 (SPAdes) (version 2) | ecosystem: Environmental > Terrestrial >... | reverse complement strand
ACGCGCGCGAGCTGCACGTTCACGCGCCGCGGGAACCAGGGATGCGTCTCGAGCCGCGGGCCGAGCGCGCGGAGGTCGCGGACCGACCACGCGCCGCGAGCGCGGAAGACGACGCAGTGCGGGTTGCCGACCGAGACGCCGGTGAAGCGCAGCCGGCGCGCGCCGACGCGGATCGGGCGATCCACCAGCTCGTCCGCGCGCACGCGGCACGGCAAAGCCTTCGGCCGGAAGCTCGCGCGCCCCATCGCCACGCGCGCACGCGACGCCTGCCCGCGCCGATCGAGCTGGAGCTCGAGCGCGACGACACCTCCACGCGTCGCGACGGTGAAGGAGGTCCGCCGCGTGCGACCCGTCGCGTGGAGGTAGCGGCCGAAGATGCGGAGCCCGTTCCCCGATTTCTCCGCCTCGCTGCCGTCCGGGTTGTAGATGCGGACGCCGAAGTCGGCGCGCCGCGTCGGCACCAGCGCAAGCACGCCGTCCGCGCCGACGCCCTGGTGCCGGTCGCAGAGTGCGCGCACCGCGTGCTTCGAGAGGCGGAAGTCGAGCTCGCGCGGATCCACCACGAGGTAGTCGTTGCCGAGCCCGTGGCCCTTCCAGAAGCCGTTTCGCACGGCGCGCAGCATACGAGAGTCGGGAGCTAGCTTCCTTCGCGTGCCCGAGCTGCCGGACGTCACGATCTACGTCGAGCGTCTGCGCGCGCATTGCGCCGGCCGCAAGCTGCTGCGCGCGCGGCTCGCTGGCCCCGTGCTGCTGCGGACGGTCGACCCGCCGCTCGCCGCGGTGGAGGGACGCGAGGTCCGCGACGTCCGGCGCCTCGGCAAGCGCATCGTATTCGGCTTCGACGAGGACCTCTTCCTCGTCTTCCACCTGATGATCGCCGGCCGCTTCCGCTGGCGTCCGCAGGGCACGAAGGTTCCCGGCAAGGTCGGACACGCGGCCTTCGACTTCGAGACCGGCACGCTGCTCCTCACCGAGGCCAGCTCGAAGAAGCGCGCCATGCTGCACGTGCTGCGCGGCGAGCCCGCGCTCGCGCAGCACGATCCGGGCGGGCTCGAGGTCTTCGAGACCGATCTCGCGGGCTTCTCGGCGCGCCTTCGTCTGGAAAACCGGACGCTCAAGCGCGCGCTGACCGACCCGCGCATCCTGTCTGGCATCGGCAACGCCTACTCCGACGAGATCCTGCACGCGGCGAAGCTCTCGCCGGTGAAGCTCACGCAGAAGCTCGACGACGCGGAGCTCGCGCGACTGTTCGAGGCGACGCGCGAGACGCTCGAGCGCTTCACTGCCACGATCCGCGCCGAGGTCGGCGAGGGCTTTCCCGAGAAGGTGACCGCCTTCCGGCCCGACATGGCCGTGCACGGCCGCCACCGCGAGCCGTGTCCCGTGTGCGGCGCGCCCGTGCAGCGCATCGTGCACGCGGAGAACGAGAGCAACTACTGCCCGAAGTGTCAGACGGGGGGAAAGCTGCTGGCGGACCGCGCGCTCTCGCAGCTCCTCAAGAAGGACTGGCCGCGCACGCTCGAGGAGCTCGAGGCGCGCATGCGCGATTCGTGAGCCGAACTGCGTGCGGCACTGGCCGCGCTTGCGTGCGCACGCCACAATCGGCCCCCTCATGAGCATCCGGCTCGTCGCGCTCGACCTGGATGGAACGCTGCTCGATCCGCGCGGCCTGCTGGGGGAGGACGTGCGAGAGGCCGTGGCGCAGCTGCCGCGCGCGGGGCTCCGCGTCGTGGTCTGCACGGGCCGCCGCTTCCGCACGGCGCTGCCGGTGCTCGAGCGCCTGGGCCTCACCGGCGCCGTGATCGTGCACAACGGCGCGCTCGTCAAGGACATCGCCAGCGGCAAGACCCTCCAGCACGCGTACCTGCCGCCGGCGCTCTACCCCGACGTGCTGGCGCTGATGCGCGGACATGGCCCGCCGCTCGTCTACGTGGACAGCTACCACGAGGGCACCGACATCCTCACCGAGGGCATCGCGCGCGCACACCCCTTCCAGCGCGAGTACCTCGACGACCACGACGAGCACGTGCGCGAGATCGAGGACCTGGCGTCCGCACGCCACTCCGAAGTGATCATGCTCTCCACGATGGCGGACGACGACGCGCTCGGGTGCCTGCGCGACCTCGCGGCCTCGCGCTTCGGCGGCACCGTGCGCACGCACCGCCTGATCAACAAGAACTACCGCGGGCAGATCCTCGAGTTCCTGTCGCCGCTCTCGGGCAAGTGGACCGCGCTCGAGCGCCTGGCGCGCGCAGCGGGCATCGAGGCGCACGAGATCGCCGCGGTCGGCGACGACACGAACGACGCGGAGATGATCGCGAACGCCGGTCTCGGCATCGCCATGGGCAACGCGGTGCCCGAGGCGCGCGACGCGGCGCGCGTGGTCGTGCGCAGCAACGGCGAGTCGGGCGTCGTCGAGGCGCTGGAGAGGATCCTCGCGAGGGTCTAGGCCCCGCCGATCCCCATCTTCTCGACCAGCCCGACGTGGTGGCCGGCCGTGAAGCCGCCGTCCACGGGCAGCGCCACGCCCGACACGAACGAGGCGTCGTCCGAGGCAAGGAAGAGCGCGGCGCCCGCCACCTCCTCCGGACGCCCGAAGCGCCCGAGCTCGTGCTGCTCGCGGATGCGCTCGCGGCAGTCGGCCGGGAAGAAATCCGCGCCGATCACGGAGCGGAAGAGCGGCGTGTCGATGAAGCCCGGGCAGATGCAGTTCGCGCGGATGCCGAGGCGGCCGTAGTCCATCGCGAGGTTCTTCGTCAGCAGGATCACGCCGCCCTTCGAGGCGTTGTAGGTGCTGCCGCCCTCCGCGCCCTCGAGCCCCTCGACGCTCGCGATCGTGATGATGCTGCCGCCGCGGCGCTCGATCATCTGCGGCAGCACGGCCTTGGCCGAGAGGAAGGTGCCCTTCAGGTTGACGTCCTGGACGCGCTGCCACTCTTCGAGCGGCAGCAGGTGCACGGGGCCGCCGGACGCGACGCCCGCCGCCGTGACGAGCACGTCGATCGGGCCGCAGCGGGCGCGCGCCTGCTGGGCGGCGTCGCGCTGCGCCTCTTCGTCGCGCACGTCGGCGACGCAGAAGAGCGACGCGCCCGCAGCCGCCTCGACCTCCTTCCACTCGAGCGGCTCGCGCAGGTCGAGGCCGACCACCGCGGCGCCCTCGCGCGCGAAGCGCAGCGCGCAGGCAAGCCCGATGCCGGAGGCGGCTCCGGTGACGAAGGTGACGCGGCCGGCGAGACGTCCCATGGCGATCTCCGTTCGTGAGCGAGGCGCGCGAACATAGATCAGCACCGGCGCGGGGCCGACCCGCCGCTACCTTGCGCGGCCGTGATGCGCCCGCCGCTGCGCCCCCGCCGCCCCACTCTTCGGATCGCGCTCGGCACGACGCTCGCCGCGGCACTGGTGTGCGGCTGCGGGCGCAGCGCTTCGGAGCCGGCGGCGCGCAACGCGGTGCTGATCTGTCTCGACACCGTGCGCGCGGACAGCTTCGAGCTGGCGCAGGCGCAGGAGACGCCAGCCGCGCGCGCGCACTGGGAGCGCGCCGCGTCCCTCACGCGCGCACAGAGCGTCTCGCCCTGGACCCTGCCCGCCGTCGGCTCGGCGCTGACAGGCCTGCGCCCGGAGCGGCACGGCCTCGGCTCGTTTCGAGCGGACGTCGCGAATCTCGAGCGCGAGCTCCCCGGCGGTCTCGATGCCGCCACGCCGACGCTCGCCGAGCACCTGCACGCGCAGGGCTTCGAGACGGTCGGCGTCTTCGCACATCCATGGCTCCGCAAGGTGGGCGTCGACCGCGGCTTCGAGACCTGGACCTACCTGCCGGGCTTCGACTCGCGTCCGCGCATCGCGGCGGAGGCCCTGCGCTGGCTCGGCGCGCGTGACCCCGCGCGACGCTTCTTCCTGTACGTCCACTGGATGGACGCGCACCAGCACCCGTTCCTCCCGCCCGCTACCCGCGAAGAGCGCATCGCGACGCTCGCGCCCGCGCAGCAGGCGCAGCTCGTGGCGACGGCGCCGGGGGGCGTGTGCGAGCGGGAGGACGCGCTGTACTGCCGGCAGTACCTCGCCTACTCCGCTGCCGTCGCGCAGCTTCGCCAGACGGTGTCGGGCCTGCTCGACGCGCTCGAGCGGTCCGGAGAGCTGGACGAGACGATCGTCGTGCTCTTCGCGGACCATGGCGAGGAGTTCCTCGACCACACGGAGATCGAGGCCGAGCTCGCATACGACCCGCGCGGCACCTACGGGATCGGGCACGGCCACAGCCTTTTCGGAGAGCTCCTGCGGGTGCCGCTGCGCGTCTGGCACCCGGACGCGACGCCGGGACCGAGCGCGGCGCCGGCGAGCGTCGTCGACATCGCGCCGACCCTGCTCGACTACCTCGGCGTCCCCGGAATGGCGGGCGACGGACAGAGCCTGCGGCCCGCGCTCGAAGGCGGCGGCTTCGACCCGCAGCGCCCCCTCTACGCGGGCGCGCTCGCCTTCGGCCCGCGCCTCACGGCCGTCGTGCGCGGGAGCTGGAAGGGCATCGCCGGAGACGGCATGCGCTCGCTCTACTACGACCTCGCGCACGACCCGCGCGAGCGCACGCCGCGCGCCGACCCGGGCGGCGTCGCAGATCTCATCGCGGCGCACGGCGCGCAGGGCCGGAGCGCGAACGCACCGCTCTCGCTCGACGACGAGTCCGTGCGCGCGCTCCAGGCGATCGGCTACCTGGAGCAGGCGCCGGACGATTCGGAGAAGGAACGCTAGAGCCGCGCGAGGATCGCGTCGGCGCTGCTCACCTGGAACTTCATCGGCTCCTCGACGGCGAGCACCTTCACCACGCCGTCTTCCGCGACGAGCGCGTAGCGCTGCGAGCGGACGCCGAAGCCGATGCCGGAGCCGTCGAAGTCGAGGCCGAGCGCCTTCGCGAACTCGGCGTTGCCATCGGCGAGCATGAGCACCTTGTTGTCGGCGCCCTTGTCCTTGCCCCACGCGCCCATCACGAAGGCGTCGTTCACCGAGATGCAGGCGATCGTGTCGACGCCCTTCGCCTTGAGCTCGCTGGCCTTCTCGACGAAGCCCGGCAAGTGCTGCATCGAGCACGTCGGCGTGAACGCGCCCGGCACGGCGAACAGCACGACCTTCTTGCCGCGGAAGATCTCGTCGGTGGTGATGTCGGACATCTTGCCGTCCTTCATCGTCTTGAGCTTCACGCTGGGGATCTTTTCACCGACCTTGATGGCCATTGGGGGGTCCTCCTGTCTTCTGATTGGGAAAGGGGGCGCCTAGTGTAACCTGCGATGCGCTCGAGGCCCTCCATGCCCCACTACAGCTACGACCGTCTCACGGCGCTCGACACCTCCTTCCTGATCCTCGAGAAGCCGAACGGCTACACGCACGTCGCCTCGACGCAGATCTTCGAGGCGGGACCGCTGCGCACCGAGGACGGCGGCATCGATTTCGAGGCGATCCGCAAGGCGCACGCGGCCGTGCTGCATCGTATTCCGCGCTATCGCCAGGTGCTGCGCTTCGTCCCGCTCGAGAACCACCCCGTCTGGGTCGACGACCACCATTTCGACCTCGACTACCACCTGCGCCACACGAGCCTGCCGCGCCCGGGCAGCGATTCGCAGCTCAAGCGCCTCTCCGCGCGCATCATGCAGCAGCACCTCGACCGCGATCGCCCCTTGTGGGAGACGTGGGTCGTCGAGGGACTCGAGGGAGACCGCTTCGCGCTGATCTCGAAGGTCCATCACTGCATGATCGACGGCGTCTCCGGCGTCGACCTGCTGCAGATCCTGCTCTCGCCCGATCCGCAGGCGCAGCCCGAGCCGCCGCCGCAGTGGATCCCGCGACCGAATCCGTCGCGTCTCCAGCTCCTGCGCGACGAGCTCGGGCGTCGCATGCGCCTGCCCTTCGAGGCGGTGAGCGACTTCCGCGCCTTCCTGCGCGACGCCGAGGACGTCCGCCGCGAGCTGCGCGTGCGCGCGCGTGCCGTGCGCGAGACGCTCGGAGAGAGCCTGCGCAGCGCATCGGACACGCCGATCAACGGGCGCATCGGCCCGCACCGGCGCTTCGACTGGTTCGCGATCGAGATCGCCGACGTGCGCAAGATCCGCGACGCGTTCGGGGGCAGCCTGAACGACGTCGTGCTCGCGATCGCCACCGGCGCATTCCGGCGCTTCTTCGGCGAGCGCGGCGTCGACGTCGCGCGGCTCGACTTCCGCGTGCTCGCGCCCGTCAGCGTGCGGAGCGACAGCCAGCGCGGCGCGCTCGGCAACCGCGTCTCCGCCTGGGTGATCCAGCTTCCCCTCGCGACCCGAGACCCGCGCGCGCAGCTCGCCGCCATCTGCAGTCGCACCGCCGAGCTGAAGGAGTCGAAGCGCGCCGTCGGCGCCGAGGTGCTGACGCGCGTCGCCGAGTGGACACCGACCACGTTGCTCTCGCTCGGAGCGCGCAACGCGAGCCGTCTGCTGCCGTTCAACAGCGTCGTCACCAACGTGCCGGGGCCGCGCATCCCGATGTACCTGCTCGGCGCGCGGCTGCGCGAGGCCTATCCGCACGTGCCGCTGGTGGACCACATGGGGCTCGGCATCGCGCTGCTCTCGTGCGAAGGACGCCTGCACTGGGGCGTCAACGCCGATTACGACCTCGTGCCCGACCTGCCCGAGTTCGTCGCCGCGCTGCAGGACTCCTTCGCGGAGCTGTCAGCGCTCGCCGCCGAGACGGCGGAGGCGCAGCGTGCGCGGCGCGCCGCCCGCGACGGCACGCAGGGCGCCTGAAACCACAGTGCGCACGGGAGAGGTGCGTCACCCGGAGCGCGCGCGCTCCGGCAAGCCGCTCGACGGCGTGCGCGTGCTCGCGCTCGAGCAGATGCAGGCGCTGCCCTTTGCGACGCAGCTGCTCGCGCACCTCGGTGCGGACGTCGTCAAGGTGGAGCCGCCGCAGGACGGCGAATCGGGACGCGCCTCGCGGCCGCAGATTCCCGACGCCGACGGGCGACTCGTGGGCGCGACGTACCTGCGCAACAACCTCTCGAAGCGGAGCCTCGCGCTCGACTGGAAGCAGCCGGCCGGCCGCGCGCTGCTCGTCCGGCTGCTGCCGCACTTCGACGTCGTGGCGGAGAACTTCCGCCCCGGCGCGCTCGCGAAGCACGGTCTCGACTACGCGTCGCTCTCCGCGCTCCACCCGCGCCTCGTGTACGTCTCGATCTCCGGCTTCGGACACCTGGAGGAGACACCCTTCGCTTCGCGTCCGGCATACGCCCCCGTGGCCGAGGCGATGGCCGGGCTCTACGAGCCCTTGCGCAAGCCCGGCGAGCCGCCGCCCGTCGTGGTGGCGGGCGCGCTCGGCGACAACGCCGCTGCGCTCTACGCGGTGATCGGCACCTTGGCGGCCCTGCGCCAGCGCGAGCACACGGGCCGCGGCCAGCACGTGGACGTCGCCATGTACGACTCGATGATCGCGATGGCGGACATGGTCCCGTTCATGTGGTCGCTCGGCGAGCCGCCGAGCGCGGCCACCGCGGCGCGCACTGGGCTCGTCGCGGCGTTCGCCGCGCGCGACGGACACTTCGTGGTGGCGGTCTTCCGCGATCACCAGTTCGAGCGGCTCGCCAACCTGATCGGACATCCCGAGTGGCTGCGCGACCCGCGCTTCGCGACGCGCGAGGGCTGGGCTGCGCACCGCGAGAGCGTCGTGCGCCCGGCTCTCGAGTCATGGGCGCGCGGCCTCTCGAAGCACGAGGCCGCCGAGAAGCTCTGCGCGCTCGGCATCCCGGCCGGCCCGTCCAACGAGGCGCCGGATCTCGTGGCCGATCCGCACGTCCGCAACCGCGACATGCTGATCGAGGTGCCGCGCGCCGATGGCGGCCGCCCGATGCTGGTCTCCGGCAATCCGGTCAAGCTCTCGGACGTCTCCGAGGGGCCGGTGCGCGAGTCGCCGCGACTCGGCGAGCACACCGATGCGCTGCTGCGCGAGCTGCTCGGCCTCCGCGACGCGGAGCTCACAGAGCTGCACGCAGCAGGCGCGATCGGCGGACGTCAGTTGGGAGGATGACCATGGCGCGACCGCAGAAGCTCGACGAGCCGGCCATCCGCGAGGCGCTCGCCTCGTTGCCCGGCTGGACCTACGCAGCGGGAAAGCTCCACCGCGAGCTGCGCTTCACGGACTTCGTGCAGGCCTTCGGCTTCATGAGCAGCGCGGCGCTCGTCGCCGAGGCGATGAACCACCACCCGGAGTGGAGCAACGTCTACAACCGCGTGGTCGTCGACCTGGTCACGCACGACGCAAAGGGGGTCACGTCGCTCGACCTCGAGCTCGCGCGACGCATGAACGAGCTGGCGGGCTAGCGCTCGCCCCCGAGCGTACGCCTCCGTGTTGCGGCGACGCCGATCGCGTCCGAGCCCGTCGCCGGCAGCGGCGCCGCGGCCGACGGGTAGACGCTGAACTGGAGCAGCCGCAGATGCAGGCGCGCGCCCGGCGTCACCGCGCGCGTGTCGTGGTGCAGGTGCGGGATCTCGATCTGGATGTGCGCGCCGGTCGCGACGACGCGTGCCTCGGCGTGCACCAGCGGCCCCGTGCGAAGCACCTGGTCGACGACCACCTCGAGACCCGGCTGATCGGGCTGCCCCACGCGCAGGTCGGCCGGCCGCACGTAGAGCACGGCCGGGCCGCTCTCGTGGATGCTGTCGGTGACGAGCGGGCTCGTGCTGCCCGGCAGGAAGACCTGGCGACCGCGCACCTCGACCGGCAGCACGTTCGCATTGCCGAGGAACTCGAACACGAACGGCGAGGCCGGGTTCTCGTAGACGGCGTCGACGGAGCCCTGCTGCACCACGCGGCCGCGGTCCATCACGACGATGCGGTCGGCCACCTCCATGGCCTCCTCCTGGTCGTGCGTCACGAAGACGGTGGTCACGTGGAGCTCGTCGTGCAGACGCCGCAGCCAGCGGCGCAGCTCGCGGCGCACGCGCGCGTCGAGCGCGCCAAAGGGCTCGTCGAGCAGCAGCACGCGCGGCTCGACCGCGAGCGCGCGCGCGAGCGCCACACGCTGGCGCTGGCCGCCCGAGAGCTGTCCCGGCATGCGGTAGGCGAGGCCGTCGAGCTGGACGAGGCCCAGGAGCTCCAGCACGCGCGTCGCGATCTCGTCCTTGCCGGGCCGCGAGCGGCGCGGACGCACCTTCAGGCCGAAGGCGACGTTCTCGAACACCGACATGTGCCGGAAGAGCGCGTAGTGCTGGAAGACGAAGCCGACCCGGCGGTCGCGCGCGTTCCGCGCGGTGGCGTCCTCGTCGCCGAGCCACACGCTGCCGCGATCGGGGAAGTCGAGCCCCGCGATGATACGGAGGAGCGTCGTCTTGCCCGAGCCCGACGGACCCAGCAGCGCCACCAGCTCGCCCTCGCGCACGTGGAGGTTCACGTCGCGCAGCGCCTGGAACTGCCCGAAGTTCCGCGAGAGATCTCGCACCTCGATGCTCATCACCCCTCCTGTGCGCCGGCGTCGGCGCGGCTCTGCTTCGCGAGCCGCCACTCGAGCAGGCTCTTGGCGACGAGCGTCCCGATCGCGAGGAACGCCAGCAGCGACGCCACCGCGAAGGCCGCGGCCGTCTGGTACTCGTTGTAGAGGATCTCCACGTGCAGCGGCATGGTGTTGGTGCGGCCGCGCACGTGGCCCGACACGACGGAGACCGCGCCGAACTCGCCCATCGCGCGCGCGTTCACGAGCACGATGCCGTAGAGGAGCCCGAGGCGGATCTTCGGCAGCGTGATGCGCCGGAACATCTGCCACGCGCTCGCGCCGAGCGAGACGGCCGCCAGCTCCTCCTCGGAGCCCTGCTCCTGCATCAGCGGGATCAGCTCGCGCGCGACGAACGGGAACGTCACGAAGGTCGTGGCGAGCACGATGCCCGGCAGGGCGAAGATGATGCGGATGTCGTGCAGGGTCAGCCACGGCCCGAGCACGCCCTGCATGCCGAAGAGCAGCACGAAGACGAGCCCCGCGACGACGGGAGAAACCGCGAAGGGCAGGTCGATCAGCGAGACGAGCAGGTTGCGCCCCGGGAAATCGAAGCGCGCGATCGTCCAGGCCGCGGCGACACCGAAGAGCGTGTTGAGCGGCACCGAGATGGCCGCGACCAGCAACGTCAGGCCGATGGCCGAGCGCGCCATCGGGTCGACGAGGGCGGCCGCGTAGCCGGCGAGCCCCGCGCCGAACGCATTGACGAAGACCGCCACGAGGGGCAGCACGAGGAAGAGACCGAGGAAGACGATGCAACCGGCGATCAACAGCGCGCGCAGCCAGCGCGGCTCGGCGTCGGCGCGCGAGCGCGCGCGCGTCCCGGCGGGCAGCGCGGCGTTCCAGTCGAGGCTCTGGGACATGGCGCGCCCCTAGACCGCGCGCTCGTGCGCGCGGCTCCAGCTCTGGAGGCCGTTGATCGCGACGAGCATCAGGAGCGACACGACCAGCATCGCCACGGCGATCGCCGTCGCGCCGGCGTAGTCGTACTGCTCGAGCTTCGTGACGATGAGGAGCGGCGCGATCTCGGTCTTCATCGGCATGTTGCCGGAGATGAAGACCACCGAGCCGTACTCGCCGACGCCGCGCGCGAAGGCCAATGCGAAGCCCGTCAGCACGGCCGGCGCGAGCGCCGGGAAGAGCACCCGCCGGAACGTCTGCCAGCGGCTCGCGCCGAGGCTCGCCGCCGCCTCCTCGAGCTCGGGCTCCAGATCCTCGAGCACCGGCTGCACCGAGCGGACGACGAAGGGGAGACCAATGAAGATGAGCGCGACGGTGATGCCGAGCGGCGTGAATGCGACCTGGATGCCGAGCGGCTCGAGGTAGCGCCCGAGCCAGCCGTTCTTCGCGAGGAGCGTCGTCAAGGTGATGCCCGCGACGGCCGTCGGCAGCGCGAACGGCAGGTCGACGAGCGCGTCGGCCAGCGCGCGACCGGGGAAGCGGTAGCGGACCAGCACCCACGCCACGAGCAGCCCGAAGCCCGCGTTCGCGCAGGCGGCCGCAAAGGCGGTGCCGAACGACACGCGGTACGAGGCCAGCACGCGCGGCGAGGTCACCGTCGCCCACAGGGAGTCCCAGCCGAACGACGCGGTCTTCATGCCGAGCGCCGCCAGCGGGATCAGCACGATGAGACTCAGATAGAAGAGCGTAAAGCCGAGCGCCGGGCCGAAGCCCGGCAGCGCGGATCGCCTTCGCGACCCCGGCATCGCACGCATGACGACTCCTATTTCACGTAGATCTGGTCGAAGATCCCGCCGTCCGCGAAGTGCTTCGCGTTGGCGTCCTTCCAGCTGCCGAACTTCTCGTCGACAGTGAAGAGCTGGAGCTTCGGGAACTGCTGCGCGTGGCGGGCGAGCACGGCGGGGTCCGTCGGGCGGAAGTGGTGCTTCGCCGCCAGCTCCTGACCCTCGGGCGTGTAGAGGTACTCGAGGTACGCCTGCGCGACCTTGCCCGTGCCCTTGCGCCGGTTCACGGTGTCGACCCACGAGACGGTCGGCTCCGCCAGGATGCTCGCGGGGGGGACCACCACCTCGAAGTCCGCACCATTGGGCTGGGACTTCACCAGGAGGGCCTCGTTCTCCCAGCCCACGAGCGCGTCGCCGATTCCGCGCTCGACGAAGGTGGTGGTCGCGCCCCGAGCACCGGTATCGAGAACGGGCGCATTCTTGTAGAAGCGCCCGATGAAGTCGCGCGCGGCTGCCTCGCTGCCGCCCTTCTCGAGGCCGTACTGCCAGGCCGCGAGATACACCCAGCGCGCCGCACCCGAGGTCTTCGGGTTCGCCGGGACGACCGACACGCCCGGCTTCACGAGATCGCTCCAGTCGCGGATCCCCTTCGGGTTCCCCTTGCGCACGAGGAACACCATCGTGGAGGTGTAGGGCGCGCTGTTGTGCGGCAGGCGCGACTGCCACGTCTTCGGGATCAGCTTGCCGCGCTCGAAGAGCTGGTCCACGTCGAAGGAGAGCGCGAGCGTGACGACGTCGGCGTCGAGGCCGTCGATCACCGAGCGGGCCTGCTTGCCCGGGCCGCCGTGCGACTGGTCGACCGTGACGGTCTCGCCGGTCTGCTCCTTCCAGTGCTTCGCGAAGGCGGCGTTGAACTCCTGGTAGAACTCGCGCGTCGGGTCGTACGAGACATTCAGGAGTGTCGTGTCGGCGCCGGCCGGCGAGGCGGACGCGGCGAGCAGGACGAACGAGAGGGCGAGAAACGAGCGGCGCATGAAAGTCATCCTCCTCAGAACGCAACCTGGAAGCGCGAGCCCAGGACGTGCTCGGTGTCGCGATCGCCACCGTTGGCGCCTCCGCCACCGTCGAAGTGCGTCTCGTTGTAGTTGAGCTGGATCTTCAGGAACGGGTTGATGTACCAGTTGACGCCGAGGGCCCATTCGAGCGCCTCCTCCGCCTGCGTGGCCTCGTTCGCGAAGCCCTGATCGAAGACGTCGTCGTCGATCTTCCAGCCGTCGATGCGCGCGGCGAGCTCCCAGGCGCCCGGACCCGTGTCCTCGCGCGCGGGGTTGAAGGAGGTGCGCGGCACGACGCCGTTGTACGTGCGGTTCTCGCCCGTCACGACCCAGCTGACGGTCGCCTGCCACGACTCGATGTCGACCTCCTCCTCCTCGTCCGTCGTGACGAGCTTCAGATTGGTCGACGAGCGCACCCACTCGCCCATCGCCCAGAGGGGACCCCACGACCAGTACGCCTGCGGCGAGAGACGAATGCGGTCGTCGATCTCCTCGACGCCGACGCCGTAGTTGAAGAAGACCTGCTGCCCCGCCGTGCGGTA
>Ga0209382_10008696_pt1 | contig 12778 bp, 9 predicted proteins | sample SoiMetdeltSBSDD5_FD_187599 | JGI IMG/M metagenome (GOLD analysis project Ga0209382, IMG submission 187599) | Bulk soil microbial communities from a Populus tree surrounding site in Tennessee, USA - Soil MetaG P. deltoides SBSDD5 (SPAdes) (version 2) | ecosystem: Environmental > Terrestrial >... | reverse complement strand
AATCGCGAGAGTCGGTTCGATGTGCTGGCCGGTTACGCGCTGATCGATCGGGTCAAGGCCGCGCTCGACAGCGCGCGCGGCCTCGAGACCCGCCTCGAACGCTCCACGGCCCGCGACGGCCGATCGTCGAGAGACCTCGTCGCCCGACTTGCCGCGCAGCTGTATCTCGTTCAGCACGGCATCGAGGACGTGCGGCTGAACGCGCCGATCGAGATCGTCTTGAGCGTTCAACCGATGCTCGACGGCGGCGCCGAACCCGCCGCGGCCGCGCAGTGGAGCGAACGGCTGCTCGACATGTATCGACGCTGGGCCGTGCGGCGCCACATGCAGTGGGAAGAGCTCGGCCGCCCGTCGGCCGGCGCGGCCCTGGCCATCGTTTCGGGCTTTGGCGCGGCGCGCGTGCTGGCGCGCGAGTGCGGCCTGCACGTGCGCGAGTACGAATTGCCGGGTGAATCGCTCGCGCGCGCGGTGGCACGGGTGAGAACCGCGGTCACGCCCATCACGCTGCCCGACGATGCGGCGGCGCGGATGGCGGTGCTGAGCGGGCAATTGAACAAGGTCACCGAGCCGGTGGGGGTCGTGCGACGCTATCGGCTCGATGGCTCTCCCCTCGTTCGCGATCTCGCCAACGGATGGCGTACTGGCCGGCACGACCTCGTGCTCCACGGCGATTTCGACCTGCTCGCCGATCTGCTCGGCGCGACCGCCTAGGCCGCGGCGCCCGGCGCGCGCCGTCCGGCCGTCGTGAGGTATGCTGTTCGACTCGGGATGTCGGGGATTCCGGGGCCGAAGCCCTCGGATAACGATGAGGGACCGTTATGAGCTATTGCGAGCACTGCGAAGGACAGCGTTTCGACCGTGCGCGAGTCTTGCGCGCGCTCCGTCAGGTGCAGAAAGACCTCGTGCGAGAGAACTGCCGCACCCCGCAGCGTGCCATCGACCTGGCGCTACAGGCGGTTCGCGCGCTGGAGATCCCCCATCTCGAGTGGGAGGACGAGGTCGAGCAGGTCGTTCACTAGCCGCCCACTCGATGCCGACGACCGATCGCGTCAGCGTGACCGCGAACCGAGGCGGAGCAGCGGCCTCCCCTACTTCTTGAACACGTCGGCGGTGACACCGGTGTTGAACCGCCACTCACTGACGACCACATCGATCGCTTTCTGACCGTTCTGAAAGTTCATGATGTGCGTGGGCGCGACCACGCCGTTGGCGGTCGGCTTGTGACCGCTGAGACGGATTTCGGTGTCGGCCGGTCCCTGCTGGGTCATGCCGCGGTAGGTGACGTTGACGAGATAGTGCGTCTTCTGATCGAAGCCGAGCACCATCTCGAGATCGCCTTTCTTCCACGACACGCGATCGAGCGTCGCGCCCTCGACCGGCTTGCTCTCGAGTGCGGCCACTTGCGCGCCGCCGTTGAGCGCTTCCCGCAGCACGCCGACCGCGGCGTTGAGCAGCACCGCGCGGCGCAGCTCGGGAAGCATCGGCGCCGGCAGTTCCATGGGCCCTTGGCCGGGCACGGTCATGGAACCGGCGGTGCCGTCGTAGACCTGGACGATTTCACCCAGCGGCAGGGTGATCGTGCCCCGCGACTTGTCGGGCTGCATCACTACCGACTGCACCTTGCCCTGCATTTCACCGCCCGGGGTCGACAGCGTCAGATCGCCGCTGCTCGTCGCATCCTTGATCTCGGCGAGTTTCGCCGCGCCGCCGTGCGCGTCCGCCGCGGCCTTGATGATCGCCATGCCACGCGCCGCCGCGTCGGGTCCGGCCGCGCTCTCCTGTTTCGCCGCCAGCTCGGGCTGGACGAGGTCGAGCTTCGCCGCCGGGATCGTGGTCACCGGACCCAGGCCCGCGAGCCCGGTGGCAAAGGCTTTGGCATTGCCGACCGCGACGATCGTCAGCTGATCGGGGCGCACGTGCCGTTCGACGGCCGCCGACACTTCCGCCGCGCTCACCTTACGCACCCGATCGCGATACGTCTGCCAGTAATCGGCCGGCAGACCATGCAGCGCCGCGGTCAGCACGCGCCCGGCCACGGCCGCAGCGGTTTCGGTCTGGATGGCGAATACTCCCGACAAGTACGAAGTCGCCTCGGCCAGCTCCGCCGCGGTCGCGGGGTTCTTCCGGAAGTCGTTGATGACTTCCATCATCACCTTCATGGCATTGGCGGTTTCTTCCGTGCGGGTGAAGCTGTTCGCGCCCCACAGCCCCGCGTAGCGGTTGCTCGCGATCGACGAGTTGGCGCCGTAGGTCAGCCCCTCCTTCGCGCGCAGCCGCAGGTTCAAGCGCGAATTGAAACTGCCGCCGAAGATCTGATTGCCGACCGTGAGCGCGAGCCAATCGGGATTGTTGCGGGGCACGCCGATCCCGACCATCCCGAACTGCGTCTGAACGGCCTCGGGCTGATCCACGACGACGACCCGCCGCTGCATCTGACCAACGGTTGGCAGCGTCGCTGGTTTCGGCGCGGGCGCCGTCCAGGCAGAGAAGTGCTTCTTCACAACGGCGGCGGCCGCTGCCGGCGTCACATCACCGGCAATGGCCAGGTAGGCGCCGGCGGGGGAGTAGCGCTCTTTGTGGAAGGCGACCACGGCGTCACGCGTCAGCCCGGCGATCGTTTGCGGCGTGCCATCCGTCGGCAGGCCGTAGGGATGCGTGCCGTAGGCCAGCCGATCGGTGACGACATCGCGGAGATACTCGGGATCGCTGTAGGCGACCTGAAGGTTCGATGCGGTTTGCCGGCGCCACCTTTCGATCTCCTCGGCCGCGAACGCCGGCTTCTGCACGATGTCGGCCAGCAGGCCAAAACCGGCGTCGAGCGACGAGGTCATCACCGTGACCGAGGCCTGCGTCGAATCGGCGGTGGCGCTCGCAGTGAGCGAGCCGCCCATGCTGTCGATGGCTTCCGCGATCTGCTGGGCCGACCGGGTTGCCGCGCCCTGCCGCAGCAGCGCCGCGGTCATCGCCGCCAGACCCGCGCGCTTGACGTCGCCGTCGGCGGTCGACCCCGCGCCCGGCAGCAGCAGGGTTGCCGAAACGACGGGCTGCCGGTGGTCTTCGACCACGAACACGGTCAAGCCGTTTTCGAGTTTGGTCGTCGTGTGCGCCGGGAACGTGAACGGCCGCTCCGGCGCGACCGGCGGCGGCTGTTGCTTGGCGGTGGTCTGTGCCTGGGCGATCGCGCACGGCAACACAATCGCGACAACCGCGGTGACGAAAAGCCTGCGATGCATCGAAACGTCCTCCAACTTCTCGATTCCTGAGCGGTCGCGATTCAGTGCTTGGCGCCGCCGGCAGCGGCGGGCTGAATGAACAGTCGCGTCTCGACCGGTTCGCCGAGGTACTGCTTGATGACGCGCTGCACGTCGGCGGCGGTAACCGCCTGATACTTGGCGAGCTCGGTGTTGTAGCGCTCGGGATCGTTCAGCAGCGAGGCTGCCTCGCCCACGCTGTCCGCCTTCTCCTGCATCGTCTGACGGCCGGTGACCAGCCGCGACACGATGGTGTTGCGAACCTTGTCGAGCTCCGCCTGCGACGGAGGCGCCGCTGCCAGGCCATCGACGACGGTGCGGATGCTCTTGGCGACGTCCTTCACGTCCTTGCCCTGGTTGGCGACGCCGAAGAGGAATCCGATCGACGGCCCCTCCAGCAACAGCAGCTGTGCCTGGGCGGCGACCGCCGACTGTTCTTCGTAGACGAGCTTGCGATACATGCGCGAGCTCTCGCCCGCGGACAGGATGTCAAAGGCGATCTGCAGCGCGTAACTGTCCGCATGGCCGCGCGTCGGCAGCTTGAATGCGCTGGCAACGGCCGGGAGCGGCGCCTTGGGGTCGTTCTTCGAGAGCTGACGCAGCTCCTTTTGCGGGGGTTCCTCCGCCTTCACCCGCGCCACACCCTTGCTGCGCGCGACGCGCCCGAAGTGCTTGCGCGCCTGCGCCAGCGCCGCCGCCGGCTCGAAGTCGCCGACGATGACCAGCGAGGCGTTGTCGGGCACGTAATAGGTATCGAAGAAGGCCTTCACGTCGGCGACAGTGGCGGCGTTCAGATCCTCCATCGAGCCGATCGGCAGGTACTTGTAGGGATAGGTCTGGAACGTGGCGTCGAGTACCCACTCGGCGAGCATGCCGTAGGGCGGATTCTCGAAGCGCAGCCGCCGTTCTTCCTTGACTACTTCCCGTTCCTTCTTGAAGTTCTCCTCGTTGACGACCAGCGACGCCATGCGATCCGCTTCGAGCCAGAGGATGCGTTCCAGGTGGTTCGAGGGGATCGTCTGCCAGTAAACCGTGCGATCGAAGTTGGTGTACGCGTTGACGGTGCCGCCGGCTTCCCGAACGAACCGCATGTGCTCCTCGGGTCCGACGTTCGCCGAGCCGCGGAACATCATGTGCTCGAAAAGATGCGCGAAGCCGGTGCGTCCCTTGCGCTCGTCCTTCGAGCCGACGCGGTACCACACCTGCACGTTCACGACCGGTCGTGACGAGTCCTGCGCGAGCACGACCTGCAATCCGTTCTCGAGCGTATGGGCTTCGATCTTGAGCTTGGGAGGAGTGACGTTGGCGCCGGCGGCCGCCGTTTGCGCGGTCAGGCCGAACGCGAAAAGTAGAGCAAGCATGGCAGCAAGCTTAGCGCAAGGCCCGTCGTCTCCGCACCTTTTCGGCGCCGAGGGGACGAAGCAGGAATTCGAGTGCCGGGACCAGGCGGCGAGCCCAGTGCGCTTCCTCGTGGCGGCCCCCTTCGTCGGTGACGAAACGCAGACGGTCGTTGCCGAAACCCTTGGCGCGCAGGATGGCGGCCAGCTCGCGAGCGTCGCGGACCGTTCCAGGGCCCTCTTCGGTGCCTGCGTCGAGGTAGAGCCGGCCCGGTGGATTTCCGTCCCGTTCGACGTACGACAGCATCGCCCGTCCGGCAAACCACAACGATGGGCTCATCGCGCCGGCGAAGCCGAAGGTCTCCGGCGCGCGAAAGAACGCATAGAGGCTGATCAGCCCGCCCAGCGACGATCCGAAGATGCCCGTGGCCTCACGCTCCGGCCGGGTTCGAAATCTGCGGTCGATCAAGGGTTTGATCGTGCGTTCCACGAATGCGAGGTAGGCGTCGCCGTCGCCGCCGCCGGCTTTCGCGTCGACGAACGGCGTGTACTCGGCAAGACGGGCTTGGCCCATGTTCGGGATTCCGACGACAATCGCTTCGAGCCCCCGTTCCGCGAGCGTGCCCATTGCCCGCTCGAGCTCCCAGGTTCCGGCGAAGGCGCGGTCGGGGTCGGCGAGGTTCTGTCCGTCCTGCATGTAGACCACCGGGTAGCGCTGCTTGCCGCGCCGGTACGATGGCGGCAGAAAGATGTCGAGGTCGCGCTCCGTGCCACGTTGAGGGGAGCGAACGCGGGCCAGCACGCGCCGCGACGCGCGAGCCGCGGCGGTCATTCCGTCGGCCGCTCGGGCGGCGGCGCGGAGGTGTGGAAGTCGGCGTAGAACCGCTGGGTGTAGGTTGCCAGCAGCTGCCGCACCCGCTCGCTGTCGGCCGACGCGACGATCAAGCCGGCGTGATGAGACTTCCTGATTCGTACGGCAATCTCGGGATCGGTGTAGCCGCTCATGTCGGGCGTTTCCTGGCGCGCGAGCGACAGCACGATGCCGCCCGAACGATCGGCGGCAGCCGGCGGATCGTAGCTGCTGTCCTCACCAGCAATCTCCAGCCGCGCCCACTCCCGCCACAGGTTCAACCCCGACGCCGCCTCGACGACATCGACGATGAACGCACCGCCCACCCGCGCCGAGGTCTCGAGAAAGTAGATGCGGCCGTCGGCCGTGCGAATGAACTCGGTGTGCGACACTCCGCGCAGCAGACCGAACGACGCGAGCACGCGAGCATTCACGTCCAGCAAGGCCTGCGTCCTGGGATCGCCGCTCGACAGCGTCTGCGTGACGAAGATGCCGCCTTCGTGGGCGACCACGAACGGTGGCGTATCGTAGCGGCTGGCGGCGGCAAAGCGAACCCGGCGATCGAAGACGATCGAATCGACGTGGTAGACGTCGCCGGCGACGAACTGTTCGAGCAGGAAGTCCGCCTGCGTGTCGCCCAGCGACTCGAGCAGCTGCCAGAGCGACTCGGCGGAGTGGATTTTCTTGATGCCCAGGGCCGCGGCCTGCGACCGCGGCTTGAGCAGCCACGGCGCGGGCACGGTGTCGGTCCAGGCGCGGATTGCCGCGTGGTTCAGCGTGTGAACGAACGCCGGGCAGGGGATATCCGCGCTGCGCGCCCGCCGCCGCATCGCCAGCTTGTCGCGAAACGCGCGCGCGGTCGTCTCGCCCATGCCGGGCACGAGCAGGTACTCCCGCAGCATTGCCGCCAGCTCGACGTCGAAGTCGTCGAGCGCGACGATGCGATCGATCCGCTCGGTGCGCGCGACGTGCGCCGCGCCCTTGCGGACGTGGTCGAGCGGCATGTCACGGCGGAGATAGTAGAACTCGTCGATGGCTTCGCGCGGCCAGTCGGAGTCGCGGAGCTTCTCTTCGGTGAGCAGCAGCACGCGACACCCGTGTCGCCGCAGCTCGCGCAGGAACTCGTCGCCCTTGCGGTAGGTCGCAATGCAGAGAAAGGTCAGCGCCACTGCCGCAAGTATAGAGGGGGTCAGATCTTGTATTTCAACATTCGAATGTTGAAATACAAGATCTGACCCCCTTCCCGGGACTACTCTTGGCGCATCGCGATCACGGGATCGACCTGCATGGCCCGGCGCGCGGGCAGGTAGCAGGCCAACAGTGAAACCATCGCCAGCAGTCCAGCCGTCGCTGCATAGCTCATCGGATCGATCGGCTCCACGCCGAAGAGCATGGTCGTGGTGGTAATCAACTTCGCCAGGAGGACGGCGACCATCAACCCGATCGCGAGACCCAGCACACTCAACTTCATGCCGCCGCCGATGACCATGCGCAGCACGTCTCGGCGCTGTGCGCCGATCGCCATCCGCACGCCGATCTCCTGCGTGCGCTGACTGACGCTGTAGCCGACGACACCGTAGAGCCCGACGGCGGCGAGGAACAGCGCGAGCAGCGCGAAGCCGCTCAGGAGCAGCATCGAGAAACGGCGCTGCGCGATCGAATCGTCGACCACGGTTGCGAGCGTCGTCATGCCGGACGCGGGCAGGCGGCGGTCGACTTCGAGGAGCGCCTGCCGCGCCGGGTTCGTCAACTGTGCCGGATCCCCGCCGGTGCCGACCATCATCCACATGGTGCTGAAGACGTCCTGTTTGTACGGCACGTACATCGTCGGGTTCGGCGCGCGGTCGAGTCCGCCGTAGTTCACGCTGCCGACGATGCCGACGATCTCGTAGAAGCCGTCGCTGCCGTTGCCGATGTCGAGACCGCGGCCGATCGGATCCTCGCCGGGAAAATGCCGCGCGGCGAACGCCTCGTCGATGACCGCGACCATCGGACTCTTCTCGACGTCGCGGTTGGTGAACGTTCGGCCGCGGACCAGCCGAATGCCGAGCGCCTTGAAGTAGTCCGGGCTGATGACGCGATGGTTGGCCGAGGGCTCGCTGCCCGGCTGCGGCGCCGGCCGTCCCTGGATCGCGAACGACAGAACATAGTCGTTGCGAATCGGCAGCGATTGAATCATCCCCGCGGCGGCGACGCCGGGAATGCGCTGCAAGCCCTCGAGCAACCGATCGAAGAACGCGACGCGCTGGTGTTCCTCCGGGTACGACGCGTTGGGAAGGGCGACGCGAAACGCCAGCACGCGCTCGGGCCGGAAGCCCGGATCGACGTTGGTCAACTTGACGAAGCTGCGCAGCAGCAGTCCGGCGCCGACCAGCAGCACGATCGACATCGCGACCTCGGCGACGAGCAGGGTGCTGCGTACCCAGCGTCCGCCCGACGCGGTCGCCGAGCGTCCGCCTTCCTTGAGCGCCGCGCCGACGCCGGTGCGCGACGCCTGCCAGGCGGGCACCAGGCCGAACAATACCCCGGTGCCTATCGAGACCACCGCGGCGAAGGCGAGCACGCGAAGGTCGATGCCGATATTGCCGACGCGGGGGATGCTGCCGCCGCCGAGCGACTTGACCGCGGGGATGGCGAGGTAGGCGAAGAAGATGCCGAGCGCGCCGCCGGCCAGGGCCAGCACCAGGCTCTCGGCCAGCATTTGCGCGATCAACCTGCGGCGATCCGCCCCGAGCGACATCCTGATGGCGATCTCACGCTCGCGAACGGAGGCGCGGACGAGGAGCAGGTTGGCAACGTTGGCGCAGGCGATCAGCACGACCACGCCAACCGCTGCCAGCAGCGTCAGCAGCGCCGGCCGCACGCCACCGACGACGCGGTCCTGCAGCGACACCACCTCGGCGGATTCGTTGGCGCTGTTGGCCGGATACTGTACCGCGAGCCGCTCCGCGATGGTTTTCATCTCGGCCTGCGCCTGGTCCAGCGTCCCCCCCGCTTTGCGGCGGGCCACGACGCCGAGAAAGTGCCCGCCGCGTGTGGCATTCGCGGGATTGAGCGCAATCGGCCGCCAGTATTCCCCGTCCGAGGGAAACTGAAAACCGCGCGGCATCACCCCGATGTTCGTGGCCGGCGCGGCATTCAGATTCACCGTTTGTCCCAGCACGGCCGGGTCGCCGCCGAAGCGCCGTTCCCACAAGCCATGGCTGATAATCACCACCGCGTTCTTGCCCGGCGCGTCCTCCTCGGCGCGAAACGTCCGGCCGATCGCGGGCGCGATTCGTAACAGGTCGAAGAGGTCCCAGGACACCGTGGCGCCGACCAGCATTTCCGGCTGGTCCTTGTGGATGTAGGCCGCGCGGTCGCTATTGAACGCGGCGATGCGCTCGAACACGGTGTTCTGCTGGCGCCAGTCCAAGAAGTTCGCCGGCGCCACCGAGAACGATCCGTATTGCGGGACCACTTCGTTCACGAGCACCAGCGAGTCCGGCTCAGGGTAGGGCAGCGGACGCAGCAGCACGCCGTTGACGACGCTGAAAATCGCCGTAGTGGCGCCGATGCCGAGCGCGATGGTGAGGAGGACGACCAGCGTGAAGGCCGGCGTCCTGGTCAGTTGGCGGACCGCATAGCGCGCGTCGCGCATCATGTGCAAGGCCATCGTACGCACTCCTGGTTGTCCGCCGCGAGCGGCGGTATGGAGATCGATCGCGCGATCGAGCGCGGGGCGCAGGTGAACGGCGTCGGCGAGGCGAAGATCCTTCGCCAGGCGATCCCAATCGACGATCTGTTGCCGGGCGTGGGCGTCGGCGTCCGCGTCGCTGCGGCCGGCGGCGCGGGCTTCGCGGTAGAAATCCTCCAATTGCACGGCGATCTCGCGAACGATGCGCGCTTCGCGCTCGGCGATGAGATCGGGCAGCGACAGCCGCTCGCGAACGAACGCATGCCAATCACGCACGCGAGATCCCCTTGGCGTCGAGTCCCATCACGTCGTTGACGGCATCGACGTATTCGCGCCAGGTCTTGCGCTGCTCGGCCAGCACGCGTCGCCCGTCGCGTGTCAGCCGGTAGAAGCAGCGCTCGCGTTCGCCCGCCTTCTCGACCCAGCGGCCCTTGATCCAGCCGCGATTCTCCAGCCGGAGGAGCGTGGGATAGAGCGTGGGCAAGGCGAAGGTCAGACGCCCGCCGGAGCGCGCCTCGATCAGCTTGCCGAGCTCGTAGCCGTGGCGCGGCCGCGACTCGAGCAGCGACAGCAGCAGCATCTCGCTGCTGCCCTTCTTGAGCTCGGGGGAGAACATCGTATGCCTCGCGATATGTAGCGACGCTTAGTATATGACGGGACGGAAGCCCGAAGGGTTGGCCAGTAAGCCGGAGGCTCGGGGGCTCGGACGCTCGGACGCTCGGAGGGTGCTACGGCCAGATCGCCCGCAGCAGCGCCGCGAGGCGATAGCCGCCCTTGGCGAGTTGCGTGCGCACCAGCGCGCGCGACCGATCGTCGTACCCGGCGGGCTGCTCGATCCGCCAGCGGTGAGCCGTGCGGCCGGTCTCGTCCGGACCCAGATAGGTGGTCAGCCGGACGTCGCGGTACGCCTCCTTGGCATGGCCAAGGATTTCCGTCGCCCATCGTTCCGGCCACCCATCCGGATCTCCAACATCCTTCCAGCCCGGGGCTGCTGGGATCTCGGCGATCAGCCTCGACGCGAACGCATGGACGTCGTCGGTGCGCATCGCCAGATTGACGATATGGCTGTCCCAGTAGGAGTGGAGGTTGAACCGATCCTGCGGGCCGTAGACGAGCCCGTTGCCGCCCAAGGTGGTGCGCCACCCGGTCGGGCCGGTGGGCGGGACGAATCGCAGCGGCGCCGCCGCGGTGACGAACGAGTTGCCGATGTGCAGCGGCTGATGCATGTCACCGAGAAAATGGGCCAGCAGACGCAACGCCTCGCGCGGTGTGAACATCGTCGACTTGCCGCGAAGCACACGCACGCACTCGCGCGTCATCTGTACGATGTCGGTCGGGCGCGCGCCGGGCAGGGTAACCTCGTAGCGCTCGGCCTGGAACGCCGGATTCGTGTAGTGGTAGGTGTCGTGGGCCGGATGCGCCAGCCGGAACAAGCCAGTGTCGCCGTCCTCGTAGGTCGCGGTCTTGATCGTATCGGGCCAGACGGCGGCGTCGCCAAGGGTCTCCTGCGGCCGCAGGATCTTGCGCGCCTCGGCCAGGGCCCGCGCACCCTTCAAGTGCGCCTCGGCAATCAGGCCGACGACCCGGTGTCCCTCGTCACCGAATGCGGACAGGTCGAAAAATGTCAGGAATACGGCGGCGATGGTGAGACCCGCGACAACCCCGATCCGGCGCGCCGAAGCTGAACCTGGCCGCTCGAAGACCAAGTGCAAACCCCGGAGGGGGTTTCTCCGTCTCATACCTATCATGTCCTTTTTGACCAAACTGTTCTCGAAGAAGGCCGAGCCGAAACAGCGCATTCGGGTGTGCATCGAATGCGGGATGCCCATTGCCGACCACAAGGATTGGTGCAGCATCCTGCGCGGCCAGCGCGAAATGGAACAGCGCAAGGCCGCCCAGGCAAAAGCGTCGTAAGGTTACCGGGTTAGGGTCAGCGGGCGTTCGCGCCGGAACATTCCCGCGAACATCTGGCGCAGCAGGTCGGGGCGTTCGCCCATCACGTCGAACATTTGATCGTGATCGATCCGCAGCGCCACGCCGCTGCGGACGACCTTGGCTGACCTGCCGAGGCTCTTTCCCGCCATCGTATTGATCGAGCCGATGATGTCGCCGCCGCGCGCCGTCACCGGCGCGCCGGTGGGACTCTCGAGGACGATCTCCCCCGTCAACGCCAGCCAGACGGCGGCAGGCGCCGATTCGGGGAACAGCACCTTCCCCTCTCTCATCTGCACCGGTGCCGCGATGGCCGCCAGGTGCGTCATTTCCTCGGCCGAGATGCGCGCGAAAATCGGCACGTACTGCAACGCAAACACCCGATCGATGGCGGTGAGCCCGCCGTTGGCGAGCTGCTCGAGCTCGCGCGCGGCGTTGGTCGGATAGACCGGCCGATCCCCTTCCTGCCCGAGATCGGCGAGCGTGGCGAACAGGCCGCCGACCAGGTCGGTGTTGTCGGCGAGCAGCGTGCGGAGCTCCTCGACCGTCAGCGCCAGGGTGACGGCCGACCCGCTGGTCCGAATCGATTCGGGCATGGGAAGCCCGGCCAGGGCTTCCACGAACCCGAGCGGCGCCGGGGCGGCAATCGTCGACGTCGGCCGGTCCTTGCCCGACGTGACGACGCGGCCGTCGAGCAGGATGTGGATCGTCGACGGCACCGCGCCTTCCTGCTCGAGCACGCTGCCCGGCTCGTGACGCACCTGACGCGACGCGCTCGCGATGCGGAAGAGCTCGTCGACCGACACGGAGGCGAAGAGCGGCAGCCGGCGCAGGCGTCCCGCCAATTCCGCCGCGGGCAGCGGCTCGAGCCACAGCTCGCGCCGTCGCTCCGCCGGCATCCGCTTCTCGGCCAGCGCCCACGACGCCGCCTCGAAGACATACCAATCGTGGACGTCGCGGTGCGCCAGCACGTGCTCGACGTCATCGGCCAGGGTCCACATCTTCTGTTCGCGGACGACGTCGATGGCGACCGCGGCCATGACCGGGTCATCGTCATTGATCAGTTGCAGGAGCGTTTCCTCGACGTCACGCGGCCGGGTTTTGATCAACACGTTGCCGCGGCGCACGCGCTCGTCGCGGGGCATGTCCTCGAGGACCGGCAGCACCTGCTTCCGCAGCGGCGCCGACAGGATGTTGTCGAGGTATTCGGAGGCGCTCGAGCGTCCGCGCGCGTCGCCATGGTCGAGCGTGTAGCGCGCCGCGTCGACGTCGGCCGGCGGGTAGAGCAGCGTCAGCAGCTTGAAGATGCGATTCCGCAATCGCGTCATCTGCTCCTGGAGCGCCTGGGCGAGCAGCGAATCGGCGTTCAGCTTACCGGTGCCGAACAGGTTGTTGTGCAGCGAGAGGAACGTGAAGAAGCGCCGCGCTTCCTTGACCGCGAACTTCTCGATCGGCTCCGCCTGCAGCTTCAGCTCGGGGCGCTCGCGCCGCAGACGCTCGAGCGCCGTGATCGTCTTGTAGCGAATGAACCCATCGCGTTCTTCCAGCGCGCCCGCGAGGACGTCGACGGACTTCTGGCCGGGGATCTCCGCCAGCGTTCCGGGAATGTGCCGGCGCACCCAGAGATCCTCCTCCGCATCGCGGAGGAAGAACGCCAGCGTGTCGACGACCGGTTCGCCATAGCTGGCGAGCGTGAGGCGCGCGCGCCCCTTGAGCCTGCGGTTGCGCAGCA
>Ga0209382_10008695_pt1 | contig 12780 bp, 12 predicted proteins | sample SoiMetdeltSBSDD5_FD_187599 | JGI IMG/M metagenome (GOLD analysis project Ga0209382, IMG submission 187599) | Bulk soil microbial communities from a Populus tree surrounding site in Tennessee, USA - Soil MetaG P. deltoides SBSDD5 (SPAdes) (version 2) | ecosystem: Environmental > Terrestrial >... | reverse complement strand
CACGCTCGCCTGCACCCACTCGAGGTTCGCGAGGACGTCGTCGGCGAGGTCGAGCCTGCCGTCGGGGAGGATGTCGCATTCGATCCCGCGAAGGACGCGGAATGGGGCCAGAACCGCGTTTGCGGCCGCGATCTCCTCGGCCTGGCGGCGGATGTCGTCGGCGGTGAGCCCTCGCACGGCGCCGACGGCCGGCGTGTGGTCGCAGATCGCGAGGTAGTCGTAGCCGCGCGCGCGGGCCGCGCGGCCCATCTCCTCGACGCTCGTTCGTCCGTCCGACCACGTCGTATGGCAGTGCAGGTCGCCGCGGATGTCCCGGGGCTCTACGAGCGCGGGCGGCTCGCCGCCGAACGGCGCCTCGCGCAGCTCGGGCGGGCACCACGGGACCCCGAGCGCGCGATAGACGGCCTCCTCGTCCGGCGCGTCCGGGAGCGGTTCGAGTGCCGCGACGTAGGCCGGAGCGCCCGTCGCGCGCACCAGGGCCGTACCAAGGCGCTCCGGGGCGGCGGTCACCAGCTCGATCGGGACCCCCTCGACGGTCACGCCGACCGCGCGCCGCTCCTCCTGCTCGACCAGCGCGACGATCTGCGGCAACTCGACGAAGCGCGCCAGCATCGGCGCCGGGTCCGTAGCCGCGCACACGACCGCGAGCGCCTCGCACGAGTCGCGCCACCGGCGCACGTCGCCCGCCGGCTCGCCGCCGAGCGCTTCGGCGATGCCTCCGGCCAGCTCGATGGCGCGGTTGAGCAGGATGCCCGACCGCGGTCGGGAGTCGGTCTCGCGGGCCAGCGCCTCGAGGATCTGCGCCTCGGTTTTCGGCCCGATTCCGGGCACGTTTCGAAGCTGGCCGGCGGCCGCCGCTTCGCGGAGCTCGTCGGCGGTGCGGACCCCGAGCGCGCGGGCGAGCTGCACCGAGCGCCTGGCGCCGAGTCCGAGATACCGGCCCAGGCCCACGAGGTCGGGCGCGAGCTCGCGCTCGAGCTCGGCCAGCTCGGCGATCTCGCCCGTCTCGACCAGCTCGCGCAGTCGCGCCTCGATCCCCGGCCCGACCCCGCGCAGCTCGCGCACCCGGCCGGTCCGCACGAGCTCGGCGACGGGGGTCGGCATGCCGCGGATCGTCTCCGCCGCGCGGCGATAGGCGCGCGTCGTGTACGGATTGGCCTCGGCGAGCTCAAGCAGGGACGCCAGCGCGTCCAACCGGTCGGCGATCTGGGGATTGTCCACCGACCGTAGTCTTCCCTGCCCCCTCGTCCGCCCAGCGCGCGATGGTCCGGCGCAGGCCCGTGAGGGCCACGAGCCCGATCGGCGCGGGCAGCCAGATCGCCATGGCGCGGTAGGCCAGGACCGAGACCACGGCCAGGTCGGCCTGGACGCCGAAGGCCAGGAGCACGCCGACCATCCCTCCGCTGACCGCGCCGGGCACCGGGATCGCGTTGCCGACCTGGCCGACGAAGTAGGCCAGCGCGATCACGGCGAGCACGCGCGTGGCCCCGAACGCGCTCAGCATCGCCCACAGAACCGCCGCGTCGAACAGCCACCAGGCCACGGCCCCGAGCAGACGCGGATCGCGCGTGCGCAACAGGCCGATGGCGTCGGCGGTGGCGTCGCCGAGCAGCAGGATGCCGCGGCGCATGCGGCTCCCGTTAGGCGGCCCGTCGTCGGCGGCGCGCCGGCGGCTAAGGCCGAGAGCCAGCACGAACCCGAAGCCGATGGCGGCGACCGCGGCCGGGAGAGCGCTCAGAGTGAGCGGGCCGTTCCCACGGACGGCGCCGAGCGCCACCAGCGTGCCGGACACAACGATGGCGCCGAGGAACACCGCGTAGAGCACGACGAGGAAGGTCAGGAGCGTGCGGGCGGAGGCGCGCTTCTCCATCCCCGCGCGACGGAACACCCACAGCGTCATCGCCGCGCCGCCCACCCCCGCCGTCGGGAGCAGGCGGGTGGCGGCCGCACCGCCCAGCGTGACCTCGACCGCGCGACGCAGGTCGATGCGCCGCGTGGCGCGCCCGGCCACGAACCAGAGCAGGGCCACGTACCCCGTGAACGACAGCACCTCGAACACGACCGCGCCCGACACCCAGTGCCAGTCGGCGTGCAGCGCCCGGTCGAAGGCGTTGACGAAGGCGCCGAGGCGCCCCTGCGCGAGCACCACCACCGCCGCAACGGCGACGAGCGCGGCGGGCAGCGCGCCGCGCCGCACCAGGGCGCGGATGTCGAACTGCGGAAGGGCGAGCTCAGCGGAGTCGGGGTGCATCGCGCCTGTAAGCCTCCCTCCCGGCGGCGCTTCCGAGGGTGACACGCGTCACGGCCGTGTAGCGTGGCGGGCATCGAGGCCGAGCAGACGCCCATGGAACCGAAGGGACGCGCGCCGACGCGTAGCCGCGTGCCCGACGCCGAGATCGCCGAGCTGCGCGACGCGCGTTTCTCGATCGGCCTGCGCGGTTATGACCGCGAGCAGGTCGACAAGTTCGTGGGCCGCGTGAATCAGGTGATCGCCGAGCTTCAGATCACCGCCGCGCCGGAGTCCGCGATCCGCCACGCGCTCAAGCAGGTCACGGACGAGACGCAGGGCCTCCTCGAGCGCGCGCACGAGACCGCGGAGGACATCACAGGGCGGTCGCGCGACCAGGCCGAGAGCCGGATCCAGCAGGCCGAGGAGGAGGCCCGGCAGCTCCACGAGTCCTCCGAGACCGAGGCCCGCCACATGCGCGCCGACGCCGCCCACGAGGCGCGCGAGGTCCGCGAGGCGGCCGCCCGGGAGGCCCGCGAGGTCCGCGACGCGGCCCAGCGCGAGGCGCGCGAGGTCCGCGAGGCCGCCGAGGCGCGCGTCGCCGAGCTCGAGGCCGACGCCCAGAACGTTCTGGAGGAGCGCGGACGCCTGATCGGCGAGCTGCGCGACCTCGTCCGGCGGCTGGGTGACTTCACGGACGCGGCGGCGACCCGGTATCCGGGCGCACGGCCTCCGGCGGCCGAGGACGAGAGCTCGCAGGAGGGGGCGCCGTAACGCTCCGGCCGTCCGCGCGGCGCCTTCTGTTCTGGCCGAACACCTCGCCGCCCGAGCCAAGGTGCTTGGCGTTCGAGCCAATAATCGCGCGCAACGTCAAGCACCTCGGTAGGAACCAGCTACTGACCCTCCAGCACGGGCGCGAGGACGCGCCCGGCTCCCAGCGGAGCGGCCAGGCCGGCGGAGGCCAGGCCTCGAGCGACCGGGCCGAGCGCCAGCGTGCACGGAGTGACCGCGGGGTGGCGATCGGCGAGGGTGGCGACGGCGAGGTCGACGAGCGCCCCGTCCGCCTCCGGGTCGGCGGCGACGACGATGGCGTCCTGGCGGAGGAGCAGCTCGTCGAGCGACTCGGGTCGCGGGCCGGCGAGCACGAGCACGGCGGGCGCCGCCGAGGCGCCCATGGCTCGATGCGCGAGGGCAGCGGCCAGCCCGGGCGGCTCGGGGAGCACGACCCGAACGAGCGTGCCTGACGCTGCCGCCTCGATGCCGCGTCCGGCGAGGCTGCGGCGCAGCTGCCGCGCCCCGACCCACGACGGGCCCCGGAGCGCGGGCTCGGCCCAGTCCCCGGGCGGCCAGGCGCAGAGCAGCGCACGCCTGGTGCGGAGCGAGCGCGCGAGCGTGAGCGCGACCGTCGCCCCGATCGCGAGGGCGCGGCGGGGCGCCGCGATGACCCCGACGCACGGCGGGGGCGGCGCGGCCGCGGCCCGACGGCTCCTCGGCGCCGACGTCGCCGGCTCGACGAAGACCGCCGCGACACGGCCGAGGAGGTCGGTCATCGGCGACCTCCGCGCGCCGGCACGAAGCCGCTTCCGCCCGAACGGACGTCGGTCATGGAACAGGACGTCGCTTCACCGTCATTGCGCAGCCTTCGCCTCGGCCGTCGATGCGAGCAGGTCGCCGACGCTCCGCAGCACCGCCGGCGGGCGGACGCGGACACGGACCGTCTTGTCATGGACCGCGACGTCGACGTGCGCTCCCGACCAGCCCGGGATCGCGCGCTCGGCCGCGTCGTGCGGGTCGCTGCCCTCCAGGATGGCGACCGCGCCGGCCTCGGCGGCGTGGTCGGCGAGCTCGGTCGCGAGCCCTACGGCGAGCGCCTGCAGCGCCGCGTACGCGACGACCGCGATGAGCGGCAGCATTCCGACCACCTCGACGGTGGCCTGGCCGCGGATGTGCGGGCCGGCCCTCATCCGCCCTGGGGCGCGAACCGGGCCTGGGCGGTGACGGTCGTGAGCCGGCCGCCACCGACGACGAGCGGGACGGCGATCCGGACCTCCGCCTTGCCGTCGTCGTAGGTGTCCACGCGGAGGTCGCGCTCGAGCGCGCCCGGGAGCGCCCTCCGCACGGCCGCCTTGGCGTCGGCGCCCACCGCGGCGGCACGGGCGGCCGCGCGCGCGGCCGCGCCCGACACCCACACCGCCTGCCCGGCGACCGCCGCCTGCCAGAGCGCCGCGGCGAGCACGACAACGACGGGCAGCATGGCCACCAGCTCAATCGCGGACTGCCCATCGGCGGAGCGGAGCCGCGGGGAGCTTGCGGGTGGTGGCGCGCCGCTCGTCATGCGTGAGACGGTGGCGCGGAAGGTGTTGCGGCTCTACGCATGAGTGCGACGAACTACCGTCAGCGGCGTGGCCGACGATTTCGTCTACACCCGCGTGTCGCCCGACGACGCCGCCGAGGTCATCGCGACGGTCCGCGCGGGCTTCGAGACCTACCGCGCCTTCGCCCCGCCGGACTGGAACCCGCCGCCGGAGGTGGGCGCGTTGGACCTCACCCGCAGGCGCCTGACGACGACGATGTATGGGGACTGCTCGCGCGGACGGCGAGCGGCGTGCCGGCCGGCCACATCGCGTTCAGCGCATCGACCCGGTCGCGCTGGCCGGGCGGCGCCGACGACCTCGCCCACCTCTGGCAGCTGTTCGTCCGCGAGCCGTACTGGGGCACGGGCGTGGCGACGACGCTGCACCGAAGCGCCGTGCAGGAGGCGGCCCGCCAGGGCTATACGGCCATGCGCCTCTACACGCCAACCGCGCAAGCGCGGGCCCGTCGCTTCTACGAGCGCGAGGGCTGGGTGCTCGAAGGCGACTCGCTCGAGAGCCCGATGGGGATGCCGCTCGTCGAGTACCGGCGCGCGCTCCCCGATCAGTAGACGACCGACGGGAGCCATGCCCCCGCCGGCTCGTTGTAGAGCCCGATCGTCATCAGCGTGGACTGCTGGACGATCCGCAGGCCGTGCTCCAGGCACCAGCGCAGGAGCTCGGCGTTGCGCGACGGGATGAGGACGCCCAGCCCCATGAACGACTGCGCCGACGACAGCAGCGCCATCAGGTCCTCGTTCGTCGATCCGACGGCGTGCCAGCCGTAGCCGCACCCGGTGGCGTAGCCCGACACCCGCCCGCCGCGCTCGGCGACCACCGCCGTGCCAGTCGCGATCGCGTCGCGCACCTCGCCGCTGCGCGTATGGCCGTGGACACGCGCGCACAACGCATCGCACGCGACGGCGTCGCCGGCACCCGCCGATCGCACCGACGAGCCCGGGACCGACACGGACGGAGGCGGCCCTGTAACCACCGAGAGCGGCTCCCGCACCACGAAGCCGAGCTTCGCGTAGAGGGCGAACGACCGGTAGTGGTACGCCGTCTGGACCAGCCGGATGCCGGCCGCTTCGCGCGAGCGCGCGATCGCCGCCTCCGTCAGCGCCCGCCCGACGCCGTCATCCTGCGCCGCCGGATCCACGACCACCGGTCCGATGCCGGCGATCGGCCCGCGCTCGTCGACGAACGCGCTGCCGACGACGGTCTCGTCGCGCTCGAAGGCCAACCCGGCGAACCCCTCGCTCTCCAGCATCCGGCCGACCAGGAAGTGAGTGAACTCGGGCGAGTCGGGCTCGACCGGCAGGTTGTGACGCGTGGCGATCGACGCGAACGCGTCGTAGAAGATGCGACCGCAGGTGTCGGCGTCGTCGCGGGTCGCGGCGCGAACGACACCGTTGGAAACGAGCGTGTCAGCGGACATCGCCCGATGCTCCACCCACGGTCGCGCGGCAACCATCCCCAATTCTGGGGGGTTAGGCTGGACGCTGTGGCGTGGGACGGTCAGCGTGTGCTCGACGACCTGGGGCGCCTCGCGCTTCGCGCGCCCACGCGCGTCGAGTTCTTCGACGAGGCAGCGCTTCGACTGAAGCGCGCCGTGCCGTTCGACGGCGCGTGCTGGCACACGCTGGACCCCGGCTCCGATCTGATCACCCAGCACCACCTGCAGGACATCCCCGACCGCTTCCCGGTCCTGGCCGACAACGAGTACGCGGTGCAGGACGTCAACAAGTTCGCGCAGATCGCCCAGGCGCGGCGCAAGGCAGCGACGCTGCTCGCCGCGACCGACGGACATCCGGAGCGGAGCACCCGCTTCCGCGACCTGCTCACCCCCGCCGGCATCGGTCCTGAGCTGCGCAGCGCATTCGTCGCCGACGGCGCGACGTGGGGCGCCCTCATCCTGGTCCGCCGCACCGGGACGCCGGACTTCGCGGAGCGCGAGGTCCAGCTCCTGGCCAGCGCTTCGAGCCTGTTCGCGCGCGCGGTTCGGCGCGGGCTGGTGGCGGAGGCGAGCGCCCCGGCCCAGACCGCGCCCGAGGCGCCCGGCCTCGTCGAGCTCGACGCCGAGGGAGACCTGATCCGCGCCTCGTCGTCGGCCGAGCCCCTGCTGGCGGAGCTGTCGGGCACAACGGCCGAGGACGGCGTGCGCGCCTCGGCCCTGCAGGCGGTCGCGAGCGCGACGCGGAGCGCCGCACACGACCTGCCCAGCGCGACGGTCAGGACGCCAGCCGGCCGGTGGCTCGTGCTGCACGGCGGGCGCATGGGATCGCCGCGCGCGGGCGAGGTCGCCGTGTTCGTCCAGCGCGCGCACCCGACGCTCGTCGCGCCGCTCCTGCTCAAGGCCTACGGCCTGACCGCCCGCGAGCAGGAAGTGACCCAACTCGTGCTGCGCGGGGCAACCGCGGCCCAGGCGGCGCAGCGTCTGAGCATCTCTCCCCACACGGTCAACGACCACCTCAAGGCGATCTTCGAGAAGACCGGCGCGCGGACCCGCGGGGAGCTCTCGGCGACGCTGTTCTTCGGCGAGCATCTGCCGCGCATCGAGCACAAGGTGGCGATCGGCGACGACGCGTCGTTCGTCGACGCCCCCCGGCCGCGTGACGTGGACCCGGCGTCGCTCGTCGGCTAGTGACCTGAGTCGGAAGCTCGGGCTCAGCTTCTCGATCGGCTGGGCGTGGCTGACGACGCACACGGGATGAGTCGATGCCGAAGCATCGGCGATTCCCGTGCGTGGCGCCAGGCGCGTCCAGCCGCCGGGAAGGTGCCCGCGAACTGACGACTCAGGTCACTAGTACTGGCGCGAGTGCCGCCACGTCGCGTACAACGCGTACGCGGCCGCGAACAGCAGCGCGAACCACGCGATGACGCCGGCGCTCGTCAGCCACAGCCGTGACGTCGCCGCCAGCGTCACGACCACCACGCCGATCGCGCCGTAGAGGATCGCCCGCCAGCGGTCCTCGAGCGACATCAGCGCCGTGCGGTTCTCGCGGTACAGCCGGGCTCCGAACCACGCCAGCGTGCCCAGGAAGGCGATCGAGAGCGCGGTGCCGACCGCGCCCGCTGCGGTCCCGCCGCCGGGCAGCAGCGCGACGGCGGCGGCCAAGGCGAGGATGATCGCGATGTAGACGATGGCCCGGACCATCGCCGCCAACAGTACTCGGCGGCGCTACCCCCGCAGGTCGGCGGGCTCGGGGGCGAGTTCCGCCCCCGCCTCGGCCGGGTCCATCCCGGTCGCTCCCGCCGTCGCCGAGCCGGCGGGGGCCGTCTCCGGCGCAAACCGGTATCCGATCCCGAAGTGCGTGTGGATGTAGCGCCAGCGCGGCGACGCGCGCTCTAGCTTCTGGCGCAGCTTGCGCACGAAGACGTCGACCGACCGGTCGCCGTGGGCCATCGCGTAGCCCCAGACGCGCTGGTAGATCTCCTCGCGTTGCAGGACCTGGCCCTCGGCCTCGGCTAGCAGTTGGATGAGCTCGAACTCGCGCCGCGTCAAGTCGACCGAGCGTCCCGCGACGAAGGCCTGGAACTGGTCCGCGCGGATCTCGACCTCGCCCGCGACGAGCGGCCCGGCGTCGACGCGCGCCTCGGCCCGCTTGCGCCGCCGCACGACCGCCTCCACGCGGGCGATCAGCTCCTCCGGGTGGCACGGCTTGGTGACCCAATCGTCGGCCCCGAGGCGCAGGCCACGCACACGCTGGGCCACCGACGACGGGCCCGTGCACACGATCACGCCGAGCCCGGGCAACGTCGTGCACAACCGCTCGAGATACGACCAGCCCTGCGGACCGAGCGTCGCCAGGTCCAGGACCACCGCGTTGAGCCGCATGGCCACGACTGTGTCCAGGGGGACCGGCGAAGCGAGCACGCGATGCTGCCAGCCGACGGCATCGAGCCGCTTGATCAGGACCTGGAGGAAGCCCGAGTCAGAGTCGAGAACGGCAAGGCGGATCGACGATCCGGCCGACGCTGGGCGCCCCCCATCTCCGACGCGCCCCGGCGCCGGCTGAGCGGAAGCGGTCATCTGGGCGCAAGTCTAGTCAGGGATCAGACACCGCGCTGGCCGCCGCATCCACCGATCACCGGTTTTTCACAACGAGTTTGCGACAAACCGGGCCTCGCGCGCGGGCGAGATCGACCAAGCGCCGGCGCGCCACCGAATCCGGGTCCCGTCGGCCAGCCGCACTCCGGTTGCGCCGCATGCCGGCCGCCCCCACAGCGAGATCGAAAGCGGCCGCCGGTCCTCGGGCACGTCGCCCGCCCCCGCCGCGACGGTCGCGCGCGGATAGGAGGCGAGGATCGAGCCCGAGCGCACGAACACCGGGATCCGCTCGAGCGGCGCCTCGGCGACCACGGTCTCGCCGCCACGGGCCGGCGCCCCGGTCCAGAAGTCGATCCAGTCGCCGCGCGGGAGGGGGACCTCGCGCGCCCGCGCGCCCTCCTCGAGCACGGGCGCCAACCACAGCGAGGACATGCCGCGGGTGGTCGAAGTCGGCGGGGTGCAGGTCGAGCTGCGCCGTGCCCATCGGCAAGCTCCGGTCACCTACGACGAGCTCGCGGAGGGCTGACGCGGGCCGCGGCTCGGCCTCCGCCTCAACTCGAGCATGAGGGTCCGCGCCGACCGGACGCGCTGCAAGACCGGCTGCGTTTCTTGATCGAGCGCGTTGGGGAGAACACGCTCCAACCAGCCTCGCGCTGGGTTATCTCGGGTGTGATCAACGCTCAAGACAGGGCCGGGAAGGACTCCGTGAAGCAATCGGCGAAGCTGCCCAATAAGCTTGGGGCGGGCTGGCAGGCGCAGCCCCCCTTCATCAACTCCGCTGGCGGCGACCGCCCCGACGACGTTACGGTTATCCAGTGAGCGACCGCACCCCTCTCCTTGCCCGGCCGGGCTTGGAGTCGCGAAGCTGGCATCTCGACGGCCTCACGTCCGACGCGCGCGTGCGCGATGATGCTCGCCACGACGTGCCAGCGCGCAACGCGGTAGAGCTTCAGCAGGTCGACGCCGGGCTCGAGGAGGTCGAGCGGCCGCCGCGATGACCGTGCGTGCGAAGATCCTCGCCCTCGCGGCCACGGGGACGTTCACGGCCACCTTCGGCGGCGTCGTCCTCCCCGTCGACGCTCAGGACGCGGCTTCGACGACGTCCGCGCCGACCGACACGGCCCCCCCGCCGGCCACGACGCCGACCGATACGACGCCGGCGGATACGACGCCGACGACCGCCACGCCGACGACGTCCACGCCGACGACCTCCACGCCCACGTCGACCACACCGACGACGACCACGCCCAAGCGCTCCGTCGGCACTGGCCTGGCCGGCCACGCAAAGAGCGGCTCACCTGCCAAGCGCACTCGATCGTCGCGCAAGTCGCACAGCCGTCGCTCGAGCAAGCCGCGGCGCGCCAAGAAGTCGAAGAAGCAGTCGGCGGCGGCCACGTGCAAGCAGAAGGCCGCCGAGGCCGCCCGCGCGCGTCGTCGCGCCCTGCGCCGCCGCAAGGCGGCCGCGGCCGGGCGCTCCGACGCCCAGTCCTTCGTCGGGGGCGGCGGCCAGCGCCTGCCTTCGCTCGCCGAGGGCGCGTCGTCCGCCAACCCCTGCCCGCCCGATGAGAACGCGCCCAACACGCCCGCGGACAAGGGCACGTCGTCGACGCCCTCGACGCCCGATGCGGCTGCGCCCGCCCCGTCGCCGACCGCTCCCACGACCTCGGTCGCGACGCCCGGTCCCGCGCCGGTCGGGGTCCCGAACTTCTTCATCGAGAAGTTCCGCATTCCGCCTTTCCTGCTGCCGATCTACCAGGCCGCCGGCATCCAGTACAACGTGCCGTGGCAGGTGCTCGCCGCGATCAACGAGATCGAGACCGACTACGGCCGCAACCTGTCCGTCTCCTCCGCGGGCGCGGTCGGATGGATGCAGTTCCTGCCGTCGTCGTGGAAGACCTACGGCGTCGACGCCAACGCCGACCACCGCAAGGATCCGTACAACCCGGCCGACGCCATCTTCGCCGCGGCGCGCTACCTGAACGCCGCCGGCGCCGACACCGACCTCCGCAAGGCGATCTTCGCCTACAACCACGCCCAGTGGTACGTGGACAGCGTGCTGCTGCGGGCCAAGCTGATCGGCGGGCTGCCCCCGGGGCTCGTCGGCTCGCTCACCGGGCTCACGCAAGGCCACTTCCCCGTGCATGCGCGCGCGCGGTACGCGGACCGCCACGGGGACTCGACGGACATCTTCTCCCACCAAGGCGCCCCCGTCATCGCGGTGCAGGATGGCGTGATCCGCAAGATCGGGCAGTCGCCGAACAAGGGCAAGTACGTGGTCCTCCAGGACGCCTACGGCAATCGCTACACCTACACGCACCTGGGGTCGGTCCAGTCCGACTACCCGGTGCCCAAGCCGCAGCACGTCTCCCCCGGCGATGTGGCCGCGGAGCTGAAGCTGCCGAAGGACCCGGCCCCGACCGAGGCGGCATCCGCCGGGCGTCAACGTCAACCCAAGGTCAAGGGTGAGGCGAAGTCGTCCAAGCAGCGCACACGCGGGGCGGCCGGCACGGCCAGGTCGACTGGGGCGGCCGCCGCGCAGCCGACCGTGTCGGTGCAGAAGGAAAGGCTCTATGCGCATCCCGCTCGCCGCTCCGCCTACAACGCCGGCGGCAAGCAGCAGCTCTTCGAGGCCGGCAAGCTCCCCGGCTTCACCACGTTCAAGGACTACTTCACCTCGGTCTTCGGGCTGAACCGCAAGAACGTCGAGCTCAAGACGCTGCGCAAGGGCTCGCAGGTGATCGCCGGGACGATCCTCGGGCGCATCGGCGAGAGCGGCCAGGCCTCGCCGCACATGGAATTCGCGATCCGGCCGGCCGGGCGCAGGATGCCGCAGATCGACCCCAAGCCGATCCTGGACGGCTGGAAGCTGCTCGAGTCCACCGCGATCTACCGGGCGGCGGGCAAGAACCCGTTCTTCGGGAGCGACGGCAGGACGCCGACCATCGGGCAGGCGCTGCTCATGTCCAAGGAGCAGCTGCAGGCGCGGGTGCTCGAGGATCCGCGCATCGACATCTACTCCTGCGGCCGCGACGACATCCGCGCCGGCCAGATCGACCGTCGGGTCCTGGCGACGCTCGAGTTCCTCGCCGACAGCGACCTCCGGCCGACGGTCTCGGCGCTGAAGTGCGGCCATAGCTACCTGACCACGTCGGGCAACGTCTCCGAGCACTCGTCCGGCGACGCCGTCGACATCGCGGCCATCAACGGCGTCCCGATCCTCGGCCACCAGGGCAAGGGCTCGATCACGGACACCACGATCCAGCGCCTGCTCGCCCTCCAGGGCACGATGCGCCCGCACCAGATCATCAGCCTGATGAGGCCGGACGACTTCGGCGGCACCGACAACATCCTGTCGCTGCCCGACCACGCCGACCACATCCACGTCGGCTTCCGACCCGAGGGCGTGACCGCCGGCGCCGACGGCGGGCTGAACGCCAAGCAGTGGCCGGACTTGATCGACCAGCTCAAGCACATCGACAACCCGACCGTGCCGACGCGCCCGTCGCAGGACGCCATCCCCAGCGGCGACTGATCTCTGATGGACCCCCCGGGCGTGAGGTCACTCGCGGTCGCCGTCGGGCTGCTGCTGCTTGTTGCCGCGCCCGCCGCCGCCGCGCCCGCATGGATGCGCGGCGCGCACATCGTCGTGCCCGGCGACCTGAACAACCAGGACTGCCGCACGGGCGTCTGCAAGCACAACGAGAACACCGACCTGATCGTCTGGAAGGGCGCGATCTGGTTCGTGCACCGCACCGCGGGCAGCCAGATCCTCGGCCCCAACAGCTCGCTGCGGGTGTACCGGTCGCGCAACGGTGGCCGGACGTTCCGGCTCCAGGCCATCGTCCCGGCGCCGGTGGACCGGGACATCCGCGACCCGAGCTTCTACATCGTCGGGAAGCACCTGCACATCAAGGCGATCACGCGCCTCCCCGGTTTCGCGCTCCGGGATGCCGACGCGGGCTCGGTCTCGATCGAGACGCACTCCGCGAACGGTCGCCGGTGGTCGCGCCTGAACCCGATCGGGCCCGAGGGCTGGGGGTTCTGGCGCGTGAAGGAGCTCGACGGCGTCTACTACTCGGCGGCCTACCAGGACGGTGACCTGCAGGTCGTGCTCTACCGCTCCCGCGACGGCGTGCATTGGCGCGCCGGGC
>Ga0209382_10008694_pt1 | contig 12781 bp, 14 predicted proteins | sample SoiMetdeltSBSDD5_FD_187599 | JGI IMG/M metagenome (GOLD analysis project Ga0209382, IMG submission 187599) | Bulk soil microbial communities from a Populus tree surrounding site in Tennessee, USA - Soil MetaG P. deltoides SBSDD5 (SPAdes) (version 2) | ecosystem: Environmental > Terrestrial >... | reverse complement strand
GATTAGTCTTCCTCAACCATCGATTCACCCAGGCGGGCGACGACCTTGACCTTGATCGGCAGCTTTTCGGCGGCGCGCTCGAAGGCGACTTTGGCGAGATGGCCGGGGACACCGTCCAGCTCGAACAGGATGCGGCCAGGCTTGACGCGGGCGACCCAGAACTCCGGCGAACCCTTGCCCGAACCCATGCGGACTTCGGCCGGCTTTGACGACACCGGGACATCCGGGAAAATCCGGATCCACAGGCGGCCCTGGCGGCGGATGTGACGCGTGATCGCGCGGCGGGCCGCCTCGATCTGGCGCGCGGTGATCCGCTCTGGCTCCATGGCCTTGAGGCCAAAGGCGCCGAAGTTCAGTTCGGTGCCACCCTTGGCGTTGCCATGGATGCGGCCCTTGAAGGCCTTGCGGAACTTGGTGCGTTTCGGTTGCAGCATCGTTTAAGTTCCTTAGCGGCGATCGTCGCGCGCCGGGCGGACGCCCGACGTCTGAGCGTCCATCATGAGGCGGTCCTGCGCCAGCGGGTCATGGCCAAGGATCTCGCCCTTGAAGACCCACACCTTGACGCCGCAGACACCGTAAGCGGTGTGGGCCTGCGCTTCGGCATAGTCGACGTTGCCGCGCAGCGTGTGCAACGGAACGCGACCCTCACGGTACCATTCGGTGCGCGCGATTTCCGCGCCGCCGAGACGGCCCGCACAAGTGATACGAATGCCTTCCGCGCCGAGGCGGAGAGCCGACTGCACGGCGCGCTTCATCGCGCGGCGGAAGGCCACGCGGCGCTCGAGCTGGTCGGCGACGCCCTGCGCGACGAGGCGCGCGTCGATCTCCGGCTTGCGGATCTCGACGATGTTCAGGCTGACCTCTGAACCGGTCATCTTGGCGAGCTGCTTCTTCAGCTTCTCGATGTCCGAGCCCTTCTTGCCGATGATGACGCCCGGGCGGGCGGCATAGATCGACACGCGGCACAGCTTGGCCGGACGCTCGATCACCACCTTCGAGATCGCGGCCTGGGGCAGCGTCTTGAAGATGAACTGGCGGATCTTCAGATCCTCGAGCAGCAGGCGGCCGTAATCCTGGCCTTCTGCGAACCAGCGGCTGTCCCAGGTACGGTTGATCTGCAGGCGCAGACCGACGGGAGACGATTTCTGACCCATTACGCTTCTTCCTGCTCGCGAACGACGACGCGGAGGCGGCTGAACGGCTTCTCGATGCGGGTCGAGCGGCCGCGCGCGCGGGTCGCGAAACGCTTCATGGTGATCGACTTGCCAACCGACGCCTCGCTGACGACAAGCGCGTCGACATCGAGGTTGTGGTTGTTCTCGGCATTGGCCACCGCCGAGGCGAGCACCTTGTAAACATCCTCGCTCATCGCCTTGGGCGAGAACTTGAGGATGTTCAGGGCTTCCTCGACCTTGCGGCCGCGGATGAGGCTGGCAACGAGGTTGAGCTTGCGGGCCGAACCACGGATCATGGTTCCGACCGCCAGCGCTTCCTTCTCGCCGACCTTACGGGGCGCAGCTTGCTTCGACATTAGCGCTTACCCTTCTTGTCGGCGGCGTGACCCGGGAAGTAGCGCGTGGGCGCAAACTCACCGAGCTTCATGCCGACCATGTCCTCATTGACCGACACCGGCACGAACTTGCGGCCGTTGTAGACATTGAAGGTCAGGCCAACGAACTGCGGCAGGATCGTCGAACGGCGCGACCAGGTCTTGATCGGCGCACGGCCGCCCTTTTCCTGAGCAGCTTCCGCCTTCTTCAGGAGTGACAGTTCGACGAACGGACCTTTCCAGATGGAACGAGCCATTTCGATTAGCCCTTCTTCTTCGCGTGACGCGACCGGATGATGAACTTGTCGGTCGCCTTGTTGTGACGGGTGCGGGCACCCTTGGTCGGCTTGCCCCATGGGGTAACCGGGTGACGGCCGCCCGAGGTCCGGCCTTCACCACCGCCGTGCGGGTGGTCGACCGGGTTCTTGGCGACGCCGCGGGTCAGCGGACGCTTGCCCATCCAGCGGCTGCGGCCGGCCTTGGCAAAGTTCTGGTTGGCGTTGTCGGGGTTCGACACCGCGCCTACCGTCGCCATGCAGTCCGAGCGAACATAGCGCTGCTCGCCCGAGTTCAGGCGAACGATGACCATGCCCTTGTCGCGGCCGACGACCTGCACATAGGTGCCGGCGGCGCGGGCGATCTGGCCGCCCTTGCCCGGCTTCAGCTCGACATTGTGGACGATGGTGCCAACCGGCATCTGGCCGATCTCCATCGCATTGCCGGGCTTCACGTCGACCTTCTTGCCGGCAACAACCTTGTCACCGGGCGCAAGGCGCTGCGGCGCGAGGATGTAAGCCTGCTCGCCGCCCTCATAGGTGACAAGGGCGATGAACGCCGAGCGGTTCGGATCATATTCGAGGCGCTCGACGGTCGCGGTGACATCCCAGGTGCGACGCTTGAAATCGACGATCCGGTACTTCTGCTTATGACCGCCGGCAATGCCGCGCGAAGTGACATGGCCCTTGTTGTTACGACCCCCGGTCTTGCGCTTGCCTTCGGTCAGCGCCTTGACTGGTTTGCCCTTCCACAGCGAGGACTTGTCGACGAGGATGAGGCCACGGCGGGCCGGGCTCGTCGGCTTATATTGCTTGAGTGCCATGATCCTTAGATCCCGCTCGTGATATCGATCGACTGGCCTTCGGCCAGCGTCACGATCGCTTTCTTGACGTCCGAGCGCTTGTAGGGAGCACCCTTCCAGCGCTTGGTCTTGCCCTTCTGGACGATGGTGTTGACGCCCGTCACCTTGACGTTGAACAGCGCTTCCACCGCCGCCTTGATCTCGGGCTTGGACGCCGTGCCGGCGACCTTGAACACGACCGAGTTGTTGTCCGACAGCAGGGTCGTCTTCTCGGTGATGTGCGGCGCGAGCACGATGTCATAGTGACGGTTGTCGACCGCCGCTGCTGCCTGCTTCTTAGCCATTGAACCGGGCCTCCAGCTTCTCGACCGCGGCGCGGGTCAGGACCAGCGTCTCGTGGCGCATAATGTCGTACACATTGGCGCCGACCGCCGGCAGGAGGTTCAGGCCCTCCAGGTTCGACGAAGCGCGGGCGAAACCGACGTTGAGCGCGTCACCGTCGATCACTAGCGCGGTCTTGCCGAAGCCGAGCTTGGCGAGCTTCGCCTGCAGCGCCTTGGTCTTCGCATCCTCGCCCATGTCGAGGTTGTCGAGGACGATCAGCTGGCCGCCCTTGGCCTTGGCCGACAGCGCCATCTTCAAGCCGAGCACGCGAACCTTCTTGTTGAGGCCCGAAGTGAAGACGCGGGCCCGTGGGCCATGCGCCTTGCCGCCGCCGATGAAGATCGGGGCGCGGCGATCACCATGGCGGGCCGTACCGCCGCCCTTCTGGCGGCCGAACTTCTTGCCGGTGCGGGCGACGTCCGAGCGCTCACGGGCGGCACGCGCCGGGGCCCGGCGGTTGACGAGCTGCCATGTGACAACGCGGTGAAGGATGTCGGCGCGCGGCTCGACGCCGAACACGGTATCGTCGAGCTGGATGTCGCCGCCAGCCTTGGCGTCGAGGGTCTGAACCTTGACCTTCATCGCTTAGCCTTCCTTGCTCTCGTCGGCAGCCGGCTTGTCGCCTTCGGCCTCGGAGTTCTGATTTTCGGTCGCTTCTGCTTCAGCCTGGGCTGCCGCTTCCGCCTCGATCGCGCCCGCTTCCTGCTCGGCGGCGATCGCCTTTACTTCCTCATCGCTCGGTAGCGCCGGGATCTCATGGACCGCGGCTTCGTCAACGAAGCCCGCCGGAGCGTGTTCAACGTCGAGCTCGGCCGCATTCTCAACTAGGCCGGCCGGATATGGCGCGCGCTCGTCGCGCGGCAACTTGATTGCATCAGAGACGGTCAGCCAGCTGCCCTTGTGCCCGGGGACCGAACCCTTGACGAACAGCAGGCCGCGGGCGCCGTCCGTGCGGACGATCTCGAGGTTCTGCTGGGTGCGGTTGCGGGCGCCCATGTGGCCGGCCATCTTCTTGTTCTTGAAGACCCGGCCCGGATCCTGGCGGTTACCCGTAGAACCGTGCGAACGGTGCGAGACCGAAACGCCGTGGGTGGCACGAAGACCACCGAAGCCCCAGCGCTTCATCGCGCCGGCAAACCCCTTGCCCTGCGTCACGCCCGAAATGTCGACATACTGGCCTGCGACGAAATGGTCCGCGCTGATCGTCACGCCGACATCGAGGAGAGCATCCTCGGCGACGCGGAACTCGACCACGCGAGCCTTGGGCTCGACTTCCGCCTTGCCGAACGCGACGCGCTGCGGCTTGGCGACATTCTTCGCCTTGGCCGTGCCGGCGCCGAGCTGAACGGCGGTGTAGCCATCGCGATCTTGCTCGCGGCGGCCGACGACCTGAACATCTTCAAGCTGGAGAACGGTCACGGGCACATGGCGCCCGTCCGCCTGGAACAGGCGGGTCATCCCCATCTTCTTTGCGATCACGCCAGTGCGCATGATCCACACTCCTACAGAGGCCCCTCGTAGAAAGGGGCGTGCGACCCGTGAAACAATGCGTGCCCCGCTTGGGCCATTCCCGCGAGAAGTGCGGGATGCGGGGGACGCAGACCGGAATGCCTTCTGGGCGTTCCGCGGTATCCCTTGATCCGATGCCGGCCCGATGGGCTCGACTAGGTCCTTGCAATCAGGACCAGCGGCCGAATCTGGCCGCGGTGCCAGCCCCTTAGGCCAGCTTGATCTCTACGTCTACACCCGCGGCCAGATCGAGCTTCATCAGCGCGTCGACCGTCTGCGGCGTCGGCTGGACGATGTCCAACAGCCGCTTATAGGTGCGGACCTCGAACTGCTCGCGCGACTTCTTGTCGATGTGCGGCGAGCGGTTGACAGTGAACTTCTCGATGCGCGTCGGCAGCGGAATAGGGCCGCGAATGAGGGCACCCGTGCGCCGAGCGGTGTCAGCGATGTCGCCAGTGGCCTGATCGAGCACACGATGATCGAAGGCTTTAAGGCGAATCCGGATGTTCTGCGTTTCCATGTCCACTTACCGATGCGAAAGAGCCTGAGCGCCGCCCCTATTGGGGCATTGCCCTTACATAAAAAGCCAAGCGCGACACTGGCCGTTCGGCCGACGCCGCGCTTAACGGAAAACTGGTTGCGGGCCGCGTTATCTCGATGCCGAGAATCGCGCAGCCCGCGCCCTATATTACTTCGTGATGCTGCCGACAACCCCTGCGCCGACGGTCCGGCCGCCTTCGCGGATCGCGAAGCGCAGGCCCTGATCCATGGCGATCGGAGCGATCAGCTTCACGCCCAGCGAGACATTGTCGCCCGGCATGACCATCTCGGTGCCTTCCGGCAGCTGGACTTCGCCGGTGACGTCCGTCGTCCGGAAGTAGAACTGCGGACGATAGTTGGCGAAGAACGGCGTGTGACGGCCGCCCTCGTCCTTCGACAGGACGTAGACCTCTGCCTTGAACTCGGTGTGGGGCGTGATCGAGCCGGGCTTGCAAAGAACCTGACCGCGCTCGACGTCCTCACGGCCGACGCCGCGCAGCAGCGCACCGATGTTGTCGCCCGCCTCGCCCTGGTCGAGCAGCTTGCGGAACATCTCCACGCCAGTGACGACGGTCTTCTGCGTGTCCTTGATGCCAACGATCTCGACTTCTTCGCCAACCTTGACGATGCCGGTCTCGACACGGCCGGTCACGACGGTGCCACGACCCGAGATCGAGAACACGTCTTCGATCGGCATCAGGAACGGCTTGTCCAGCGGGCGGTCCGGCTGCGGGATCCACTCGTCGACCGCGGCCATCAGCTTGAGGATAGCTTCCTCGCCGATTTCCGGGTTCTTGTCTTCGAGAACGGCGAGGGCCGAACCCGCGACGATCGGAATATTGTCGCCGTCGAAGTCGCGCTTGGAAAGTTCTTCGCGGATTTCCAGCTCGACCAGCTCGAGCAGTTCAGGATCGTCAACCTGGTCGACCTTGTTCAGGAACACGACCATGGTCGGAACGCCGACCTGCTTTGCGAGCAGAATGTGCTCCTTGGTCTGCGGCATCGGACCGTCGGCGGCCGAAACGACCAGGATCGCGCCGTCCATCTGGGCGGCACCGGTGATCATGTTCTTCACATAGTCGGCGTGGCCCGGGCAGTCGACGTGCGCATAGTGGCGGTTCGCAGTTTCATATTCGACGTGGGCCGTCGAAATAGTGATGCCGCGCTCACGCTCTTCCGGAGCCTTGTCGATATTGGCGAAGTCGACGGCGACACCGCCGCCGGTCTTGGCCAGGACCTTGGTGATGGCCGCGGTCAGCGACGTCTTGCCGTGGTCGACGTGACCGATGGTGCCGATGTTGCAGTGCGGCTTCGTCCGCTCAAATTTCGCCTTCGCCATTTTACGCCTCTTCTTCTCTTAGATTCTCGGGCGGCCCGCCCGTGCGAGCGCGCCCATAGCCACAAAATTCAGGTTACGCCAGCTTCGCCTTCACTTCGTCGGCGACGTTCTGCGGCACTTCCTCATAATGCGAGAACTGCATGGTGTACTGGGCCCGGCCCTGGGTGAACGAGCGGAGCTGGTTCACATAGCCGAACATGTTTGCCAGCGGGACCATCGCCTCGACCGCCTGCGCATTGCCGCGCGTGTCGGTGCCCTGGATCTGGCCACGCCGCGAATTCAAGTCGCCGATAACGTCACCGAGGTAGTCTTCGGGAGTCACGACCTCGACCTTCATGATCGGCTCCAGCAGCTTGATGCCGGCCTTCTGGGCGGCCTCGCGCATCGCGCCGCGGGCGCAGATTTCGAACGCCAGGGCAGACGAGTCCACGTCGTGGTACTTGCCGTCGACGAGATGCACTTCGAAGTCAATGATCGGGAAGCCGATCAGCGACCCGGTCTCGGCGGTCTCGCGCATGCCCTTCTCGACCGAGGGAATATATTCCTTCGGAACGTTGCCGCCCTTAATCTCGTCGAAGAACTGGAAACCCGATCCGCGCTCGCCAGGAATGACGTTGATCTTGATCTCGCCGAACTGGCCGGAGCCGCCCGACTGCTTCTTGTGGGTGTAGGTCAGGTCAACCGGCTTCGCGAGATATTCGCGATAGGCGACCTGCGGCGCACCGACGTTGGCCTCGACCTTGAACTCGCGCTTCATGCGGTCGACCAGAATCTCGAGGTGGAGCTCGCCCATCCCCTTGATGATGGTCTGGCCCGACTCATGGTCAGTGGTGACGCGGAACGACGGATCCTCGCGAGCAAGACGATTGAGCGCGACGCCCATCTTCTCCTGGTCAGCCTTGGTCTTAGGCTCGACCGCGACCTCGATGACCGGATCGGGGAATTCCATCCGCTCGAGAATGATCGGAGCGTTGGCCGCGCACAGCGTATCGCCGGTGGTCGTGTCCTTGAGACCCGCCAGGGCGACGATGTCGCCCGCATAGGCAACCTGGATGTCCTCGCGGTCGTTGGCATGCATCAGCAGCATGCGGCCGACCTTTTCTTTCTTGTCCTTGACCGAGTTGGTCACCTGCGACGAGGTCTCGAGCTTGCCCGAGTAGATGCGCGCAAAGGTCAGCGTGCCGACGAACGGGTCGTTCATGATCTTGAACGCCAGCGCCGAAAAAGGCGCGTCGTCGGACGGATCGCGGGTGTCGGTGGTGACGCCGTCCATCTTGAGGCCTTCGACCGGTGGAATATCCAGCGGCGACGGGAGATAGTCGATGACCGCGTCGAGCAGCGGCTGAACGCCCTTGTTCTTGAACGCCGATCCGCACAGCACGGGGACGAACGAGAAGTTGAGCGTGCCCTTGCGGATCAGCTTCTTCAGCGTTGCCGTGTCGGGCTCGGTACCCTCGAGGTAATGCTCCATCACCTCGTCGTCCTGCTCGACGGCCATCTCGATCAGCTCTTGGCGAGCGGTCGCGGCGGCATCGGCGAGGTCGGCCGGAATTTCTTCATAGACAAACTTCGCGCCCAGGCTCTCGTCGAGCCAGAGGATCGCGCGGTTCTCGACCAGGTCGACCAGGCCCTTGAAGCCCCCTTCGATGCCGATCGGCAGGTACAGCACCGCCGGGCGAGCGCCGAGGCGGTCCTTGATCATGTCGACGCAGCGCTCGAAATTGGCGCCGGTACGGTCGAGCTTGTTGACGAAGCACATCCGCGGAACGCCGTACTTCTCGGCCTGCCGCCACACTGTCTCCGACTGCGGCTCCACGCCGGCGACGCCGTCAAAACAGGCGACCGCGCCGTCCAGCACGCGCAAGCTGCGCTCGACCTCGATGGTGAAGTCGACATGGCCCGGCGTGTCGATGATGTTGATGCGGTGCTCTTCACCCTTGCCGTCTTCGGCGTTCCAGAAACAGGTCGTGGCCGCCGACGTGATGGTGATGCCGCGCTCTTGCTCCTGCTCCATCCAGTCCATGGTGGCAGTGCCTTCATGCACTTCGCCGATCTTGTAGGACTTGCCGGTGTAATAAAGGATGCGCTCGGTCGTCGTCGTCTTGCCGGCGTCGATGTGCGCCATGATGCCGATGTTGCGATAGCGGTCGAGCGGATGGCTGCGGGCCATGGGGAAAGCTTCCTTAGCAATGTGGGAGGACCGGTCGGCCGGTCCTCCACGATATAGGTACGAAAATTACCAGCGGTAGTGCGAGAAGGCGCGGTTCGCTTCCGCCATGCGGTGCGTGTCCTCACGCTTCTTGACAGCGTTGCCGCGGTTCTGCGACGCGTCCATCAGCTCGCCCGAAAGGCGGGCCGACATCGTCTTTTCCGAGCGGGCGCGAGCAGCCGAGATCAGCCAGCGGATGGCCAGCGCCTGGGCGCGCTCGGTGCGCACTTCAACAGGGACCTGGTAGGTTGCACCGCCGACGCGGCGGCTGCGGACCTCGATGCCCGGCTTCACATTGTTGAGCGCGTCGTGGAAGACCTGCAGCGGGTCCTTCTTCAGACGCTGCTCGACATTCTCAAGCGCGGTGTAGACAATGCCTTCCGCGACAGACTTCTTGCCGTCGAGCATGACCGAATTCATGAACTTCGACAGGACGAGGTCCCCGAACTTGGGATCGGGGAGGATGACGCGCTTTTCTGGGCGACGACGACGGGACATAGGAAATTCCTTTCAGAGCGGCGCGCCTGCTTCTCCAGCGGCGCTGCCGGCGATCCAGCTTATTTCGGGCGCTTGGCGCCGTACTTCGAACGCGACTGCCTGCGGTCCTTCACGCCCTGCGTGTCAAGGACGCCGCGCAGCACGTGGTAACGCACGCCCGGAAGGTCGCGCACACGGCCGCCGCGGATCAGCACCACCGAGTGTTCCTGCAGGTTGTGGCCCTCACCCGGAATGTAGCTGATGACCTCGCGGCTGTTGGTCAGTCGCACTTTGGCGACCTTGCGCAGCGCCGAGTTCGGCTTCTTCGGGGTGGTGGTATAGACACGGGTGCAGACGCCGCGCTTTTGCGGGTTCTGCTCCATTGCAGGGACCTTCGACTTGGCCTTCTGCGGTTCGCGACCCTTGCGGATCAGCTGGTTAATCGTCGGCATGAAGCCTTCACCTTCTCTTCGGTTACTTTGCGCAACGCAAAAGCGTGAACACCCGATGGCCTCGGGCCATCTGGCCTTCACGTCGTTGAGCAATGTTCAGCTCTTGTCCTCGGGAGATGCGACAGAATCGCGAGACCTGAGGACGAGCGGCCCATTAGCGGGGGAGGCCCACATGGTCAACAGCCGTGGGAACGGCAGGGCCGGCGCCTCGTTCTTCCTCCGATGATGCGTAGAGGGCTCGCTTCGATCGCTGCGCTTGCCATGCTGGCAAGCTGCGGAGCTGCAAAGGAGGGCGCAATGGCCGATTTCATGCTGAAGAGCGCGGGTTTTGCCGAGGGGCAGCCGCTGCCGACCCAATTCACCTGCGACGGGGCCGACCAGTCGCCGCCGCTCAGCTGGTCCGAGCCCCCGCAGGGGACGAAGAGCTTCGCATTGGTTGTCGACGATCCTGATGCCCCGCGCGGCACCTTCCGTCACTGGGCGGCATTCAACATCCCGCAAGGCACCCGCAGCCTGCCCGCCGGTACTGGAAACGGGTCCGCTGGCGAAATCGCGCAGGCCGAAAATGATTTCGGCAGGCCAGGCTATGGCGGCGCATGCCCACCCAAAGGCCACGGCCCCCATCATTATCGCTTCAAGCTGTTCGCGCTCGATACCGAAAAGCTGGATTTGCCGCCGAACGCCAGCATCGATCAAGTCGAAGCGGCGGCGTCCGAACACCAGCTTGGCCGCGCCGAGCTGACGGGCACCTACGAGCGGGAATAGGCCGTCAAATAATGAAGTCGCTCGCCTGCAGGCTGTGCAGCCCGTCGAGACGGATCATGAAGTCGGCCACGCCGTCGCCGTTGGTGTCGCCGGCGACATAGGTGTTGCCGCCGCTCTGGTAGGTGCGCAGCTCGCCCGCCGTGCCGGTGAACGCGCCGGTCCCCAAGAAGCTGAACCCCTGGTCGCCGGCGAGGCTGGTGTTGGCGTCGATGCCGGCGAGGCCGATCTTGTCGCCCTGGAGTTGCGAAAAGTCGTGGATCTGGTCGCAGGTCGAACTGGTGAGGCCGGCAAGGTCGCCGTCGTTGAACAGGAAGGTGTCGGCCCCGTCCTCGCCGTAGAAGCGGTCGCGGCCCGAGCCGCCGTCGAGCTGATCGTTGCCGGTCCCGCCTTTGAGGACATCCGCGCCGGCTGCGCCGTCAAGCACGTCGTTGCCGCCGTTGCCGGTCAGGATATTGACCCCGCCATTGCCGGTGATGCGATTGTCGAGCTCGTTGCCGGTGCCGTTGGCATTATTGACGCCGCCGATCTCGAGGTTCTCGACATTGGCGGCGAGCACATAGGTGCCGGTGGAAAGCACCGTATCGATCCCCTCGCCACCATTCTCGAAGATGAGGTCGCCGGTGGTGTCGACGATATAGCTGTCGTCACCGGTGCCGCCGTAGAGCCGGTCGCTGCCAACCCCGCCATCGAGCACGTCGTTGCCGCCCAGCCCCTTCAGCTGGTCGACCCCGGCGCCGCCGGCAAACGCATTGTCGCCGCCATTGCCGGTCATGACATTGTTCAAGTCATTGCCGGTGGCGCCGATGTTGCCGCTGCCCAGCAGCACCAGATTCTCGATGTTGGCGGCCAGCGCAACATTGATCGTGGTGCGGACCGTGTCGATGCCGTCATCCATCTCCTCGATCGTCGTATCGCCCACGTCGTCGACATAATATTGGTCGTTGCCGTCCCCGCCGGCCATCTGGTCCGCGCCAACGCCGCCATCCAAGGTGTCGTTGCCGTCAAGGCCGATCAGCACGTCGTTGCCGCCAAGGCCGTAGAGCTTGTTCGAGCCCGAGTTGCCGGTCATCCGGTTATCGAGCGCATTGCCGTTGGCGTAGATCGAATAGATCCCCGTCAGCTCGATATTCTCGACATGGTCGCGAAGCGTGTGGTTGACCGAGGCGCGGACCAAATCCGTCCCCTCGCCCGCACTCTCGACCACAATGTCGCTGGCATGGTCGACGATGTAAATATCGTCGCCCGTCCCGCCGAACAGCTTGTCGGCATCGGCGCCGCCGTCGAGCAGGTCATTGCCCGCTCCGCCGATCAAACGATCCATCGCCCCGCCGCCGAGCAGTGTGTCGCCGAACGCTGTACCGGTCAGGATATTGGCCCAGCTGCTTCCCCAAATGGTCAGCGGATTGAGCACCGCCGAGGCGTCAACGTTCAAGGTCGAGGTATCCATGACGATAATTGTTTCGATACCGGTGTCGCCAGCGAACAGCTTCAGCGTTCCAGGCGAGTAGGATCCGAAGCGGACCTCGTCGATGCCGTTCGTTCCGCTATCGGCAAACTCGGCCGTGACATGTTCGTTGAGCTCGTCGACCCAATAGACGTCCGATCCCTCTTGGCCGTCCAGAACATCGGTACCCGTGCCGCCGGTCAGATGGTCGTCGCCCCCGCCGCCGTACAGCTGATCGTTGCCGGCCAGTCCAAAGATCTGATTGGCGGCACCATTACCGGTAATGATGTTATCCAGGGCGTTACCGGTACCTGCAATCGGGTTCGATCCGGTCAGTGTCAGATTCTCAAGGTTGCTGCCAAGCATCCAGCTGATTGAGGCAAGGACGATATCGGTGCCTTGGCCCGAACTCTCCGTCACCGCATCGGCGGCATTGTCGACCACATAAGTGTCGTTACCGAGACCGCCTGCCATCGTGTCGGCATCCGCACCGCCGTCTAGCGCGTCATTGCCCTCGCCGCCGATGAGCGTGTCGATGCCCCCGAGGCCGGCGAGGACGTTGTGGCCGCCATTGCCCGTGATCACATTGGCCAGATCGTTACCCGTGCCGTTTAGATTGGCAGGTGTCTCGTATCCCGGCGTCGCTCCGTCATAGGGATCCGTGTCAACGGGAGGCTGGTAAAGGGTGAGATTCTCGACGTTTTCGCCAAGGGTGAAGTTGGCCCGCGCTACAACATGATCAATGCCTTCGCCAGCAACTTCAGTGATTTGGTTGGCCGAGTGCCACACTTCATAAGTGTCGTTGCCCGCTCCGCCGTGTAGTTGGCTGGCGCCAAAGGCGGAACCCTTCAGCGTATCATTTCCGCCCCCGCCCCAAACCTGGTGGCCGACCTGAAATGCCCAAAGCGTATCGTTGAAATTCGAACCGATAATCTTTTCGACAGCGCCAATGGTATCGAACCCGGAATTGCCAGTATTGTTATTCGCAACGTCGGTAGCGGCGTTGATTGATCCGGTTGCGCCGCTGTAATCGAC
>Ga0209382_10008692_pt1 | contig 12784 bp, 12 predicted proteins | sample SoiMetdeltSBSDD5_FD_187599 | JGI IMG/M metagenome (GOLD analysis project Ga0209382, IMG submission 187599) | Bulk soil microbial communities from a Populus tree surrounding site in Tennessee, USA - Soil MetaG P. deltoides SBSDD5 (SPAdes) (version 2) | ecosystem: Environmental > Terrestrial >... | reverse complement strand
CGGGCGCGCATTCAGCCTGACGCAAATCTGATTGCCCATCGTGCCCGAAGGCACGAAGAGCGCGGCCTCTTTCCCGAGGATTTCGGCGGCGCGTTCCTGCAGGCGGTTGACGGTCGGGTCCTCGAAGTAGACGTCGTCCCCGACTTCGGCCTCGGCCATGGCGCGCCGCATTGATGGAGTTGGTTTTGTGACAGTGTCACTGCGAAGGTCTATGATGTTCATATGGATTTTGTTACGATTTGCCCGCGTACTAATAGCACATGTCACCGCCTCTTTCCATTGATCATCGCGCATTGCGCGCTCCTACGGAAAAACCGTCCACAAAGAATACGAAGAATCACAAAGGAAGAAACTCTTCGCGTCTCTTCGTGAACTTTGTGGACAAATCATTCTTTTCCTGGTGTCGTCAATCTTGCCAGATTCACCGCGCTCGAAATCAGGCCGACGTGGCTGAACGCCTGCGGGAAGTTGCCTAGGAAAGCGCCGCTCGACGGGTCTATCTGCTCGGGCAGCAATCCGACCGCATTGGTCCGATTGCAGAGCGAATGGAAGAGATCGACCGCTTCATCCAATCTTCCCTGATAGGCCAGGTTGTCCACCATCCAGAAGCTGCACAGCAAGAACGCGCCTTCGCGCCCCACTAGGCCGTCGGGCGAGACGTGCGGCAGGTAGCGGTACAACAAGCCGCCGCCCGCGTCGAGACGCGCGGCTATCGCCGCAGTGGTCGCCGCCATTTTGGGGTGATCGGCCGGGATGACGCGGCGCAGCGGCAGGCACAACAAACTGGCGTCGAGGCCGCCGCCGCCAAGATGCTCTGTCAACGAATTGAGCCTTTCGTCCCAGGCTTCGTCGAGTATCGCCGCGCGAATCTCTTCAGCCGCCGCGCGCCACGACAGCCCGCGGCCCGGCAATTTGAATCGTTCGACCATCTTCGCCCCGCGGTCAAGCGCCACATGGCACATGGCGGCGGAGTATGTGAACGGCCTGCCCGGCGTGCGCACCTCCCAGATGCTGTGATCCGGAGAGCGCCATTCGCGCTTCGCGTCTTCGATCAGTTCACAGAGCCTTTTCCACAGCGCTTCGTCGATCTGGCCGTGGCGGGCCGCCCACTGGTATGCGCAATCGAGAATCTCGCCGAACACGTCATGTTGGGTTTGCTCCGTCGCCGCGTTGCCCCAGCGCACCGGGCGCGAGCGGCGATGGCCTTCAAGCGCCGTGTCCGTCTGCTCCGGCGCGGCGTAGTCGCCGTCAAGATCATAGAGTGATCGGGGGCGCTCGCCGATTTCCACCGCGTCCAGCGCCCAACCGAGGAAGGCCGACGCTTCCTCCGGACAGCCGATGCGGTTGAGCGCGTAAACGGCGAACGCCGCATCGCGCACCCAGGCGTACCGGTAATCCCAGTTCCGCTCGCCGCCGATCACTTCGGGCAATGAAGAGGTCGGCGCCGCCACGATCGCGCCGCTCTCGAAATGGTCGAGTAGCTTGAGCGTCAGCGCCGAACGGCTCACGATCTCTTTCTGCGGCCCAGCGTATCCTATTCGCGCGGCCCAGCGACGCCAGGCGTCGCGCGTCGCGGAAAGCGAATCTTCCGCCGACAGCGGTCTGTGTCTGCTGACGCCGCCGCCCCAGCGCAATGTCAGGCTCAATCGAGAACCTTCTCCGAGTTCCATCACGCCGCGCAATCCCCTGGGCGGGGCAGGCAGGGCAAGTGAGGCCAGCGGGACTGAAGACGAAAGCTGTAGAACGAGATGAGGGCGGGCTGGGTTGCGTAAAAAGAGGCCGCCGCTGCGGGCGATAACGCGCGACTCGCCGCGCGGCTCGATCTCGATCCTCAGACGCGCGTTCCCCTCGACGACCTCCGCCACGCGCAACAACTCGCAGCGCCCGGCGGCGGCGTCCTCCGTCAGATCGGCGCCCTGTCGCAGCGTGAGCGCGTCCGTCACGCGGACCAGTCCCGCCGGGCCGCGCATTTCAGTCACCAGCACGGCGGTGTCAGGTTCATAAAACTGGCGCGACTCGATCAGGCCTTCGGGGGCGAGGGTGAAAGCGCCGCCTCGCCGCCCGTCGAGAATCCGGCAGAAGACCGGCGGCGAATCGAAGCGCGGCGCGCACATCCACGAGATCGCGCCGTCGCGCCCGACCAGCGCGGCTGTCGAGCCGTCGCCGATCAGACCATGATCTTCTATCGGCAAATAGCCGTCGGCGTATAAGATGGGCTTGAACTCGTTCATCCTTCATCTAGGTAGAATAGTTAACCCGCATCGACTCTCCTTCTTTCATCGCTTCGCTGATTGAGGAGGGGAGGGCTTGTTCGAGAATGCGGCCGGCGCCCATCGCCGCCGCCAGCGCCGGGTCGGGCGCCACTTGCACCCTCACGCCAAACTCCTGGGCGAAATGTTCGGCCAGACCGTGGAGTTGCGCCAGCCCCCCACTCAGCGTGATTCCTGAATCGAGCAGGTCTACGGAAGCCTCTGTGGGAATCTCTTCCAAGGCCAGGCGCACGTGTTGCTTCATCATGCGCAGCGCGGGCCGCATCAATATATCGATCTCTTCTCTGCCGACGGCGATCTCTTCCGGCAGTCCGGTCTTCAGGTTGCGCCCCCGCACGGCAAGCGTCCGCCAATCGCGCGGCCCGCCCGCCCCCATCTCGATCTTGACTTCCTCGGCGGCGTCTTCGGTCACTTCCAGCGTCCGCTCCACATGCAGGTAACGCGCGATGGCGCGATCTATCTCGCTCCCGCCGATGCGGCGTGTGGAGGCGTAGAGGATGCCGCCGCCACTGATGACGGCGATGTCCGTCGTGGCCGCGCCAATGTCAACGACCATGCAAGCGCGCGCCGCGCGCAGGTCAAGATCGGCGCCCATAGCCGCGGCGTAAGGCCCTTCGACGAGCGTCACCTTTCCCGCGCCGGCCAACCTGGCGGCGTCTTCATACGCCCTCTGTTCGAGCGGCGTGGCGTCGGTCGGGGCGCAGATCAGCAGCGACGGGCCGACCAAGGCGCGTCGCCCGCGTGCGCCTCTGATGAATTGAGAGAGCATCTTGCTGGCGGCCTCGCAATCCGCGATCACCCCGTCCTTGATGGGCCGCGCGATGCGGATCTCGCGCGGCTGGCGGCGGGCCAGCTTTTTCGCCTCCCGCCCTACCGCCGCGACCTCGCCGCTATTGGCGTCGAACGCGATCACCGACGGTTCATTGACAACTATGCCTCTCCCCGGCAAGTAGACGCGAGTATTGGAAGCGCCGAGATCGATCGCCAGATCTTCGATCAGGGTCAGGTTAAGCTCTTGAAATAACGATCTGCAGAAGCGCTCAAACCTTCCTTTCCAACCACCTCTATTCATAACTCGCGCTCCATTGGCCCCATTACGCTTGGCGGCGATTAACTATGGCGCCGCCTTTGGGACCGAAGATACAATCTTCTCATCACTTGCTCGCCTTCTCGCTTGTCTTTGGGAATCGCAATCAACGTGCCGCCTCATTAGCGCCACGCGCCTGGAGTAAGATCGAAGATCGAGGATTGAAGATCGGGGATCGAGGATCGAGGATCGCAGATCGAGAATCGTCTCACTAGCGGCGTTGCGATCCACTACCCTCGATCCCCGATCTTCAATCCTCGACCCTAGAAGTAGAGTTTTTTGAGGGTCAAGTCTATCAAATTCATCATGCGCGCCCATGTCTCGCTCCAGGCGCTAGACGCGAGCGTTTCGTCCACCCGATCGAGCCATACGTCATAGTCGTAACCGGCGCGACGGTTCATCAAACGCTCGGCTGCGGCGACGAAATCATCCGGCGCGTCGGCGATCTTGACCAAATCCCGGCGCCCGTAGAGAAGCTCCACGTCGCGTATCGAAGTAGAGACCGTGGGAACTCCGGCCGCCAGATATTCCGACGCCTCGGGAGGGGCGATGAGCCTTGTCGATTCGTTTCGGGCGAACGGCGCCACCGCGACGTCCCATCCGGAGAAATATGCGGGCAAGTCCTTGTAGCTTCTATCGCCGAGATAATGAATGTTGTGGCGGCGCGGCAATTCGGCCGGGTCGATCTCAACGACGGGGCCGATCATCACGATCTGCCAATCGGGCCTCGCCTCGGCGATCGCGGTCAGTAATTCCCAGTCCAAGCGCTCATCGATCATGCCGGAGAACCCGAGGCGCGGGCGTCCGATGTGAACCTGGTCTACAGGCTCCACGATCCCGCGCCTGGCCTGGCGGAAATGTTCAAGATCAACGCCGTCCGGAAAAGGATGGACGTTGTGATGAAGACGGCGCTTCGCTTCGTAGAGGCCTTGTCCGCTGGTGAAGACCACGTCGGCGAGCTTAAGCAATTCGGCTTCGCGCCGTTTCGCGCCCGTCGGCGCGGATTTGTTCGCGCCCGTCGGCGCGGATTTGAAGGTCGACGGCTCATCCATGCAATCGTAGACAACAAGAAGCGGATCGAGACGCCAGGTGAAGGCCACCGCCGCCGCCGTGTAGTACCAGAGGATGTAATCGCAGACCTCGTATTCCAGGAAGAGTTCATCGAGCAGGAGCGCTTGTTCTATCGCGGGCGCTTCGGCGTCATCCGACCCCTCGCGCAGACGCGGCGTCACGACAAATACTCCGCAGTCGCGACGCCTGACGTCCAGCCCCGGAACCGTCGAGCCGAAGACGGGTTCCTCTACGAAGAAAACGCGCCGTTCGCGGGCCGAGCGGCTCATCAAGTGTTGTGGTCTCTGGCGCGCGAAATCCCATCGCAGGCGCGACAAGCAAACTATGTCCGGAGGATCATCAGCCTCTCCTCCCAACAGTGGCATGTAGTTCTCTTCAGCGCTGTCGCCTGTGACTGCAGTGTTTGCCATAATTTAAATTTGAGCAATGAATGTGCCAGCTTTATTCCGCGGCGCTTGCGGCCGCATGCGCCGCGCCGTTGTTATGGAAATATTCAAAAGGCGTCGATGACCGAAAATTTAACGTGGCGAGCCTTGTATGTTAGATGAACGTTCTGAAGCGATATGAGGCGCCTCGGGCCGTGCGAGCTAATCAAGACAAGGGCGATTTTGAACTGGCTCGACAATTGCAAACTTCCAGATCAGCCCGAATCTTTTTTGTGAGAGGAATGATTAGTAATTATGGCCCCAAACAATCTACTCGACCGGTTAGTCACTTTTGAACCCACTCCGTTCCCCGTCATCAGCGTTTACCTGAACACACAGGCCGATCAGAACGGGCGCGACAATTTCGACGCGTTCGTGCGCCGCGAATTAAAGGCGCGTGCAAAGAGATGGACTATGCGGACGCCCGAACGCGAGAGCTTCGACCGCGACGCCGAACGGATCAACGAATATTTGCGCGACGAGTTGCGGCCTTCTTCGAACGGGGCGGCGATCTTCGCCTGCTCGGCGGAGCGCGATTTCTTTGAAGCCGTTCAGTTCGACGCGCCGATCGAGGAGAATCATCTCTACACTTCTTATCAACCGAGCGTCTATTCGCTGGCGCGTTTCATCGATCACTATCCGCCTTACGTCGCGCTCGTCGCCGACACCAGCGTCGCGCATTTGTACGTATTCGGCGCGGGCGAGGAGATTGAACAGCGCGACGTCGTCAGCCCCAACATCCACCGGACGATGATCGGCGGCTGGTCGCAGGCCCGCTTTCAGAGGCACATCGACGACATCCGCATGCATCACGCGAAAGACGTGGTCGAGGAACTCGACCGCGTGACGCGCGAGGAGAACATTAAGCGGATCGTGCTTGCGGGAGACGAGGTGATTATTCCGATGTTACGCGAACAACTCACGCAGCGCCTGGAGGAGATGGTGATCTCGACGCTGCGCCTGGACATCGCCGCGCCCGAACACGAAGTGATGAAGGCGAGCTTCGAAGCGGTGCGCGCCTACGACGCCAGGAAAGACGCCGAGAAGGTCGAGAACCTGTTGGATAAATATCTCGGCGGCGGCTTCGCCGTGACCGGCGCGCGCGACACGCTGATCGCGCTGACGCTGGGCCAGGTCGACGAGATGTTCATTAGCGCGTCGGAACAGGACGTGCGCGACGATCTTACGGGGAAGGGCCTGGAGCTCATTCCCGGCCTTCCCGAAGACGTCGAAGGGAATGGCCGGGCGCGCAGCGCGGTGATCGCGGATGAGTTGGTGGCGCGCGCCCGCCAGACTAACGCCGACGTGACTTTCATCGAAGACGCCGCGAGGTTGGCCGCCAGGGGCGGAGTAGGCGCCAAGCTCCGGTTTCGCCTTTAAAGTTCGTAGTCCCGCCTTTAGGCGGAAGCGTTTGGAATTGCGGAACGGATCCGTGATCGGCGCTTCCGCCTAAAGGCCAGACTACGAATAATTTCCTGAAAAGCCTTCATGACGTGTTGCGACGCCCTGAAACAATGAGAATCAACCACGAAGTAACGAAGGGGACGAAGAAAAGACCGGAAAAAAACCTTCGTGCTCTTCTTTTCTTCGTGGTTGATTCTCCGCAGGAGTAATTATGAGCAAGAAGAACAACGTCAACCCCGATCATTACAAGACGGCCGGACGGGAGCGCCAGGGAGAAGACATAGTTCACGACGCTTACAAGCGCTGGTATGCGCAATCGAGGTCTGCCGCCGGCATGTATGCCCGGAATTTCATCCCCGGCGCTCGGGGCGAAAACCACATTTACGAGCCGCAGATCGCGGCGGAGACCGAGCGGCGAATCGTTGAGGCTCATCGCAAAGGGAGTGGGAAATAAACTCGAAAGGCCGATCAGAGGCTCATCTGGCGCCGCTCAATTGTGGAGCAAGTGAGGCGCTCGCGAAACAGTCGTGCGGCCGGTCCTGCAAGCTAAGCTCGGAACGGTAACCGTTTTGATAATAGCCTCGCACGGTCTCTACCAGCAGGTCGAAGTCCACAGGTTTGGACATGATCAGATCAGGAAGGCGCCTGAACTCCAGCCGCTCTTCAACATATTCTGGGGGAAATGCCGTGACCAGAACGACCGGTATGTCAGATGCTCCGTTCATCTTGAGGCGCTCCACCAATTCGGCGCCGTCCATATCTGGCATGCCAAAATCGGTGATGATTACAAAGGGGTGATAAAGTTGTGATAGCCTCAAACCATCTTCCGCATTATCGGCCGTCATCACGCAATACCCTTCGGGAGCGAGAACCTCTTTAATCAATTCGGCCTGGTCTTGATCGTCATCAATAACCACGGCGAAAACATTTCGTTGTTTTTTCATACATCGGGCGACTTCCTCCATGCTATCGAACTCGTAGAGTTCTTTCGATGTCCTCGCGCTGCTCTTCTCCGCAAATTCCGGCCGCAGCGCGTTGGGTGGCGCCCATACGCATGCTCCTCTCCTTCCCAACCTCCTATCGGAATTTGTTTGTTAAAGTCAGGACGAATTTTAAAGAGCAAGCCATGGGTTATTTATTTCTAGGTGGCATAACTAAACATTGCAACTGCCATTCCCCACTAGACTGCGTATTCAGATGTTCGTATCGGAGACAACCAATGTATTGCCATATCTAAGAATGTGTCTTTGCGGGCGCCGAAGCGATTCGATTGTATACGCGTTTGAGCGCATTTTATTTGGCGCCAATGTTGCTAAGCTATTGCTAAGCGACATCGACTGTATCAGCTTTGACGAACACTGAGTCGAAGCAAAAGACACGACGTCGCATTCGGAGGGATGGAGAATTGATAACCGTCGCCACGCCGCCTCGTAGCGCTATTCGAGCGTCGGCGCTGTAACCTGGCGGTGGATTGATAGGCGCTATGGTAGGATCAGAAGCCCCCGCAGGACGGGCGTTGGGTTAAGAGGGTTGGGTCGAGGGCGGTAGAATTCTGATCGTATAACGCGCCGAAGGCGGCGTGGCGACGCGTAAAGTATTCTTTCCTGGCGACAGGGAAGAACGAGGCAGGCATTGACCTTTGTCGGGATGGGTTGATGCCTGCCTATTTATTTTCCATTTTACGTTTGTCATTTGTCATTGCCAGACGTGATGAAGAACGTAAAATTCGGCGCGCCGCCGCGCGTGAGCAAGCAGATGACTACACACACGACCGCTTGCTTACGCGCGGCGTCGTAGCGTCAGAGGTCATGCCATCATGCCAGAGGGAATGTTGGAAAACATGACTGAAAAATGCGCGCACAAGGTCTGCTCTTGTCCTGCGCGGGCGGACACGGGGTATTGCGGCGGTTATTGCATGACCGCGAGCAAGGACCCCGACGCCGGCATTGTGTGCGGCTGCGGACATCCAGAATGCAAGCCCGGCGACATACCGATGCCGACCCAATCTTCATAAATAATCGAAACGCGCGCATAACACAGATCGCCGGCGCCCCAAAGGCGGTCGCCATTTCATGCAGTTGACCGTATCCAGTTCAAATTGCGCGCCTCAAATAATCAGATCACTTCTTGGTTAGCGACGCTTTTATCAACGGGGTTTAAATTTCTCTCCATCATGTGTTTGAACTGGGCCAGGTCTTCGGTGATCTGTTGCTCAGGGTTTTCGCCGAAGAGAGTGGCGATGAAGGCGCCGAGTCGCCCGCCCGGCGGGGCGTATTCCAGTGAGACTCGCACTTCGGTCTTGTGCTCGGCGAAGTGAAGGAACCGCACTGAGCCCGCGTTGGCGACGGTCGCGCCCTCGAGCGAACGCCAGGCGATCAACTCGTTCTCTTGATCGTGCGTGACCTCGGCGTCCCATTCAACCTTGGTTCCCACCGGCGCTTTGGCCACCCAATGAGAGCGCGTCGGGCTGAGCTCGCGCACCTCCTCCAGATGATTCATGATTTGAGGCAGGTTCCTGAAATTCCGCCAGAAATGATATAGGTCGGCGCGATCTCTGTTGATGATGACGCTCTTTTCCACCCTGATGCCATTGATTTCAGCCACGGCCTCCTTCGCTTTGGCATGCTGTCGGTTTGGCGCCTCATTCATGCGCGCGCCAGTCGAGTTGGTCGAGATTGCCATACATCACCCTTATTATTTTTCTGCCAGTCATTTTTCTGTCATTTATCTTTCCTGACCGCGATGATCGGGATTTCAAACCGGCAACTGGTATGCCGCTCGGTCATGGCACGTCAGTTGTCAGATGCGCCAATAGAGAATTGGAGTAAGACTAGCGGTTCCATATTTAAGGGAGTTTTATGAAGAGTTCGGTCTTCTATCCTGAGACGAATGGTCATCCGCCGCCGACGGCCGAGGTCGAGATACACACGCCGGAGGGCGTGATCAAAGGCCTGCTGCACAAAGCCGAAGGCGCGCGGGGCGCGATGGTGATGGTCGGCGACGCAGGCGGCGGATTGGACGGCCCTGCGGGCCTTTACGAGCCGCTGGCCGAACAGTTGCAGAAGGCCGGGATCACCGCGTTGCGGATCGATTACCGCGAGCCGGACGACCTGCGGGAATCCATTTATGACGCGCTGGCCGGCATAGAGGCCGTGCGCCAGCAGGGCGCGGAGCGTGTCGCGCTTCTCGGGTGGTCATTCGGCGGCGCCGTGGTCATCACCGCCGGAGTGGCAAGCGACCTCGTCGTCGGCGTCGCGACTATCGCATGCCAGAATTTCGGGGCCGAAATGGCGGCGGATTTGTCGCCGAAGAACCTTCTGATTATGCATGGCACGGACGACCAGGAGATGCCGGATCATTATTCGCGCGAGTTGTACGCTCGCGCCCGTCAGCCTAAGGAATTGGTGTTGTACTCCGGAGGCGATCACGATCTGGCTCAACATACTGGACTGGCGCTCGATAAGCTTTACATATGGAGTAAGGGGTTGTTGCTCGTCTCGGCCAAGGCCAGCGGGCGTTGAATGAGGAGCGTTATGAATATGATTTATAGGACTAATAGTACATATGAGACCTATTGGTCCTACTAGTCCTATAGTCCTATTTTGGAGAATGAGCGATGCGGAAACAAAATGACGGTCATTCGGATTTGTTGGAAATTCAGGCGCGGATTCCCGCCGGCGGCGCCGTCCTCGACGGCGACCTGATGATCCCGAGCGGCGCGAGCGGGATCGCGGTATTCGCGCACGGGAGCGGGAGCAGCCGTCACAGCCCGCGCAACAAGAGCGTGGCCCGTGTTATTCGCGAAGCCGGCGTCGGCACGCTGCTGTTCGACCTGCTCACGCGCGAGGAAGAGTCGGTGGACATTTTTACGCGCCATCTCCGCTTCGACATCGAGCTGCTGACTGGGAGATTGATCGATGCGACGCAGTGGCTCGCCGGTCAAGAGGAGACGCGGAATTTGCAGGTCGGTTATTTCGGATCGAGCACGGGCGCGGCGGCCGCCCTGATGGCCGCCGCCAGATTGGGCGAGGAGATCGGCGCGGTCGTTTCGCGCGGCGGGCGGCCGGACCTGGCCGGCGACGCGCTGCCGCTGGTCAAAGCGCCGACGCTGTTGATTGTCGGCGGCCATGACGAGACGGTGATCGAATTGAATCAGGACGCTTACGCGCGGCTGCGCTGCGAAAAAGAGTTGAGGGTCATTCCTGGCGCGACGCATCTGTTCGAAGAACCGGGCGCGCTCGAACAGGTCGCCGATATAGCGTCCGATTGGCTCAAAAGGCGTCTGCAATCGTTGCCCGCCCAAAGAAGAGCGGCGGGCGGCGCGTAATTGCACAGGTCAAAAATTTTTCCGGCACGAGGTTATTTTATGGCGATAAATACAGTGAAATATCGGCAGCGATTGCTGGATGAACGCGACAAAATCAAGCGTGACATCCTGGGAAGGACCGAACTGCCACAGTCTTTCGACACGGACGTCGTGCTCGATTCGGCGGACAGTTCAGTGCGTGAGCTTTCGATGGATCTGGAGGGTCGCCTGATGAACATGAAAAGCGACCGGCTGGAGAATATCAACGCCGCGCTGCAGCGAATCGATCGCGGCGTTTATGGGATATGCATGAGGTGCAGGAAAGAAATCGATCCGAAGAGGCTTGACGCCGAACCGGTGGCGATGACATGCATAGACTGCCTCTCCTTGAAGGAGCAGGGATTCGTCGCCCCGACAATGTAGGAACACTAATTGCTGCTTCTGGAAGAAGTTTGAGGTAGATAGAAGTAAATCCACGCGAACTAACAACCGTTAACTATGTACGTTACATGTCTGTATACGGAATCGTACAAAGCGAAGTATGAGGGTCGTACATGCAAATGAATTTGTCTAGATAATTCTCATTGGCCGCACTTCCCCTCCGCGCGCCGAATAGCAATTTGTTTCTTATAAATCATCAAGGAGGTAATGATGATTTCATTAGCCAGAAATCGACTTCTGGCGGCGCTGCCTGAACAGGACTTTGAAAGGCTAACAGTCGGGCTCGGGTCCATCCATTTGTGTTTGGGCGATATTCTGTACCACGCTGGCGAAGAGATTCGCTACGTCTATTTTCCGGAGCAGGGATTGATCTCTCTGGTGGCCACGATGATGGATGGCGCGACGGTGGAAACGGGCATCGTCGGCAACGAAGGAATGATGGGGGTGCCGGTCCTCCTGGGCGCCAGCAGCGCCCCTTACCGCGCGATCGTCCAGGTCGAGGGACAGGCATGGCGCATGAGGGCGGACGCTTTCAAATATGAGATGTTGAGCGGCGGCGCGCTGCGCAAGCGCCTGCTACTCTATACACAGGCGCTGATGACCCAGATGTCGCAGATGGCCGCCTGCAACTGTCTGCACACGGTCGAAGAGCGGCTGTGCTCGCTCCTGTTGATGATCGACGACCGCATGGACTCAAACGAGTTCTTTCTTACCCATGAAATGATAGCGGAGATGTTGGGCGCGCGGCGCGCCGGAATCACCGTCGCCGCGGGCAAATTACGCCAGGCGGGCGTGATCAGTTATATGCGCGGCCACATTCACATCCTGGACAGGCGCAGTCTGGAGATGTGGGCCTGCGAATGTTACCGCACGATCAAAACGGAGTTCGACAGGCTTTTTGAGTCCGAAACCGAGTCGGAGTTCGAGAAGGCCACGGCCGCTCTCCAGTGGGCCGGCCCGGGACTCGAGGATCGAAGATCGAGGATAGAGGATAGAGGAACGCGCTATAGCGTATAAGGCGATCCTCGATCCTCTATCTTCGATCGGCGCTAATGGACGGCGAGCGGTCGCTCGCAAGATCATCGAGGAATTTGAGGAAGCTCTGGAAGATGGCTTCGTTGTCAGGCTCGCTCTCGGTGTCTTTGGATACCTTGCGCACGAATCCCTTGCTGGTCACCTGCAGCCGATCATCTTTGATAATCGTTTGTATGAACATATTCGACACGGTGAACGGCTTTGTGGACGCGGGCAGGTCCAGCGCGCGTCTGACCGAGGCCGGGAGTTCCTGGTATTTCCCTTCGCTAGTCTGCTCTAGGCGGCTGTCTGTACGGCGAACAAGCTCCACGGAGCTTTTAGACGGGTCGAAGTTCGGAGAAGCATTGACCACTCCGAGCGTGGCCGGCAACACCGTAGGGTCTTTTACCGACATGTCCAACTTTTTATAAATCTCCGGTCTGTATAACCGCCCGGTGTTGCAGGCGCCCAGGATAGCGCGCTCGACCCCCGCCGCCGCAAGGCTTTCCTGCAATGCGCCGAGTGAAATGTATGAGCGCGGCGCCGACCGGAGTTGCGACCGCTGAAGCTTCAGCCCGTTGCCGTTGCTCCCGTGAGTTTCGAAGAATATCTCGCGAATCGAGCCCTCTGTGCGCGACCGGTTGACTCGCATGATCTCCTTCAACACCCAGCGCCAATCGGCGCTCTCCAAATACACAAACCCAAGCCCTTCGTATAACTGCCGATTCCCTGAAGCCGCGAAATCAGGGCTGAAGACAATGGCCCG
>Ga0209382_10008688_pt1 | contig 12786 bp, 11 predicted proteins | sample SoiMetdeltSBSDD5_FD_187599 | JGI IMG/M metagenome (GOLD analysis project Ga0209382, IMG submission 187599) | Bulk soil microbial communities from a Populus tree surrounding site in Tennessee, USA - Soil MetaG P. deltoides SBSDD5 (SPAdes) (version 2) | ecosystem: Environmental > Terrestrial >... | reverse complement strand
GCCGGTGGCATCACGAACTTCAACGTCGCGATCCAGAGCTCGTTCGGGAAAAAGCACGCCGTGGTCACGACGAACGACACGTCCGATGAATCGCTGCGCCGCGCGGTAGAGTCGTCGGAGAAGCTCGCGCGGCTCGCGCCTGACGACCCGGAAGCGATGCCTGCGTTACCGCCGCAGCGGTATCAGGACGTGAACGCGTACTTCGATAGCGTCGCCAACCTCACGCCCGGCGATCGCGCGAAGGCGGCGCTCGCGGCGCTCGAGCCGGCTCGCAAGGCCGGCGATCTCTCGACGGCCGGGTTCATCGTCACCAACGCGTCATCGACGGCGCTCGGGAACGAGCAGGGGTTGTTCGCTTATCATCGGTCGACCAACGCGAATTACACTGTCACCGTTCGCACCAAGGACGGCTCGGGATCCGGATGGGCCGGGGGCGAGCATAACGACTGGAATCAGGTCGACATTGCGAGCCTGAGCCAGCGCGCCATCGAGAAGGCAAAGCTCTCGCGGAATCCGGTTGCGATCGAGCCCGGGCGGTACACGGTGATCCTCGAGCCACAGGCGGTCGGGGACCTCGTCCAGCTGTTCGGCAACTACGTGGGTGCGCGTCAGGCCGACGAGGGTCGGAGCCCGTTCTCGAAGCAGGGTGGCGGGAACAAGATCGGCGAGAAGCTCGTGGACGAGCGCGTGACGCTGCTCGCCGACCCATTCGATCCACGGATCCTGGCACAGCCGTTCGATGGCCAGGGCTTTCCGCTCGGAAAGCAGGTGTTCGTCGAGAACGGTGTGTTGAAGCAGCTCTTCTACACGCGGTTCTGGGCGCAGAAGCAGGGAAAGACGGCGACCGGTGGGCCGACGTCATTCATCATGAGCGGCGGTGACGCGCTCGTGGAGGACATGATCAAGTCCACGGAGCGCGGCGTGCTCGTGACGCGGCTGTGGTATCTTCGCGAAGTCGATCCGCGGACGATTCTTTACACAGGCCTGACACGAGACGGGACGTTCCTCATCGAGAACGGGAAGCTCACCAAGGCGCTGAAGAACTTCCGCTTCAACGAGTCGCCGCTGTTCATGCTGAACAACCTGGAGACGCTGGGGCGGCCGGTTCGGCTCGCGGGAACGGAGGCGGGCGGGGCCATCGTCGTACCAGCCCTCAAGGTTCGAGACTTCAATTTCACGAGCCTGTCGGATGCGGTTTGATCGAGTCGAGTTGGTGGCGCCGATACCTGCAAGCCGCTGAGGGCGCAGAGCCCGCTGCGCGCGCTACGCTGAGGGCGCTGAGGGGGACGGTTGCGCGATCGCAGGCGACCGTCGCTCGCAGATTCAAGTGAAAAAGAGAAGAGGGGAACGGCCCTGGACGCCACTGTCCGCGAAGGCCGTTCCCCTCTCTCTTTCTTGATCTTACGACCAAGTATCTGTTCAGCGTTCTCCGCGCCGCGCGTGCTTCGCACGCGCGGCCTGCGTAATCAGCGGTCAGGTTCCTATCGCAACAACAAACTGTAGCCGTTTAGGCCGCAAGCAACCCAATCGGCCGCCAGTTGACAGCGTCGATCGCGTCCGACGGTACGAACGCGTACCTCGCCGGCGGGAAACCCGCGACGCCGATTTCGAGCGTGTCGCCGTCCTGTACCGTGACGTGCTTGCTGACGAGCGAGAGCGCATCGTTGAACGATTCGCTCTGCACCACTCCCGCCTGACGAATCTCGGTCGGGCCCTTGAGACTGAATTCGAACCGCGTCATATCGGCACCCTCCATCGCCGGAGGTCTATATGGAAACGCGCGGCAACCCACTCATCGTCTCTGGCGCCACGCGGTTATGAGGGCGGGGTCGGCGCGCATCGCCATGCGCGCGGCTAACTCGCCGCCGATCTCGCCTTGGCTAGTACTACCCTGCTACAGCAATTTTGAGCCCGTACGGCGGAGGCGGGTTCAGGGTTTCTCCCGCTCGCTACCGACCGGTCTCATTCTCCCTTAACCCTCTCGATGGTCGAAACGCCACCAGCTCGTGCGCGGCTGTTTCGGACGTACGCGGCCCTGGTCGGCGTACCCGCCGTCGCGCTGTTCGTCATTCTGCGCGCGGGTGAGGCCCTGGCGCCCGCCGCCGGCGCGGCCCCTACACCTGTCGCTCCTGGCGCGGTGTCGCAGCCCGGGCTGGCGGCAAACGTTTCGCTGCTCCTCGCCCAAATCATCGTCGTTCTCGTGGCCGCGCGCGTGGTTGGCATCATCGTCCGGCGCCTCGGGCAACCGCAGGTCGTGGGCGAGATGCTCGCCGGGATCGCCCTCGGACCGTCCGTGCTCGGTGCTTACGCTCCGTCCGTGTCGAACGCGCTGTTTCCAGCGAGCAGCCTGGGCTTTCTGAACGCCCTCAGCCAGGTCGGGCTGCTCGTGTTCATGTTCCTCGTCGGCCTCGAGCTCGATCCGAAGGTCGTTCGCGATCGTGGGCGCGCGGCGATCGTCATCAGCCACGCGAGCATCGTCGCGCCGTTCCTTCTCGGTGCGCTCCTCGCCCTCCAACTGTATCCGGGGCTGGCGGGCGAACGCGTGACGTTCACCGGCTTCGCGTTGTTCATGGGCGCCGCGATGAGCGTGACGGCGTTCCCCGTGCTGGCTCGCATCCTCAGTGAGCGTCGGCTGACGCGCACGCCGGTGGGGGCTATCGCTATTGCCTGTGCGGCCATCGACGATGTCTCCGCGTGGTGCATCCTCGCCATCGTCGTCGTGATCGCGCGGGCGGCGGGAGGCGACGCGCCGAGCGGCGGCATGCCGTTGTGGGGGACGCTTGGCGGATCGGTCGCGTACGCGGCACTCGTCCTCACAGTAGGCCGCCGACTGCTGCGCCGGCTCGAGACTCGTTATGCACGGCAGGGGCGCGTCACGCAGGATATGATCGCCGTGCTCATGGTGGCGATGCTCGGCTCAGCGCTGGTGACCGAATGGCTGGGCGTGCATGCGCTGTTCGGTGCGTTTCTCATCGGCGCCGCGAGCCCGAAGGCCGAGGGGTTCGTGCGCGCACTGCTCGAGCGGTTCGAGGACGTGATGGTGGTGCTGCTCCTGCCGTTGTTCTTCGCCTTCACCGGCCTGCGGACGGAAGTGACGTTGATCAGCGGCGTCGGCGGATGGATAACCTGCGGGCTGATCATCGCCGTCGCGGTGGCCGGTAAGCTGGGCGGGTCGACGCTCGCCGCGCGGGTCATGAACGTACCATGGCGCGACGCCGCCGTGCTCGGCGTTCTCCTCAACACGCGTGGTCTCATGGAGCTCGTGATCCTCAACGTCGGCCTGGATATCGGTGTCATCTCGCGCGAACTCTTCGCGATGATGGTGTTGATGGCGCTCGCGACGACGTTCATGACGACCCCGCTCGTGGCGTGGCTCGCTCCACGGCCGGCCGAGTCGCCGCGGGACGCGCGCGTCGCGGCATCGCGGTCGGCGTAGCGCGCGGATAGGAACGCACCGTGGAAGCCGGAACCACCTGGGGTGTCTGGTTCGCGTACATCGCGATCGGGATCTTTCTTGCGCTCCTGCTCGCGGTGATCCTGCGGACCATGATGTTGTTCGGCGCGTTGACGCTCATGCCGATCGCCCGCGCGTGGCGCCGCCTCAAGCGCGTGGGTCGCCGTGACCTCTGACCGGGTACCCGGCATCGAGGCTGACGAATCGCCCTACCCGCCTGCGCGTTATGCGTGGTACGTCGTCGGCGTCCTCACGCTCGCGAACGCCTCGGCGTTCATCGACCGCCAGATTCTCGGCCTGCTGGTCGCGCCCATCCGACGTGATCTCGCGATCGGCGACGCAGAGATTGGCACGCTGTACGGACTCGCGTTCGCGACCTTCTACACGCTGCTCGGGCTTCCCATCGCACGATTGGCTGACCGGGGCAGTCGCCGCACGATCATTGGCGTCGGCATCGCGGTGTGGAGCGTGATGACGGTGCTGTCGGGATTCGCGACCGACTACCGCGAGCTCGTCCTCGCCCGATTCGGTGTGGCTATCGGCGAAGCTGCGCTCACCGCTCCGGCAGCCTCGCTGCTCGCGGACTACTTCCCCGTATCGCGCCGAGCGACGGCGTTGAGCGTGTACGCGCTCGGCATCTTCCTGGGTGCCGGGCTCGCGAACCTCGTCGGCGGTGCGGTCATCGCGCGCCTCGGTGATGACGCGAGGATCGTGTTGCCGCTCGTCGGCAGCATCCGCGCGTGGCAAGCGGTGTTCGTGATCGTCGGCGTGCCGGGACTCATCATCGCCGCCCTCATGGCGACGGTGCGCGAGCCGCACCGTCGTGAAGTCGGCCGTGGCGGAGCGACCGGCCACACACCGCGGGAAGTGCTCGCATACATCTGGGACAACCGGCGCACGTTCGTCTCTCACAGTCTCGGGTACGCCCTGCTCGCGCTCGTGAATTACGGGACGGCGGCGTGGCTCCCCACCTACCTGATCCGGAGCTATGGCTGGTCGGCGGCCCAGGCCGGAATCACGTTAGGCACGCTCACCGTCACCGTCGGCGTTGCGGGCGTGATCGCGGGGGGCCGCATGGCCGATGCGCTCCTCACCCGCGGGCGTACAGACGCGAAGGTTCGCGTGGGCGTCGTTGCCGCGGTGGCCAACCTGGTGTTCGGCATGGCCTACACACTTGCGCCGACGGCGGAGCTGGCCGTCGCCGCGCTTGTCCCGTTTAACTTTTTTGCGTCGTTCGCGTTCGGTGCCGCCGTGGCCGCCGTGCAGGAGGTCGTGCCCAACCGCATGCGCGCACAGGCTTCCGCGCTCTACATGATGGTCATTACGCTCATCGGACTGGGGCTCGGGCCCAGCGTCGTTGGCATCCTCACGGAGCGCGTTTTCGGCGACGACTCGGCGGTGCGCTACTCGCTCGCCATCATTACCGCGATAGGACTCGCTGCGTCCGCCGGCCTGCTTGTCTCCGCGCTCGGGCCGTACCGGCGGACGGTCGCCTATCGGGCGGCGTGGCTGAACGGGATCAGCGACTCCAGCGGAAGACGCTGAAGACGTTCGAGAAGTCGTCGGTCCACAGCGTGACATCCGCTTTCGGAGCGAGCACGCGCCAGCCGGGCTGTTTCGCGAGCTGCGCGTGATCCTTCGCGCTGTTCGACAGCACGATCCACTTCGAGTTCATCTTGAACGACATCGTCTGCTGTGGCGTGATCGCGGTGTCGGCGCCAGCGATGCCGGCCATGCGCGCGTCTCGGGCGAGCTCGACGAGCACCGGCTCGAGGCTCAGGTACCGGTTGCTGATGTGGAACGCGATCGAGCCACCGGGCGCCAGCTTGCGCTTGTACAGCGCGAGCGCCTCACGCGTCATGAGGTGCACGGGGATGGCGTCGCTCGAAAACGCGTCGAGGATGATGAAGTCGTACGACGCGTCGGGTGCGTTCGCGAGCTGGAGTCGCGCGTCGCCGAGAATGATGCGCTTGGCCGGCGGACAGTCGCGAATGTACGTGAAGTATTTCGGGTTGAACGCGACTCGCTGGATGAGTGGGTCGATCTCGTAGAACGTCCACGTCTCGTTCGTACGCCCGTAGCATGCGATGGTGCCAGTACCGAGCCCGACGATGGCGACGCGGCGGTCAGGGTTGTCGCGCATGAGCCAGGCGAACGACTGGCCAAGCGGACCATCGACGTGGTAGTACGTGAGCGGCTCGCGCGCGAACTGGGGGAAGATGCTCTGGCCGCCGTGCGTCGTCGTGCCGTGCAGCAGCGCGTGATGCTTCGGATAGGCGACGACGCGGTAGATGCCGAAGAAGCTACGACCGCGGTAGAGCTGCGTCTGATCGGTGCCGCGTCCGAGCGCTGCCCCGACGAAGATCGCCGTGACGCCCAGCGCGAACCGGATGGGATGTCGCTGGAAGAGCAGCACGATGAGCGCGTACCCGCCGAATACCCACACGGGTGCCTTGTCGCCCCAGGCTGTCGGTGGGAATCCAAGCCGCATCGCCATCACGATCAAGACACAGAGCGCGACGGGATAGATGATGTCGAGCTCGCGATCGATCGGACGCCGCTCGACCATTGACGGACGGAGCACCGCAGCAAGGACGATGATGATCGGGTATTCGAGCAGCGAGTTGAAGATCTGCGGCGCGATGAGGACGTTGAAGATCCCGCCCAGCATGCCGCCGACGGACATCCACAGGTAAAATTCGGTGAGGTGCGCGACCGACGGACGGTCCTTCGCCAGCTCGCCATGACAGACCAGCGCCGTGAGGAAGAAGGCCGAGAGGTGCGTGGGCGCAAGCGCCGTCACGCTGCGCTGCATCATCAGCGCGAGGGCGACGCCGAGAATCAGAAGAAACGGCGGCTGAAGCCAGAGTGAGAACGCATGCCGGAAGATCGTCACCTTCCGCGCGAAGACGATGACGAACGTCAGCAGATAGATCGCGAGCGGAACGATCCAGAGTAGTGGGATCGACGCGACGTCGGTCGAGAGGTAGGTCGTGACGGCGAGGAGCATGCTCGACGGCACGAACGACAGCAGCACCCAACGCACTCGACGCCAGACCGTCAGTCGCTCGGCGACTACACTCGTGGCCGGCTCGGTCGCGGCGGCCTCGAGGGCGTTCATGTCGGCCACCGTCGCGTCCGCCGCGAATGAGCGAGAGGTGATGTCGCCCGGCAGGACGGCAGCGCTCGAGACGAATCGTCGTCGAGTGACGAGCGCGCAGAGGCCGATCAGCAGGACGAGAATGGCGTACGTCACCGTCCAGAGCTGGCTCTGCTGAGCGAGGGGCAGGCGCGGCTCGAGCAGGAAGGGATACGACAGCAACGCCACCATGCTGCCGAGATTGCTGGCGGCGTACAAGAAGTACGGATTGGCGGCCGCAGGATGGCCCGATTCGCTGAACCAGCGCTGCAGCAGCGGTGCGCCGGTCGAGAGCATGAAGAACGGGGCGCCCAGCGACACCGTGAGCAGCGCCGCGAGCCACCACACGGGCATCTGGCCGCTCGACGGTTCCCACCCGGAAGCGACCGTGATGGGCAGGGTCAGGAACGTGAGCGCGAGCAGGGCGAGCTGCAGTAGTGACTGCTTGCGCACGTCGAGCCAGCGCGTCGTGACGTGGGCGTAGAGATACCCGCCGAGCAGGGCGGTCTGGAAGAAGAGCATGCACGTGTTCCAGACCGACGGCGTGCCACCCAGCAGGGGGAGGACCATCTTCGAGAACATCGGCTGCACGGCGAAGAGCAGCGCGGCGTTCACGAACAGCGTCATCGAGAACAGCGCGACGACGATACTCGAGCGCGTCAACAGGCGGTTCACGCCCGGATGATATGAGCCGGCAAGCGTTTCGGCAGGGGGGCCAGCGGACTCGCCGGGCGCCAGTTCGATTGTGGTCAAGCCATCATCTCCGCGAATTCGATGCGCGCTCATCGTAGGACGCGCCGGGAGGGGCCTGCGTCATACATGGCGAACAGCAGATGCGGGAAATCCCGAACAGCGCCAGATGCCGACCTGCGCGAAATGCCGTACAGCGCGAAATGCCAGAAGGCGCCGAATGCCGAACGACGCAGGACCATGCAGCAACGCCGTCGCCTTGCGCCGTCTGGCATCTGGCGCCGTTCGGCATCTGGCGCCGTTCGGGATTCGGCGCCGTTCGGGATTCGGCGCCGTTCCTGCCTTGCGCCGTTAGGTGTTGCTACTGCCTCTGCAGCCGAACGTTCTGGATTCCCCGAAGCGGGCTGGCGTTACCGCCTCCGCTCAAAGCCAGGATGGCAACGCCGGAATTCTCGGATTTCGCCTGCTCACGCCATTGCGGGGGGATCAGGGTGTCCCCCTCGAACACGATCTCGAACACGCGCTCCCGATGCCCCGCCGCCACAACGTGGTAATGGATGTGGCCCGGGTTGCGCGTGCCAGGATAGGAACCGGGGCGGATCGTCTGGAATTCGTAGCGGCCCTGCGCATCCGTTCGCATGTAGCCCTTGAGGCGCGGGGTATCGCTCGCGCGCGGGTTCGACGGGTCGTAGTAGCCACGGGCGTCGGTCTGGTAGACGTAGACTGACGCACCACGCAGCGGCGAGCCGTCTGCATCGTACACGGTCCCCGAGATCGTGAGGGCCGAACCCGGCTCCCCGTTAGGCGGAACGACGACGCGCGATGTCGCGTTGGGTGGCGCGACCGTCGGCGTCTGCGCGCCGACGTACAGTGGAATCAGCATCACGAGAGTCAGGCCTTTCACCGCGAACCTCCTCGGGCGGATGGTTGATCGCGAGTTGGTGGGACAGACTGTGGCGACGCGAGCTTCGTCGCGACGAACTGGATCTCGACCTTGACGGAATCGGCCACACGCAACCAGAGGAACCGCGGCACCTCGATGCCGAAATCCGTCATGGCGACCTGCGTCGTCGCGCGGCCGCGCAGCGTGTCGCGCGCGAGCGCGGCCTCGCCGCGCCAGTGCGTGCGACGGGTGGCGCCGCGGACTTCGAGGTCGCCCTCGAGTCGAAACGGGAATGGCTGGCCTGGCGTGAAGGCCGACGGCAGGCCAATGAGCGCCGCGGCTGCGAGCCGCGAGTACGGGTACCGTCGAGACTCCAGGAACCGCTCTCGCAGCGCCCGGTCTCGTCGCTCGCTGTCGGACGTGAGCTGGCGCAGATCGACGACGATCTCGCGAATGCCGCTGAGCGCCGGCCGCGTGAGATGGACGAGGATCTCCCCGGATACGGCCGGCGTGGCTCCCACCGCTGTGAAGAGGCGGTTGTTCTCGTCGATGAACACCTCGTTCACGGCGTACGATGCCTGACTCGCGCCGGGGATGATGCGGAACGTCGCGGGCTGGCGAGCCGATGCGCCGTCGGCCTGGGCGCCTGCGGCGCACGGGACAACGATCGAGCCGATGAGTGTGCCGACGTGGAACCACACGCCAACGCCACATGCTACCCACGTTGAGTAACGCATCAGTGGCGATCATGAGACCGGGGTTCGTTCGTACGCGAGCCGTCCGGGATGGAGCTCGGGCGTGGAGGGAGGAACTCCGCCTTCGAGGGACGGCCGGCGGTAATCCCATCGGCCACTCGCCGCGGACCCTCCGGTCCGGTATTGTTGCCGCATGTCGGCGTCCCACTACGATCTCGCCGTCATTGGCAGCGGCCCCGCGGGTCAGAAGGGCGCCATCGCCGCCGCGAAGCTGCGCAAGCGCGTGGCGGTCATTGACCGCCGCGACATGGTCGGCGGATGTTCGCTGCATCTCGGGACCATCCCGAGCAAGACGATGCGCGAGGCGATCCTCTACCTGAGTGGCGTCCGCCAGCGCTCGTTCTACGGTGGCGACTACCGGGTCAAGGAAGACATCTCGGCGCTGGATCTCACGCAGCGCATCGAGATCGTGCTGCACCGCGAGATCGACGTCGTGAAGGCGCAGCTCAAGCGCAACGGGGTGAGGACGATCGATGGGATGGCGAGGTTCGCCGACCCGCATACGATCGAGATCGAAGGGCACGATGGCCCAGCGACGATCACGGCGGACACGGTGCTCATCGCCTGTGGGACGCGGCCAGCCGAGAGTCCAACGGTCGTCACCGATGGGAAGCGCGTCTTCAACTCGGACCAACTGCTCAATCTCCCGGTCATTCCGCGCGAAATGATCGTGGTGGGCGGCGGTGTGATCGGGATGGAATACGCGGCGATGATGACGGCGCTCAACACGCGCGTCACGCTCATCGATCAGCGCCCGACGCTGCTCGACTTCGCCGACCACGAGATCATCGAGTCGCTCTGTCATCACCTGCGCGAGGCTGGTGTCACGTTTCGCCTCGGCGAGCAGGTGACGTCGGTTAGCATCGAGGGCGATCGTGTCGTCGCACACCTCGAGAGTGGGAAGACCGTGAAGGCGGACGCACTGCTGTACGCGGTCGGGCGCCAGGCGAACAGCGATCTTTTGAATCTCGAGGCGGCTGGCATTGCCGCCGATGCGCGAGGCCGGATCCGCGTGAACGAGAACTTTCAGACGGACGTGCCACACATCTACGCGGCAGGCGATGTGATCGGGTTCCCGGCGCTCGCGGCGACCTCGATGGAGCAGGGCCGACTCGCGATCACGCACATGCTGGGATTCCCCATGCGGGCGGCCCCGCATCTGCTGCCGTTCGGGATCTACACGATCCCCGAGATCTCCATGGTCGGGCACACGGAGCGCGAGCTCACGGCCGCCAAGGTGCCCTATGAGGTCGGGATCTCGCGGTTCGGCGAGCTCGCCCGCGCGCAAATGATCGGCGACGAGCGCGGCATGCTGAAGCTGCTCTTCGACCCTCGCAACTTACGCCTGCTCGGCGTGCACGTGATGGGCGAGAACGCGACCGAGATCATCCACATCGGACAGGCCGTACTATCGATGGGCGGGACGATCGACTATTTCCGCGATACGGTCTTCAACTATCCGACGCTCGCGGAGGCGTATAAGGTCGCGGCGCTCAACGGACTCAATAAGGTCTAAGCGGGGACCGTGAATCCCACGTCGGCTCCGGCGCGTACGGAGCCTCGTAGCGATCAGGAGGCACCATGAGTCGGCGCGCCAAGGTGTGGCGGATAGTCGCGGCCCTCTTTACCCTCATCAACGTCGGCGGCGCCGGGTACGCGGCGGCGGCCGGTGAGGGACCGCACACTGCCGTCCACATCGTTCTGGCGATCCTCGGCATCTACGCGGCGTGGCGCCTCACTCCGCGACCCGGGCGCGACACGCTGGCCGGCGCATCCTCGGCCGAGGCCAGCGAACTCTCCACTGATGCGCGACTGGAACAGCTTCAGCAGTCGATGGACGCGGTCGCGCTCGAGGTGGAACGCATCGGCGAGGCGCAGCGGTACAACGCCAGGGTCCAGGCGGAACGAGTCGAGCCACCTCGCTGACACGTCGGGCTGCGAGGTCGGAGAGGCAGTACGGAGCTTCGAGCGCGCGACAGCTCTGCTCGGGCAGCCTACCGACCGTTAACAACGCATCCAGCGGTGCATCCTCTTACCGCAGACGTTAGGTCGCCCGAGGAGACGCCATCATGATTATCCGGACATGGCGTGCCCGCGCCGCCGCGGACCGGGCACACCTCTATCCGCGGCACTTCGCCGACGTCGTGCTGCCCCGCCTGGACGCGCTGCCCGGTTTCGCCGGCGCGTACCTGCTTCGGCGTGACCTCGGCGGCGAGGTTGAATTCGTCGTGCATACGCAGTGGGACTCCCGCGATGCGATCGCGCGGTTCGCCGGTCCGACGCCGGACGTGGCAGTCGTCGACCCGGCAGCCGAGGCGATGCTCTCCGGGTACGACGCCACAGTGTCGCACTACGAGGTGCTCCTCAGCCCCGCTCGGCGTCACGCTGCATCGTAGCGGGCCAATCTTCACGCGGAGAGTTGTGTGACCACGTTCCATCTTGCACAGGTCAACATTGGCCGCTTCCGTGCCCCGATCGACGATCCGATCATGGACGGGTTCCGAACGGCGCTCGATCCGATCAACGCCCTCGCCGACGCAAGTCCCGGCTTCGTATGGCGTCTCCAGACCGAGGACGGCAATGCGACCGCCGTTCGCCCGTATCCGAGCGACAGCCTGATGGCGATCAACCTGTCCGTGTGGGAGTCGCTCGAGTCACTTCAACAGTTCGTCTACAAGAGCCACCACGTCCACACGCTGCGCGATCGCAGCCAATGGTTTGAACGAATTGAAGGTCCCATTCTGGCGCTGTGGTGGGTTCCGGTGGGACATATCCCAACGGTCACTGAGGCCACCGAACGTCTGCAGTACCTGAAGGAGCATGGCCCGACGCCGCATTCCTTTACCTTCCGCACGCCATTCCCGGCGCCCGACGGTACTGACGTTGAGAAGTTGGACGCAGTGTTCTGCGATTCGGCGAGCCACGATGCGCCGCCGTGCTGGCACCCAACGATCCACGAGGTGCGGAACGTGCCTTGCCGCTGAACTCCGGCCGTTAGGTGGTGTCGGAAGAGGACGGCTACCTTGTCGGCGACCCATTAGGCGACGGCCATTAGGACCAGCCGCACGCACTGTCGAGCCCGCCAAGGGTCAACAGTCGCTCCTCGATCAGGCCGGTTGGTGGGGGCGTGATCATCGCCGTACAATGGTAGAGGCACCCGAGCAGGTCGTCGTGGCAGGACAGGTGAGATGGGCGTACTGTTAGGAAAAGCGGAACGCGTTAGGCGACGGGCGATGCCGGTCGGCCTCTCGATCGAGTGGAAGCCGTTGCGCGACTCGCACTACGTCATTGCATCGCTTAGCCCAGGCGGCGGTGGGCTGCGCCGAATCTTCACTCGCCAGTCGACGCTGCGTGACGTCCAGGCCCTCGCACGCCGTAGTCCGGAAGAGCTCGTCGTCGGATTACTGCTCGGCGAGCGATTGGACTGCGCGCTCACGCTCACTCCGTACGTTCTCATCGAATCGCACGTCGGAGTGCCGCTGGTATGGTTCGACGAGCGTGCCGTCGCCGACACGATTCGAACGCTGAGCGGGAACCTCAGGCGGCGACACTCGGGTCAAGTGCTCGGGTGGTACTGCATCAGTCGATCGGCGGACGCGGCGCTCTCGCGAACACATGCGGCCGTACACAAGGCATGCTTCGCGGAACCCTGGCAGACCGCTCTGATCGTTGGGCCGGGCGGGAACACCGGCGCCTTCTTCCTCCATGACTCGCGCACAGCCCGCTGGTTTCACGCTCCCTTTTATGAGGTAACAGATTCGAAGGTAGGGAGTAGGGCGCCCAAGCCCACGTGTGTTGTGTGGCCCGCGTACCTAACGACAGCACCCGTCACAATGCTGGTCGAGCCGCCGCAAGAAGTGCGGCC
>Ga0209382_10008685_pt1 | contig 12788 bp, 7 predicted proteins | sample SoiMetdeltSBSDD5_FD_187599 | JGI IMG/M metagenome (GOLD analysis project Ga0209382, IMG submission 187599) | Bulk soil microbial communities from a Populus tree surrounding site in Tennessee, USA - Soil MetaG P. deltoides SBSDD5 (SPAdes) (version 2) | ecosystem: Environmental > Terrestrial >... | reverse complement strand
GTATCAGAGGTTCCACCTCCGCGCAAGCCTGTGCGTTCCGCAGTTGCTCGATTACTTTCCGCTTGTGGGCCCACACCAAGGGCCCTCAGTCGAGGGGAAAGGAAGCGAGAACGATGACATTACGTTCTCTGGTCGGCGGCCTGATCGCCGCGACCGCGGTGACGTTTGCCTCGATGGCCGTGCCGGCGACGGCGTCCGCCGCGCCCGGTGGGGGCGTCTTCGAGCCGGACATCGTCGGCGGCACCCCGGCACCCGCCTACTCGTTCATGGCGTCCATGCAGAACCTCTCGGGCAGCCACCGGTGCGGGGCCTCGGTCGTGCATGCCAACTGGGCGGTCACCGCGCGGCACTGCGTCAGCGGCATCTCGCCGAGCAGCCTGCGGCTGCGGGTGGGCAGCAACAACCGGACCTCCGGCGGCGTGCTGGTCGGGGTGGCGGCGCTGTTCCTGCACCCGTCGGGCGACCTGGCGATGATGCGGATCGGCACGGTTCCCTCGACGTTCCCGCCGATCCGGATCGCCGCCACCTCCGGCCCGGTCGGCACCCCCACGCGGATCCTCGGCTGGGGCCAGACCTGCCCGAGCCCCGGCGCCTGCGGTGCCCCGATCCAGCTGCAGCAGCTCGACACCTCGATCGTGTCCGACAGCCTGTGCTCCGGCATCAACGCCATCAGCGAGATCTGCACCAACAATCCGGGTGGCGTGGCCGGCGCCTGCTACGGCGATTCCGGCGGCCCGGAGATGAAGGTGGTCAGCGGCGCGTGGCAGCTGATCGGTGCCACCAGCCGGTCCGGCGGCGGCAGCATTTGCGCGGTGCGCCCGTCGATCTATGTCGACGTGCCATTCTTCCGTAGCTGGATCCAGGGCATCACCGGCCTGCCCCTGTAGGAGCCCATGGGTGAGCCCCGGCGAAGCGTGGGCGTCCCAGTGTTCCGCTGGCGAACGCTGGGACGCCCGCGTCCCGACGCGAGACCAGATCGCCGGGGCACGAAACCCGGCCGACAGCGGTGGGCGCGGGTTCGTACCCGCGCCCACCGTGGTAACGCCAGCTAGCTCGAATACACGGTGTCGCATCCGCTGGACAGCGCCGGTGGCGGCCAGTGCGGATAGCCCATGATGATGTCCTGGTTTTCCTTGTACACGGTGTCCGTGTATCCGAGGTCCAGGTTGTTGTCGCAGTAGATCCGGTCCAGGTCGGTCGAGGAGCCGTCGGTGTAGATCGTGTCGTTACCGGCGCTGCCGTAGATGTACTCGTTGTAGCCGGACACCCCGGGTCCGCTGGTGAGAATGTCGTCACCATCGCCGCCGACAACCCAGACATAGCCGGCGGTGGCGGTGGCGGTGTCGTTACCGCCGAAGCCGGTCAGCGTGACCTTGATCGGCATGCTCGTGCCGGTCACGTTTCCGACACTGTCGGCCCCTAGCGTGTCGTCGCCGTCATTGGTCTTGAGGGTGATGTTGTACACCTTGTCGCTACTGAGCGGGCCATTTGTCTTGGGGCAGGTCACCTGGGTGCCCGTCCCATCCACCGTGCACGGCGAGGTCGCGGTCATCCCCACGGCATTGTTGTCCACGATCAAGATGTCGCCGTTCCCGTCGAGGCCGACGGTGACGTCGTTGGCGTGCGATCCACCCTCGTACCTGATGTGCTGGCCACTGCCCGCCGGCTCGAAGTAGACCGTGTCGTTCGTCTGCACGGACGCTCGCGACCCCGCAACCGCCTGGCCGGGCAGCACGACACCTGCCCCGACACTGGCGGCCACGAGTAAGCCGGACGCGATGAGGGTGGCGATCCTGTTCTTCACAAAACCTCCGTTAAGCCTCGGTGCTCATGAACGGAACCGAGCCGCGGAAAGCGTCGGACTGACGAATTCCGGCGACCCGCCCGACGGACCACCGTTGTCGGCCCAGCGGCTGCCTTGCATGGGGGTGAACCCAAACCGACCACCCCTAACATTGGTGAGCAATTGGCAACTTCGCCCCATTGTGACCATCCTCACAACAACATTCCACCGTCCGCCCCATTTCCAAACAATCCGACCTCGCGTATAGCGGGTCAGCCAGGGCGGGCCCCACGCCCAGGCACGCCTACCGGCAGCCTGGCACCTACCGGGTGACGCTAGTCGTCACCGACAACGAGGGCTGCTCCACCTCGCTGCTGACGGTTCTAACGGGGAAATTCCACATCGTCGCGGACGCACGCCATGAGCGACGCCTACTCGCCCGGCTCTGGGCGACGCAGCTGATACACGTGGGTGTTGTTCAACGGCGAGAAGGTCGGCCGTTCCAGGTCGCGGATCCGCGTCACGTCGAGCCCATGCCGCGTGGCAAGCCGGGCGATCAGGTAGGGATCGAACGAGTACTGGTGGTGGACCTCACGCCACACCACCTGCCCGCCACGATCGGTGAGGCACAACTCCATCGTGCACCGCTGCAGTTCGTCGTCGAAACTGTTCCGCCAGGACAGCACGAAGCCGTCCGACTCCTGGTCGTAGCCGGTATCCCGCCAGTCCTGCTGCAGGAATTTCTGTGACGAGTAGTCGAAGATCACATATCCGCCGGGTCGCACGCAGGCCGCCGACGACGCAAGGAACCCGGCGAGCCCGGCAAGGTCCAGATAGTTGACGGAATCGAACCCGGACACCACCGCGTCATACCCACCGGCGTCCGGACACGCCCCTGCGAAGTCACGCATGTCCGCGAGGACGACCCGGTAGGACCTCGCCGCGATGTCCAGCATCCCCGCCGACCGGTCGACGCAGGTCACCTCCAAGCCGGTTTGGCGGGTTATCTCGCTGGCCCCCACTCCGGTACCCGCTGCCACGTCCAGGACCCGTCCGGCCGACAGGCCGAGGCCGACCAGGTCGGCGACGATACCCAGCTGCCAGGTGTCCCTGGACAGGTCCCCGAGAAATGCCTCATACATAACGCCGAAACGCTCGTAGGCAGGGCTGGGTTGCAGGTCAACGGCACCGCTCATGACGCCCCTCCCGGCTAGCTCGGTGGCTCGAAAACGAGGCTGGCCGTCCCGCTCGGACGCTCAGCACCGAACTTCTTCTTGAACTTGTGCAGGGAATACATCTCCGATCCACCCAGGTTCACCACATCGATGCCTTCGTGCTGGAACAGGTGCTCGAACACCCGGCAGAGCGCCGTTTCGGCCAGCCCGCGACGCCTCGTGTGCAGGCTGAGATTTGCGTAACATCCGGCGGCCCGCTCACCGATCCGCTCGAAAACGTAGAACGCAACCGGCTCGCCGTGCATCAGTACCAGATACCGGAGAGCGCGGCGGCTGGGTGCGGCGAGCATGTTGGCGTACGCCTCGGTGCCCTTGCCGGCCTGGGCCGACCACTGGTAGACAACGGTACGAGCCATTGCCTGCCACGGTCCGTCCGGCCACGGTGGGCACTTCTTCACGATCAGCTCGGTGGCGCCACCAGGCTCATTGTTGAACCTGTTCAAGCTCATCCGGAACTTGTTGTATACGGGGGTGTGGAGCGCGCCGCTCATGATCTCTGCAATGGGTACCACGATCTCGGGGAAGGTCAGGTCGTCGCCCGCAGCTTCCGGGCACCAGGGATACGTCATCATGTCGAAGAACTTGCCGTTCCCCATCAGGAACGCGGCATCGGAAAGGGCCACGTGCTTGAGGTATACCGGCAGCCGCGAGCACCGGTGGAGGTAGTGGGCAAAATCTCGCAAGGCGGGGGCGATATCCCTGCCGACGGGGCGAACTATCACGTAGTGGCCGCCGTGCCGGCCGTAGCTGAAGAGCCGGTCGCCATCGAAGTATTTACGGCCATAGCCGAGTCCGCGGCATGCCTGCGTCAGGTAGCTCCAGCTGTTGCCGTAATACTCGGCTGGCCGCTCCGCCCGGAAGAACCCGCTGTACAACTCCTGGTCGTCATCGACGATAGGGCTGGTCCGGAAGACGCCGATCGGGCGCCGTGGCCGGCCGGCGAAACGAAGCACCGGCGCATCCAGGCTAGTCATCGCCGAGCACCTCGCCGGTGAAGTAGTGGTCGGTGGCGTTGCGCAGCTGCGAGCCGTTCAGCTGAAGGAAACGCTCGATGGCGAAGATCTCCTCGCCGACGCTGCCCTCAAACCACAGCAACATTGCCAGTGGCGTCGATGGGCCCGGGTCGCCCGACACCCGCACCGCGGCGGTGCCCGACAACTCCAGGTTCAACCGCAGGCCGGTCAGCCGGTCGCGGCCGATCGGTGTCGCCGGCCTCCAGAGCACCCGCCGGTGGTCGATCGAGGTGAGCGAGTGACGGAGCCCGTCGCTGGTCAGCGTGTAGCTGCGCCACCGCTTGACCTGTCCGAGACAGTTCGTCAGCAGGTAGGAGTCAATGCCGACGATGTCGTAACAGGTCCCGGACACCACCAGTCGGTCACCGAGCTCCAAGGCCAGCTCGGCCTCCGGTGCGTTAACGATCTCCATTGCCGCCTCGTAAGTTCCTTAGCGCACCCTCCCACCCGGGATCAGATGCTGGAATTCACCGTGTAGAACGCCTCGACCGGCGTCATCTCGCGCTTTTCGTAGAAGGTGCGTATGTGCGGCAGCAGCGCCGCAAGAAGTTCGTTCCACCGGGCGACCCTGGCCGGTGGCTCGGCCGCCGCGGATTCCTGCAGCGCCCGCAGGATCTCGCTCTCCGCGAGCTGCACGAACTCGCCGTCCTTGAGCACCACCGCACCGTCGATCAGGACCGTGTGCACGTCGGTGGCCCTCGCCCGGTACAGCAGGGCGTCCACAAAGTGGAGGCGCGGGTCCAGGTAGGGCTGGGCGATCCGGTCGCCGCCGATCAACGTGACGTCCGCCCGGTATCCCGGTAGCAGCTTTCCAATCCGGTCCGGCATGCCCAGCGTGCGGGCGCCATTGACGGTGCCCATGGCCAGCACGTCCGACGAGCTTGGGCAGGGCGAGTACGCCAGGTGGTTCGGCAGTCCCTGCAGCTTCGCCACGAGCCGAAGCTCCTGCAGCATGTCCTCGTCGTCGTTTATCGTCAGGCCGTCCATCCCGATCGAGACGTTGACCCCTTTGCCAAGCAACCTCGTCGCCGGCAGGATCCCCACCCGCAGCCGCAGGTTCGAGCTGGCGTTGTGGCACACCGATGTCCCGGTGCCACCACAGATGTCCATGTCCTCCTCGGTCAGCCAGACCGCATGACCCAGCGACACCTGCGGCCCGACGAGACCCAGTTCACTCAGGTGCTTGATGATGCTCTTGCCGTAGGTACTGCGCCCGTACTCCCGCTGATGTGGCGACTCGAGGCAGTGTAGGTGGACGCCGATCCCCCACTCGCCGGCCCGGTCACGGACGTCGCGCAACAACTCGTCGGAGCACCATTGCGGCGCCACCGGCGCCATCATGATCGTGATGCGAGAGTGGTCCTGGTACTCGTCGAGCATCGCTTGGGTGAGCGCGAAGAAGTCGGCCCCGGTCGGCAGCTTCATCTCACCCATGGCCAGCCGGACGGCATCGGCGAGCCCATCCGGCAGCTCGCTGAGGAACGCGGTATCGTCCCGATACACGAACGTGTTCTGGTTCATGATGTGCACGCCATATGCGGCGCGGATCCCGGAGTCGGCGTGCGCGCGAAGCTTCGCGCGAGTCTCGCCTTCGTAGTCTCCCCAGTCCCGGCCATATCCGGCATGCAGCAGCGTGGTCACCCCGGATCGGATGTTGCGCAGGTCCGCCCACAGGGTGTCGAGGTAGCTGTTGACGACGCGCATCCGCCAACACGCCGGCAACCACGCCTCGAAGAAGTCGTCGACAATGCCCAGCTGCAGGCTGGAAAGCCCCCAGCCATGGTGGTGCGTGTTGATCAGTCCAGGCACGACGATATCGTTGGCGGTACCTATCTCACTCGCCTGAGGATGGCGCGCCCGCAGCTGTTCGTAAGTATCTACCGCGACGATACGGTCGCCCCTGATGAGCAGCGCGCCATCCACCAGCCAGCCGTCGTCGGGCAATTTCGAGGCGTCCGTAACGACATATTTTCCGCGCACAATCATGTCGCCCATACAGCACTTTTCCTCTTGCGTCCGATGGTGGAACCTACCGGGCTCCCGGCATCGCGTGAGCCGCTCCTCTCCCGCTCCGCGGCGCTCAGTTGGCGCCCATGTTCCGGGCGTATAGCGCGAAAGAACATTGGGGCCGACCCCGACAGGCCACCCTTAAGATTGGCGCGGGCCGGGTTCGGGTGATCGGATCCCGGGGCCCAGCAGCCGGGCGATCCGCGCTGGCTCCCGGCTGCGCGCCTCGGCGATCCCCCGCCCGGACCAACGCGGTATCAGCAATAAGGTACCCGACAGCCAACGGCGAATAGGTGAATGGACCCCAGTCGTTGGAGCCGGGCTTTATGGTTGCAGGATTGCGAGACGCCCACGCCCCATTCAGGTCGTCGACGCCCTGGTGGTCGGTTGACGGCTGCGGGGCGTAGCCACGGGGCCAGATCGATCTTGCCGTTGGCTTCGGCGTGGCCAGACGGGGCCGGGCGGGGCCCCGGCAGGTCCGAGCCAGTGCGCAGGGTCACCGGACCCCATACCCGAACGGGCGATTCCTCATCCTTGAAGGTGAAACAACCACCGGGTACTTTCCACATGCTCTGTCGACTGTGGGGCGGCGGGGATCTGGCAGATCAGTGAACGGAGCTTCCTTGAAACGACGACTTGCTTTCGCGGCCCTGGCCGCTCTCTTGCCCATGGCGGTGCTGGCCAGCGCCGGAACCGCCGCGGGGGAGAATGCCGGCCCGACCAAGGCTGGCCACGCCTACACCGATGGGCGCTACATTGTCACCTTCGGTGACGATCCCGTCGCCAGCTACGACGGGTACGAGCGCGGCTTCCCCGCCACGCGGCCGCAACCTGGCCGCAAGCTCGACGCCAGATCGCCGGCGGCACTGCGCTGGCAGCAGCGCCTGATGGCCAACCACGACGCCGCCCTGAGCGGCGTTGGCGCTACCAAGATCTACGACTACACGATCACCAACAACGGCGTGGCGGCCGACCTGACCGCCAGCCAGGCGGCGCGGCTGGCGAACACGGCCGGCGTGCTGGCACTGCACCGGGACCAGCTGGCCCAGCCGGCCACGACGGCCACCCCCGAGTTCCTGGGCCTCACGGCGGCGGGCGGCCTGTGGGGGCAGCTCGGCGGTGCCCGCAACGCCGGTGCCGGCGTGGTCGTGGGTGTGATCGACACCGGCATCTGGCCGGAGAGCCGGTCCTTCGCCGGCGGCACGGGCATCCCCGTGCCCGCTGACTGGCGGGGTGACTGCGTCGACGGTGAGCTGTTCACCAAGCACCACTGCAACGACAAGTTGATCGGTGCGCGCTACTACCTGAAGGGCTTCGGCATCCAGAACGTCGCGACCGGTGACTACCTGTCGCCGCGTGACGGCGACGGCCACGGCTCGCACACCGGCTCGACCGCCGCGGGCAATGTCGTCAGCGATGTCGCCATCGACGGCAAGCGCTTCGAGGACGGCACGGCCGCCGGCATGGCGCCCGGCGCCAAGGTCGCGGCCTACAAGGTCTGCTGGGAGGGCAAGCCCGGCGTCGACCCCGGATGCTTCAATTCCGACAGCGTCGCCGCCATCAACGATGCCATTGCCGACGGCGTCGACGTCCTGAACTACTCGATCGGCGGCGGCTCCGAGTCCGACGTGCTCGACCCGGTCGAGCAGGCGTTCCGGGCCGCGTCCAACGCCGGCGTCTTCGCCGCCAACTCGGCCGGCAACAGCGGCCCCGGCGCCAGCACGTTCGACCACCCGTCGCCGTGGGTCACCACGGTGGCCGCCGCGACCGTGCGGCGGGCGTTCCAGGCCGTCGAGCTGGGCAACGGGCAGCGCTTCGTCGGCGCGTCGACCACGCCGTCGCTGCCGACCGCCACGCGGCTGGTCACCTCGCTCAGCGTCAAGCTGGCCAGCGCCACCGACGCCAACGCCCGGCTGTGCGCCCCCAGCACCCTCGACCCGGCCAAGGCGGCGGGCAAGGTGGTGCAGTGCGACCGCGGCGTGGTCGACCGCATCGCCAAGAGCTTCGAGGTTCGCCGCGCCGGCGGGGTCGCCATGGTGATGACCAACACCTCGCTCAACTCGCTCAACGGCGACTACCACCCGATCCCGTCGACGCACGTCTCGCACGAGGCGCGCCAGCCGATCCTCGACTACATCGCCTCGGCGGGTGCCGGCGCGACGGCCAAGATCGTGCCGCTCACCCCGGCCGAGCTGGCGGCCGCGCCGCAGGTGCCGGAGATCGCCGCGTTCTCCTCGCGGGGACCGTCGGTCACCACCGACGGTGACATCCTCAAGCCGGATATCGCCGCCCCCGGCGTCGACATCCTGGCCGCGGTCGCCCCGCCGTTCCACTTCGGGCGCGACTGGGACCTGATCTCGGGCACCTCGATGGCGTCACCGCACATCGCCGGCATCGGTGCGCTGCTCAAGGCGGCACACCCGGGCTGGCTGCCGTCGGAGATCAAGTCGGCGATGCTGACCACCACGCGGGACACCGTGTCCAGCGGCAACGACCCGTTCGCCCAGGGCGCCGGGTTCGTGCAGCCGAACGGCGCGGCCGACCCGGGCCTGGTCTACCCGACGACGCCCAACGAGTACCGCCAGTTCATGGTCGGCCTCGGCGTGCGGTTCGCCCCGCCGTTCGACACGCTCACCCCCATCTCGGCCTCCAACCTGAACCAGGCGTCGGTCTCGATCGGCAAGCTGGCGGGGACCGAGACGATCACCCGGCGGGTGAAGAACGTCGACGACACCGCGGCCACGTACACCGCCAGTGCCGATCTCGCCGGTTTCGGCGTGACCGTGTCGCCGAGCCAGTTCACCCTGGCCCCGGGCGCCGAGCAGGCGTTCACGGTGACGATCACGCGCACCGACGCGCCGCTCGGGCAGTGGGCCAGCGGGCACCTCACCCTGACGGGCGGCGGGCACACCGTGCGCAGCCCGATCGCGGTGCAGCCGGTCACCGTCAGCGCGCCGTCCGAGGTGCACGCCGACGCCAGCGCCAGCGGGTCGAAGGAATTCTCGGTGACGCCGGGCTTCGCCGGGACGCTCAACGCCACGCTGCACGGCCTCGTCGGCGTCACGCCGATCGCCGACAGTGTGGTCACCGGTCCGTTCGACATCAACGCCCCGGTTGCCGACGCCGACACCAAGCGCTACCAGGTGACGGTGCCGGCCGGGACGGAGGCGGCCCGGTTCTCGCTCGACGCCGGCAATGACACGGCCGACCTCGACCTGTTCGTCTTCAAGGGCGGCGCGTTGGTCGACCTGTCGGCGTCGGGCGCGGCCGACGAGGAGGTCACGCTGGTGGCGCCCGCCGAGGGAACCTACGACGTGTACGTCAACGGGTTCGCCACCCCCGGTGGATCGACCACCTACCAGCTGGCCAACTTCGTGGTCGGTGCCGCCGACCTGCCGAACTCCGGCGTGACCACCGGCGTTTCGGTGAACATCGGCGTCCCGGCCACGCTGACCGCCACCTGGACCGGCCTCGACGCCACCCAGCGTTGGCTCGGCGTGATCTCCTACGCCGGGCAGACGGCGAACGGCCCGGTCAGCACCGACCTGGTGACCATCCTGTCGATCGGCTGATCGAGGGCGGCCAAAGTAATCCAGATCGAGGGGCTGGCGGTGATCCGCCAGCCCCTCGATGCTTCCCGCGTGGGCCGGCCGTGGTCAGCGGCCGGGTCGAGCGCCCTGCCCGCGACCTCGCGCCCGGCCACCTCCAGCTTGAGGCCGGTCTGGGTTCGATGTGCACCGGGCTCGTCTGGCCGCCTCGGCGATCGCGACCGCCGACTTGGCCGAGTCGGTCCGCGAGCCGGAAGTAGATCTTCTCCTGCCTGTGCAGCTCGTTGGCGAGCGGGCGCAGGATTTCGCTGTAGCTGTCCTACGATGGGTCTCGTGTCTGAGGATCATGCTCGCCTGTATGCGGTGATCGAGGAGTTGGCCGGACCGACGGATGCCGCTGGCGATCGGGCTGCGGCTGTGTTGCTTGCTCAGGTTGCGGCCTTGGCGTGGGCACGCGACACCCTCGGTGAATATCCCGTTCCTGATTCTGTTGCGGCCGCAATCTCTGCAGCTGCAATGCAGTTGCGTGAGGATGACCGTGACCCGGTCGACGTGTTGACTCGTGTCGCGCTGGATGTTGTTGCCGCTTATCGCGCCACCGCGGCAGCGTGAGCGGGTATGTCCTTGACGACCTTGCTCTTGTCGCGGGACTCACTACCGGGGGCGAGGAACACCATCGTCGGGAACTGTCCCGGTTGCTGATCTCCGCGGTCGACCGCGGCCCTTCCATTGCCGTGCCCGCGTTGTGCCTGGCCAGTGCAGCGCTGTTCCGTCCGGCCATCATCGACCACCTGGCCGACCTTGTGGCTAGTGGCCCGCCGAGCGCCATCGAGATCGTAAGTCTGACGCGTACCGGCGAGGTTGCCCGGTTACGTGCCGAACATCCGGGCCTCGGCTGGCCCGCACTGCACGCGACCAGCACAGCGAGCGTTGCCCGGATACCATTGGTGACCACCGATCCAGGCCGCTATGCCAACACGGTCGTTGAAACCCTCCATCTCTAACGGTCGGAGCAGATGGATTTCGCTACGGCCCTGTATTTCCGAAGGTCTCCGTTGGCCGACATTCGCGAACTGTGCGACGCACTTGTTCGCGTTTGAACTGGAGGTCACGATCGGGGGCATTGTCTCGGTGACATCTATTCCGGCCCGGTCGAACACCTCGACAACGATCGAGCTCCGTCGACGCCCACCGCAACCACTTATGCACCGGCTCAGCCTCAGGACCCATGACGTCCTGACCAACGACCCGGCCGGGCGCAGGCTGAGGGTGGTCACCGAGTCTGTGGCTGGATGAGGTGCGCCGGCCCTTCGGTGGTGAACAGGCGGGCGCGCAGCTCGTCGGCGTCGGGGTGGCGCAGGTCGTCGTAGATCGTCAGGGCTTGGCGCCAGGTTAGGCGGGCGGCGGCGGGGTCGCCGGCGGCGTCGAGGGTGTCGCCGAGGTTGACCAGGACGTCGGCCTCGTCGTAGCGGTCGCCGAGGTCGCGGTGCAGGGCCAGGGCCCGGTGGTAGCAGCCGGCGGCCCGCTCGTGCTGGCCGAGGCAGTGCCGGGCGTAGCCGATGTTGTCCCAGGCTAGGGCCTCGCCGTGGCGGTCGCCGGCCAGCTGGTGGATGGCCAGGGCCTGCTCGCAGCAGTCCAGGGCCTGCCGGTGCGAGCCGACGCGGGCGTGCAGCCAGCCGATGTTGTTGAGGGCTTTGGCCTGGCCGGTGTTGGACCCGATGGCCTGGTAGAGCGATAGTGCCTGCTGGCTGTGGTCGAGCGCCGGCCGGTAACGCTCCTGCCTGGCGAGCAGCCAGCTGATGCCGATGTGCGTGGCGGCCCGTCCGGCGTCGTCGCCCATCGCCCGGTAGAGGTCGAGGCCGTGCTGGTAGTGGGCGCGGGCCTCGGCATGGCGGCCGCGCCAGGTGGCCACGATGGCCAGGCCGCGGTGCGCCAGGGCCTGGCCGAGCAGGTCACCCTGCTGGCGCGCGGCGCCCATCGCCAGGCGCTGGACCCGGGCCAGGTCGGGCCAGTGACCCTGCCGGTCGAGGAACGTGGTCAGCGCGCCGGCCAGCCGCCAGCTGTGGCCGTGACAGCCCGTCGCGGCGGCGTGGCCGATGACCGCCAGCAGGATCTCGCGCTCCGCGGTGAACCAGCGCATCGCCGCGTCGTGGTCGCGGAAACCGGCGACCGCCACGCCCGGCGGCGCGTCCGGCAGCGTGATCGGCTGGGCCAGCCGGTACGGGTCGATCAGCAGGTCGGCGGCGTGCGCGGTGTGCAGGTAGTGGTCGAACAGGCGCCGCCGTGCCGCATCGCGCTCGGCGGCGCTGTCGGTCGCGCGGCTCAGCTCGGCGGCGTAGGCGCGCAGGAGGTCGTGCAGGCCGTAACGGCCGGGCGTGCGCTCGGTGAGCAGGTGGGCGCCGACCAGGCAGGCCAGCAGCGGGCGCAGCGCGGCCGGCGCCATGCCGGCGAGGCTGGCCACCGCGGCCGGCGCCGCGTCGGGTCCGGGGTGCAGGCCGAGCAGCCGGAACAGCCGCGCGGCCGCGGCGTCCAGGGTCCGGTAGGAGCAGGAGAAGACCGCGCGCACGTCGGTGGCCGGGTCGCCGGCGCCGAAGGCGGCCAGGCTTCCGCGCGAACCGTCGAGGTCGTCGGCCAGCGCGCCGAGCGGCAGGGCCGGGTTGCTGGCGGCCCGCGCGCCGGCGATGGCCAGGGCCAGCGGCAGCCCGGCGCACCGGGTGACGATCCGCTGCACCGCGCCCGGTTCGGCCCCGATCCGGCGCCGGCCGGCGCGGGAGGCCAGCAGGTCGCGCGACTCGGCGGCGGACAGCAGGTCCAGGGTCAGCGGGCGGGCCGCCTCCGCGATCACCAGGCCGTCCAGCCGGTTGCGGCTGGTGACCAGCACCAGGCTGCCGGGCGCGCCGGGCAGCAGCGGCCGCACCTGGCCGGGATCGCGGGCGTTGTCCAGCACGATCAACATCCGCCGGCCGGCGAGCAGGCTGCGGTAGAGGCCGGCCTGGTGCGCCTGCTCGGCCGGCACCCGCTGCGGTGGCACGCCGAGCGCGCCCAGGAAGCCGCGCAGCGCCTCGCTCGCCGGCACGGCGCGCCCGTCGAGGTCGAAGCCCCGCAGGTCGGCGTACAGCTGCCCGTCGGGGAACCGGTGCGCCACCCGGTGCGCCCAGTGCACCGCGAGCGCGGTCTTTCCTACGCCGGCGGTGCCGCCGAT
>Ga0209382_10008684_pt1 | contig 12788 bp, 13 predicted proteins | sample SoiMetdeltSBSDD5_FD_187599 | JGI IMG/M metagenome (GOLD analysis project Ga0209382, IMG submission 187599) | Bulk soil microbial communities from a Populus tree surrounding site in Tennessee, USA - Soil MetaG P. deltoides SBSDD5 (SPAdes) (version 2) | ecosystem: Environmental > Terrestrial >... | reverse complement strand
GACGTGATCGGAGATGAACGCGATCGAATCTACGCTGAGCAGGCCCGGCGCTACCCGGGTTTTGCCGAGTACGAGCGCCAAACTGACGGACTCCGGACCATCCCTGTGCTCGAACTTCGGCGGGCGTAGCCGACACCCTAAGAGGACGGCCGGTACACGTAGTTTGCGTGTTTTGAACGGAGAGCCCCGATGTCCCGCGTGCTGATCACCGGCTCCGCCCAAGGGCTCGGCCTGCTCGCCGGCCGCCAGCTCATCGCGGCCGACCACGAGGTTGTGCTGCACGCCCGCAACCACACCCGTGCGCGCGCCGCCAGCGCCGCCGCGCCCGGTGCCAGTGGCGTGGTGGTCGGCGACGTTGCCGCCATCGAGCAGACCCGCCAGGTCGCCGAGCAGGCCAACGCCTTCGGTCGCTTCGACGCGTTGATCCACAACGCCGGCGTCGGCCTTGAGCCCCAGCGCGTCGAGACGGTCGACGGGCTCGCTCGCGTGTTCGCCGTCAACGTGCTCGCCCCCTACCTGCTCACCGCACTGATCGACCGGCCAGGGCGGCTGGTGTTCCTGAGCTCGGGCATGCACCTCGGAGGCGAACTCGACCTCGACGACCTCCAGTGGACCCGCCGGCGCTGGAACCCCTCACGGGCCTACGCCGAATCCAAGCTGCTGGACGTGACGCTGGCCTTCGCCCTCGCCAGGCGCTGGCCCGAGGTCCCCTCCAACGCGGTCGACCCCGGCTGGGTGCCCACCCGCATGGGCGGCCCCTACGCCTCCGACGACCTCGACCTGGGCGCCCAGACCCAGGTCTGGCTGGCCACCGGCGACGACCCCGGAGCCACTCGGACCGGCCGCTATCTCTACCACCGCCGCCCGTACGCTGCACATCCCGCGGCCTCCGACCCCGCCGTCCAGGACCGCCTGCTTGCCATCTGCGCCGACCTCACCGGGAGACCAATGCCATGACCTGGTCCGCCAAGCTCGCTCCGTGGCCGTCAGTGGCCAACGCCGGCAGGGCGGTGGATTTCTACAAGTCCGCCGTCGCGGCGGCTGTGGCCGCGCGCCGCGGATTCTTCGCTGCTCGCGCGTGGCGCCCGAACCACGTGGAGATGCTCGGCCTCGACCCCGGTCGAGGTCCAGCGGGTCACACGAAGACAGCAGGCCATCCGACCCCTGCGTAACCCGGCCTGAAGTGCGCGGCTGCTCAGCAGCCGCGCACCCTTCTCGGTCGGCTTTATCGTTTGGGCGCGGACGCCGCGACTGCGGACGCGTAGACCGGAAGTATGCCGAGCTGCGCGAACAAGGTGGTAACAGCGATGTGGCAGTCGAACACCTCGACCTTGCCGTTGCGCAGGTACCAGAAGTCGGCGGTCGGGAAGTCGACCTTGGCCCCTGTCGGCTGGATCACGCCGGCGGGCGTCCCGAACGCCCCGAGGAAGGTGCCCTGGATCGACACCTCGATCGCGACGAGTCCCCGAGCACGTTGACCCGGTGCAGCTCCCGGTGAACGTCGGGAAACAGCTTGCCCATCCAGACGACCACATCGCCCAGTTGCTCACCCCGGTAGCTCTCCTGGCCAGACACACCGCCGATGCCGTTGAGCACACCGTCCTCAGTGAACAGATCGATGAACCCCTGGGCGTCCAGGACATCACCCTCCGCCAGGTGGTACGCGCGGCGCACGAGCGCTTCGGTGCCGGTTGTCACTGTCATCTCCCATCCGGGCATCGATCAGGGCGAATCAAGGTTCACCACTGGGACGGTGAGAGGCCGTCACCGGATTCCGGTGATTGCGAGTCCTGTGCGCGTCATGCTGGCCTGGCCGCACCGACATGAAGGCGATCGGCGGCCCTGACCCAGCCGGCCGGCCCACGCGCGCAGCAGCGAGGTCCTTCCGCTGCCGGCGGGCGCCGAGATGATCGTCATCTTCTTCTCGGCGGCGTGGTCCACCGCGGCGACCAGGTCGTGGCGGTCGATCAGTCCAGGCCGGGCCGGGCTTGGCGGCACTCGGTCAGGGTAACCACGCAGATCACCGGAATCCGGTGGCGACTTCTCACCTGCCCGGTGGCGACCCTCGACGGCGGAGGCGGCGTCATGGGTGAGCGTGTGGCCCTCGTACGCCGCGGCACATATCGCATCTGAAGGGAGCGACCATGCCATCCAGTCCCGTCACGAGCCGCCGTTCGTTCCTCGCCGGCAGCGCCACGCTCGCGGCCATCCCGGCGATCGCCACGCTGACCGGCGGCGCCCTCACCGATCCGGCGTCCGCCGAAACCCTGCCCGACTACGCCCCCATCCCCCCGTCGGCGCTGGGCCCTGCCGTCAACGACCAAGGCTACTTCGTCGGGCGGGTGGAGAAGAACCTGTATTGGGTCACCGACGGCACCTACCAGGCGGCGTTCCTGACCACCGGCGAGGGCGTCGTGCTGTTCGACGCCCCCCCGAGCATCGGGCACAACCTGCAGCGTGCGATCGACCAGATCGCTGCTGCCAACGGTGTGTCCAACGAGGTGACCTACCTGGTCTACTCGCACCACCACGCCGACCACATCGGCGCCTCGTCTCTGTTCGGCCGCGACGTGGTGCGGGTCGGCTCTGCGGAGAACAAGCGGCTGCTGGCGCGCGACAACGACCCGACCCGGCCGGTACCCGACGTCACCTTCGACAAGCGTTACACGCTTCACGTCGGTGGGGAGCGCATCCGCCTGGCCTGGCAGGGCACCAACCACACCTCGGACAACATCTACATCCACCTGCCCAACCAGGACACGCTCATGCTCGTCGACATCGTGCTGCCCGGCTGGGTGCCGTTCTCCAACTTCAACCTGAGCGAGGACGTCCCGGCATCCATCGCTGCCCCCGCCAAGGCCCTGTCCTACCCGTGGAAGCACTACATCGGCGGCCACATGGGTCGGCTCGGCACCCGCGACGACGTCGTCGCCTACCAGCAATACGTCGCGGACATCGCCGACAACGTGCGGACCGCCCTGGCGACGGTCGACCCGACTCCGTACTTCGCGCGGTACGGCAACAACGCCTGGGCCGCAGTCAAGACCTACTTCGACGCGGTTACCGACTACGCCGCCGCGCCGGTCATCACGAAGTACACCGGCGTCCTCGCCGCCGCCGACGTCTTCACTGCCAGCAACGCGTTCATCATTCTCGAGTCGATCCGCCTGGACCTCGGCTACGGCTCGCAGATCCACCCCTGATGCGATGAAGGAGCGGGGACGTGTCGGACCGCGTACCGGACCTCGACCGCGGCGGCCACTTCGCGCTTGGTCCATGGCGGGTGCGCCGGGCCGGGTACGGCGCGAAGCAACTCGCCGGTGACGGAGGCTTCGGGGCCGCCCCGGCATCGCGAAGCGGGGCGATCCTGCCGGCCTACGGCGGCTGAGGGCCGGGGCGCGAATCACCATGATCCGGTGACGACCTCTCACCTACCTGGCGGCATGCTCGTAGTCGATCCGCCAGCCGACGAAGTCCGCCCATGCGTCGGCGGGCTCTCGCTCGATCGGGGAAGTCGACCTCGCGCATGCGGCCGACCGCGTCGAGGACTCCTGATAGCTCAGACTGATCTGCTCCTCGAGGTCGGTCCCGGCCACAGGAGCCAGAGGCTAGAGTGCCGCGGGTTGCGGCTCGGCCGATCGTCCGGGACGGGTGGCTCAGGTGGAGCCGATTACGGGCGGGTGTGTCGGCGTCGGTCGTTCGCGGGTTGGCGGAGACCGGCGTGGTGGTCAGGGCGACCTCGGCCAGGGCGCGATCGGCGACGAGTCCGGTGATCAGGCCGGCCCGGGCGACGGCTCGGCCTTTGTCGGCGCCACCGGCGGCTTGGAGGCGTCGGTTCATGCTGTGGATTGCCGTGCGGGGCCCGTGCCAGAGATTTGCCAGAAACTGCGCAACGCGTAGCCTCACGCCGCCCTACGTCCAACCTCTGGACAGCGGCTCTCACCTGCGCGGTCGTGTGGGCACGTGAGGTGCTGCGAGGCCTTGGGAACCACCGGCGCATCGATGGTAAGGATGGGGTCGCCGGTTCGATTCCGGCGGGGGGCTCCACACCTAGACTGACCAGCGGAAACGCTGGTCAGTTCAGTGTCTGCGGCCGGTGGACCGGGCGATGCTGGCCGTCTTGTTGTCCGTGGTGGGATCAAAAGCCGCATGCCGGCAGGAGGGCGCTTCCCTGCCTAACCGTTCGGGTTCTGGATGAGCTCGTCCCAAGCCCAGTTCGCCTGCGGCACGTGCTCCGATGAAGGCCTGGTCAGGCGCGGAGGAAGGCGAGGACGGCGAGCACGCGGCGGTGCTGGTCGGGTGACCCGGGGAGGCCGAGCTTCTGGAAAATCTGGGTGACGTGGGCTTCGACGGTACGTTCGGTGACGTACAGCCGGGCGGCGATGGCCCGGTTGGACATGCCCTCGGCGATCAACCCGAGGACCTCTCGTTCCCGCTCGCTGAGGACGGCCAGCGGGTCCTGCCGGCGGCGGCGTCCCACCAGGCGCGAGACGATCGTGGGGTCGATCACCGTCTCCCCGTCCACGATCCGGCGCAGGGCGTCGACCACGGTGGCGATGTCGAAGACGCGCTCCTTGAGCAGGTAGCCGACGCGTTCGGGTTGCTCCTGAAGGAGGCGCAGGGCGTAGCTGGGCTCGACGTACTGCGACAGGACCAGGACGCCGACCCGGGGGTGCTCGGCCCGGATCGTCTGGGCGGCGACCAGGCCCTCGTCGGTGTGGGTCGGCGGCATGCGGATGTCCACCAGCGCCACGTCCGGGTGGGCGAGGCGGACCTGGTGGAGCAGGCCGTGGGCGTCCTCGGCCTCGGCGACCACCTCGATGCCGGCGTCGCGCAGCAGACGGACGATGCCCTCCCGGGTGAGCAGGACGTCGTCGGCGACGACTACCCGCATGGGAGCTCGGCCCGGAGCCGCGTCGGTCCGACCTCCAGCCTGCCGTCCTGAGCGCCGACCCGGTCGGCCAGCTGGACCATTGACGAGGTGCGGTCGGTGCCGTCGTCCTGCACCGTGACCGCCAACCGCCGGCCATCTTGAAGGGTGCTCACGATGGCGTGGCTGGCACCGCGGCCGGCGGCGTCGTCCAGGGCCTCGGCCACCAGCAGGTAGGCGGCGGTCTCCACGGCAGCCGGGTAGCGTCCCTCGGCCACAGTGTGAAGTTCGACGGGGAGGGGAGCCTCGTCGGCCAGGGTCGCCAGGGCAGCCGCGAGGCCTGCTTCGGTCAGGATCGCCGGGTAGATCCCGTGGGCGAGCTCCCGAAGCTCCTCCAGAGTCGCCTGGGCCTGATCGGTCGCCCGGGTGAGGAGCGACCCGGTGACCATGTCGCCGTCGGCTTGTGCCTGGGCGTGGGCGAGCCGGAGGTCGTAGGAGAGAGCCAGCAGGCGCTGCTGGGCGCCATCGTGCAGGTCGCGTTCCAGTCGGCGGCGTTCGAGGTCACCGGTCTCGACGATCCGGACCCGGGAGGCTCGCAGCTGGTCAAGCTGGGCGAGCGCCTCCGCCTGCAACCGCTCGTTCTCCAGCGCGAGCTGGACGGCGGCGCCGAGCTCGGGCTCGAGGTCGGGCAGCGCTGCGGTATGGGCAACGACCGCGACCTGGCGGCCGTCCCGAACCAGCACGGTGGTCGCACGCCCTCGCCCGGCGGCCGGCTCGGCCACCGGTCGGCCATTGGCGTCCACGAAGTGCCGGAAGGCGGGCAGCCAGTAGGCGATCTGGAGCTTCGGATCGCCGACGGCCCTGGCGAGCGCCGCCTGCAGGGATCCGGGTGGTGGCGCCTCACCCAGGCTGGTGGCGATCCGGGCGACGGCGCGGCGTTGGACCCGGGTACGGATCGCCGCCCACACCAGCCCCACGGCCAGCAGGATGACCCCGGCGCCTCCGACGATGAAGATCGTGCGGAAGACCCTCTCGGACGGGTCCTCCAGGGGCCTGCGCTGCAAGGCGACCGCATGCGCGACGACCCCGCCCGCCAACAACAGGGCTGGTATGGCGACTGGCAGCAGCGCGCGGCGCGCCGGCCCCGAGTCCCGCAGCAGCCGCCGGAGGCAGAGCATCGCCAAGGCGACCGCAGCGGCCGCGGTGAACCAGCGGTCCGCCGCCCCGATCGCGCGTGCCAGGTGTGGGACCGAACGCACCAGGAACAGGTTGTCGCTGCAGTTGGCCCAACAGTTGGGGTCGAGGTAGGGATCCCAGAAGAGCGCTCGGCCGAGCACGACGAGCGCAGCCTCCAGGTACGCGGCGGTCACCAGCGTCCGAGCAGCCGTGCCCTGCAGCCGACCACTCGGGTTGGCGAGCACGAGGTGCAGCAGGAGCGGGAAGGTGAGCCCGGCGGCGAGCACGGCCAGGCTTCGGACCGGCGATGGTCCCTCCTCCCAGCCCACGAAGATCGGGGCGAACCAGAGCAGACCGGCCAACAGGGCGAGATCACCGGTCTGGCCCGCCCGCCGGCCGAAGGCGGTGACCAGACCGGCCGCGACCAGCGCCAGCCCGGCCACGACGGTGAGCGAGGCGGCCAGCCCGGAGCGTCCGGCGTAGGTGGTGAACCTGCCGGGGCCCTGGGCAACGGCCAAGGCGCCAAGGGCGAGCGCGAGCGCGACCAGCCCGGCGGCCAGCCGCGCCAGGTTCGCCCGCGGGATCGAGACAGCCGTCACCGCGCGATTGTGGCATGCCTGTCGACGCCGGCGTCGGTGCTGGCCACAGTCCAAGAGTGCGGCAGGCCACAATGTGCCCGGCACCGCCGGCTCCTAGCGTCACCCTCGACCCTCGAGGAAAGGAGTGGGACCATGCACTGGATGAACGGCCGGATCAGGCTTGCGACCGTTGCCCTCGCCGTGATTGTGGCCGTCGTGGCGGGGGGCTGCAGCGGTGACGGGGCTGGTGATGACAAGGCCGGCGGCGCCGGCGAGCCGGTGGTCCTTCGACTGGCCAACACCGCCAGCAACCTGGAGAGTTTCCCGGCGATCGCGGACTTCGTCGGGCGGGTGCGGGAGCGTTCCGGCGGCAGCGTTCGCGTCGAGGTCGTCGACGAATGGGGCAAGTTCGCCGCCGATGCCGAGCAGCAGCTCGTGCGAGCCGTCGCCACCGGTCAGGTCGACCTGGGCCATGCGGGGACGCGGGTCTTCGACACGATGGGTGTCACCAGCTTCCAGGCGCTCCAGGCGCCGATGCTGATCGACAGCTACGCCCTCCAGCGCGCCGTGATCCAAGGCGACCTTCCTCGCGAGATGCTGCACGGGCTGGACCGGGTCGGGGTCGCCGGACTGGGCGTCCTCGGCGGCGGCCTCAGCAAGCCAATTGCCGTCAAGCAACCACTTCTCGGCTCGGCGGACTGGCGCGGGATTACATTCGGTACCTACAAATCGGAGGTCCAGGCACAGGCGATCCGGTGGCTGGGCGGGACGCCGATGGAGGTCTTCGGGAAGTCGCGTACCCAGGCGCTCCAGGACGGCAAGCTCCAGGGCTTCGAGCTCAACCTCAGCGCCTACCAGCACAACGTCCTGGCGGATGACGCCCCCTACGTGACCGCCAACGTCAACCTTTGGCCCTGGACCGAGGTCCTGTTCGCGAACCCGGGCCGCCTCGCGGCGCTGACCGGGCAGCAGCGCGAATGGCTCCAGCACGCGGCCGCAGACGCCGCCGGTGGCTCGGTCGATCTGGCCGACCGCGACGCCCAGTTCGTGGCGTTCACCTGCAAGTCGGGCGCTCGCTTCGCCAACGCCTCCGAGGCCGACCTGGGCGGGCTGCGCAAGGCCGTTGCCCCGGTCTACGCCAAGCTCAGGGACAACCCCCAGACGCAGGCGTTCATCGAGCGGATCGAGGCGCTGAAGCGGTCCACCCCGGCCGGAGCGGCGCTTGGGATCCCCGCCGGCTGCACCGGAGTAGCCCCGGCCGCCCCGGCCGCGGCGCAACAGCAGGCGTCGGGCGACCTGAACGGCACCTACCGCTGGACGATCACCAAGGACGACGCGCTTGCCAGCACGACGGAGGACAAGTCGGCCGAGCACCTCGCCACCATGCCATGGGTGTTCACGATGACGCTCCACGACGGCAAGTGGACACTTTCCCATCGCGAGGCTGGCCAGCCCAACACCGATGGCGCCGACATCTACAGCCTCAAGGGCGATCGTCTCGCATTTACCTGGAATGGGAACATCCTCACCTTCACCATCGCGGTCGACGGCAAGGGCGACCTCCACCTGCGGCCGGTCCAGCCGATGGACGCCGGCGACCAGTTCGTCATGGCCACGCACCCGTGGACCAAGATCGACTGACGCTGCCCGATCGCTACGTCGCCTCGCCGCCGAGGGGGATCTCGGCGGCGAGGCGCGTCCCCTGCCCGGGAACGCTTGCCACCTGGAGCGTGCCGCCGACGGTCTCGACCCGGTCGGCGAGCCCCCGCAAGCCGGATCCCCGCCCAAAGTCGGCGCCACCCACGCCGTCGTCCTCGATCTCGACCCTGACCCGGCCGTCGCCGGCCGTCACGGAAACGGCGACAGCTGAGGCGCCGGCGTGCTTGGCCACGTTGGCTAGCGCCTCGGCGCAGACGAAGTACGCGACCACCGCCACCGATGAGGGCACCTGGTCACTCGCGACCGTGACCTGGACGGGGATCGGGAAGTCCTTGGCCAGCGCCGCCAGGGCGCCCTCCAGCCCATGCTCGGAGAGTCCGCCTGGGTGCAGCCCGTGTGCCAGCCGGCGCAGCTCCTCCAGCGTCTGAGCGAGCTGGGCCTCGGCGCGGGCGACCTGCTCCCTGGTTCGCGGGCCGGCGGCGGACCGCCGGCCGCGGCGCAGCGTGTCCGCCAGCTGGCCGAGTCGTCGCTCCGCCCCCTCGCGCAGGCGATGCTCCAGCCCCCGGCGTTGGTCGTCTCGTGCCGCGAGGATCCGCCGGCGTGATGCCTCGAGCTCCACGACGCTGGCATGGACCTGGGCCTGCAGCCGAGCGTGCGAGGCAGCCAGTTGGGCCGCGGAGGCGACCGCCTCCAGCAGCCCCGGGTCGGCCAGCACGGCTGGGTCGTGGACCAGGACGGCGACCGGCCGGCCCTCGCGTTCGACGACGGTCACCGAGCGGCCCGACCCGGGATCGGGAAGCGACAACATCCGGCCCTCGGCGTCGACGAACACCTTTCGGTCGGGTAGCCAGTAGCCGATCGCCAGCGACGGGTCGCCCAGCGCCCGTGAAAGGGCACCTCGAAGGGTGCCGGTGCGGACCTCGCCGAGCTCGACGACCAGGTCGGTCACTGCGGCCCGGTCCCAGGGAGCCAATACAAGGCCGGCCAGCAGCCACCCGGCAAGCACGCACAGCGTCGCCTCGTAGATGAGCAGCGACGGACCGCTGACGTCCCCAGTGGGCAACAGCAGGCGTGCCGCTGCGGTTCCGGCCAGCACCGCGCTGAGAACGGCAGTGGCCTGCAACGCGGCGCGGCGTGCCCGTCGAGCCCGACCAACCGCCCGAACATAGTCGCGGGCGCATACCGCGACGAGCAGCGCAGCCAGCAAGATGGTGGCGACCTCACTCCGCCACACCGGCGCGATGACCGCCGCCACGTAGCCGACAACGACGGCTGCCTGGGCCAGTCGCGACGACGGTCGCCCGGATGGGTAGGTGATCACCAGCTGCACAAGGGGCCCACGGTGCAGGTACACCAGACGCGTCGCCACCCAGGCCACCGCCGGCATCCCGGCGCCGCTGAAGTTCCCCACGAACCAGGTGAAGCCGGTCGCCGCCATGAGCGGCCCAGTACGGCTCTCCGGCCGGCGCTCCCACGCGACGAGCCCGCAGCCGATGAGGCTCCAGCCCACGGCCAGATCGGGGATCCAGCGCCGTGGATCGCCCCAGCCGAACCCGACCCACTCGGCAGTCAGGCCGACCGCGACGCCGGCCAGCCCGACCAGGCCAAGCCGCCGCATGATCACCCTCAGTCGGTCAGCGCGGCCAGCGCCTGCCCCGACAGCCCGCTCTTGGGAATGAACCCACGCGCGGACGTGCCCTGGAGGCGGGGCCCGTAGGTCGCAGCATCACGGCTGGAGATGAGCACCACCGCCGGCGCATCCGGGGCTGCGGCCAGCTGCTGGGCCACGGCCAGCCCATCCAGATCCGGCAGCTGAATATCCAGCAGGACAATCGCCGGCCGCAGGACGGCCACGGCCTCCACCGCCCCCGCCCCGTCGGCCGCCTCCCCGACGACGTCGAAGCCCTCGGCCTCCAGCAACGCTCGGGCCGAGGCCCGGAACGCCGCATGGTCGTCGACGATGAGCACGGTTGGACGCACCAGCCGATCGTCCCACAGGCCTCCAGGGCACGCATTGTGGCCAGCCACAACTAGGCAACCGCAGGAACTGCGGCCAACCCCGATGTCCCTGCGAGCCGGACGCCCCACGCTTGTCCCTGGAAGTAGGCGACCAACGACGTCGAGGCTCCCGCCGCGATGTTGGAGGACTAGAGGAGGGGCGAATGCGACGCATGCCGAGGCTACTGCTCGCCGTCACGCTGACGGCGATGGTGACGGCTGTGGCAGCACCATCTGCAGGAGCGAAGGTTCCCGGACCGAACGGCCGGATCGTCTTCGGTCGGTTCGACCCAGCCATCGACGACTTCCACATCCTCACCGCCAACCCGGACGGAACCCAGGAGACCCAACTCCTGCCAGGGGCCGCGGAATGTCCGCACTGGGCACCCGACGGCAGCAAGATCCTCGTCTGCCTCGCGAATCCCGAGGGCTTGATCCGGCCGGCCACGGTCAATCCCCAAGGGTCCGGCTTCACGCTGCTGGACAACCCTGACCCCACGCTGAACCTGGGATGCTGGGCGTGGTCCCCCGACGGCGCACGGCTCGCCTGCGAGGGTTGGGACGATGTCAACGTGGACCGGTCCGCGGGGATCTTCACCGTGAACTCCTCCGACGGGCGCGGGCTGGTGCGGGTTACCGCCAACCCATACGGGGATCACGACATCCTCGGCGACTTCGCGCCGGACGGCAACAGGATCGTGTTCCTCCGCTCCAACCCGCTCCGCCAGGCGAGTGCCCTGTTCGTGGTGCGCACCGACGGTACGGACCTGCGCCAGCTCACCGCATGGGGCCTGGCAGAGGACGGCGGGAGCTGGTCTCCCGACGGTCGGTGGATCCTGTTCACCAAGCCTGGAGGAAAGCTCTACGTCGTCCACCCAGACGGCAGCGGACTCCGGCGGATCGAGTTGGACAGCGGTCCCGGTCGCTCCTTCGCCTTCCAGCCCGGATGGTCGCCCAACGGCAAGCGGATCGTGTTCTCTATGGCCCTGGCGAGCGCCGACTATCAAGAGGACATCTTCACGGTCCGAGCCGACGGTACGGACCTCCGGCGGGTCACCAACACGCCGGACACCGAGGAGTTCGGGGACTGGGGCCCATCTAGGGGATGACTCCATTACCGATACGGCCCCTGGCCACCGGCCGCTACTGGTCCGGAGTGGCCAGGGGCCATCCCACTGGCGGAGCGACGGGAGAGAACGACGAGCTTGCGGCGAGCACGGTAGGACGTACGGCAGTGATCGTCCCACACGCCGCGGAGGCCCAACACTGTGGCCAGCCACAGTCCGGCGACCGCAACTACTTCGGTCATCCCCGATGTCCCAACCGGGCGATGGGCCCAGCCGTGTCATGGAAAGCAACAGGCCCAATTGGAAGAGGAAGCCATTGTGCGAAGCCGAATCGTCCTGTTCCTCGTCCTGGCAGTCGCGGTCGCGTTGGTGGCCGTCTACCTCGGCTGGTCGACCAGCACCCCCAAGGCCGCCGGTGAGCCGTGGACGGCGATGACCGCAGGCGCGCCGGTGGGAGCTGCCCACAAGCCGACGTCCGGCTCCGGGCCGGTACGCTCGCCCACGGCGTTCTCGCAGCAGACAGGGCAGAATATGGGCTCGCCGAAGGCCGCGCCGCCCAAGGCCGCGCCACCGAAGACACCGCCGCCCAAGGCATCCACACCGAACGTTGGCCCACCCAAGGCGTGCTCATCGGCGGCGCCCCAACCACCCGTCTCCACGATCGTGTCGGACCCGCCCCCGCCGGCGGCCGACCAGGTGTACTTCGGCCAGGTGTCAATTACGTCCTTCGACGACTCCGCCCAAATGTCCATCTCCCCGGACTACCAGGCGCTGACCACGACGTTCGCCAACTTTGTGATCGAGATGGTGAAGGGCAAGGGCGCATGTGACGTGACCCGGTCGCTCTCCATGACACTGCCCGTCACCGGCCCCGCTCAGGCCGGCAGGCTCGGCTTCTACGTTCAGGGCTTCGCCTTCGTCGAGCAGGGCGCCACTGCGCGGCTGACTCTGCGTGGCAACGGCCAGGTCAAGGTCAGGACCTTCTCCGCAGGCTTCAACGACAGCTACATTCAGGCGCTGAAGTTTCCCGTGACCCCGCAAGCCACCTACACGGTGTCGGTCCAGTTGGAGGTGCACCAGAACCCCGACACCGGGGGAAACGCCTACCTCAACATGCTCAGCATCGACAGCGAGGTCACCTGATCGCCTCGCAGCAGGATGCGCTTACCAACTGTGAACCGTCCCGGGATTCCTGAAGGCTCTGCAGTGGCCCGACTGCTCCGAGGACTACTGACGGGAGTGAACGCATAACTTCGTCGAAGAAGAACCGATAACTTCGACCCCGACGGTCAAGCCCGACCTGGGAAAAGGGCGATCCGCACAGCGGTTCCTGGTGGTTCCATGGTAAGGATGGGGTCGCCGGTTCGATTCCGGCGGGGGGCTCCACCCCAAACCAGCAGCTCAGGCCGGGTCCGGTACCCGGCCTGTCGCGTGGCCGAG
>Ga0209382_10008683_pt1 | contig 12789 bp, 13 predicted proteins | sample SoiMetdeltSBSDD5_FD_187599 | JGI IMG/M metagenome (GOLD analysis project Ga0209382, IMG submission 187599) | Bulk soil microbial communities from a Populus tree surrounding site in Tennessee, USA - Soil MetaG P. deltoides SBSDD5 (SPAdes) (version 2) | ecosystem: Environmental > Terrestrial >... | reverse complement strand
GCTCGTCGGGGACTTCACGCCCAAGCACATCCGCGCGCTGGGCCTCGCCGCGTTGAACCCCCCGGACTGGCCCACCACCCCGGATCGCCTACCCCGGCGGGCCAGCGCGGCCGACGTGCTGCGGGCTGCGTTGCGCAACGACATCGCCCGCATCGTCACGCACGACCCGTTGGTGCGACTGCGTGCGCCGGTCGGCGACGACGACACCGCAGTGCACCAGATGCGGGTGGGGGTGCGGCGGCTGCGCAGCGACCTGCGGACGTTCGGCCCGATGCTGGAGCGCCCGTGGGCCAACCAGCTGCGCGACGAGCTCGGCTGGATCGCACACCGCCTCGGTCTTGCCCGCGACGCCGAGGTGCTGCGCGCGCGCCTGCGCAAGACCGCCGCGTCCGATCCCTTGGTGCCACTCGACCCGGTCGGGGTCGAACGCATGGACGCGGACCTGGCGGCCCGCCACGAGGACGCGCTCGCGCGGGTCGACAAGGCAATGGCGGGCGAGCGCTACCACGCGCTGCTCGACCTGCTGGTCCAGGCCGCCAACGACCCCCCCATGGTGCGCGCCGCCGCCGACCCGGCCCCGCTCGTGCTGCCGGCGCTGGTGAACCGGCCGTGGCAGCGCCTGGCCTATGGAGGCAACGGCGTCGACGGTGCGGGCCAACTCGACCCCGACGGCAGCGACGCATCGTGGCACGCCGTTCGCATCAACGGAAAGCGCGCACGCTACGCCGTCGACGCGGTGGCCACCGTCCTGGGTGGGGAGGCGGCCGAGCTGGCCAAGGCCCTCGGCGATGTGCAGGATCTCCTGGGCGAGCATCAGGACGCGGCCGTCGCCGCCGAGACGTGGCTCGCGATCGCCAACGCCGACCCTGACGACCACACCTTGGCCGTGACCGCCGGTCGACTCTTCGAGCGCGAGCGCGTGGCCGTTCAGGCCGCCCGGGCCGCGTTTCCGGCGGCGTGGAAGAACGCCTCCAAGCGACGGCTGACCGACTGGATGCGACAGGGCCAGATGTGACCGTACGAGCGGCGGGGGGCGTGCCCTGGCGTCTCCACAACGACACTGGGCGCCGCAACCACGGGGGCCTCGAGGTAGCCCTCGTGCACCGGCCGCGCTACGACGACTGGTCACTGCCTAAGGGAAAGCTGCGCCGGGGTGAGCATCCACTGGCGGCGGCAGGTCGCGAGGTGGTGGAAGAGACGGGAGTACGCCCGGCGGTCGGCCTCCGCCTGCCGAGCACGCGATACCGGGTGCTGCTCGGCGGCGAGTTCGTCGACAAGACGGTGGACTACTGGGCGATGAACGCGGTCGAGGAGGGCTGGTTCGCCGCCAACTCTGAGGTGGACGGTGTGTCCTGGTTCCCGGTCGATGACGCCCTCGACCGGCTCACCTACGACCACGACCGGCCCGTGGTCGCCCGGTTGGCCGCGCTGCCGGTGGTGACCGGCACCATCGTGCTGATGCGTCACGCGCCGGCCGGCAAGCGCAACGAATGGCCAGGACCCGATATCCAACGTCCCCTCGACGAGACCGGCCGCGAGCGGGCCCAAGCCCTGGCCGGGCTGCTGGTCTGGTTCGCGCCCGAACGGTTCTTCTCGGCCGCGCCGCTGCGCTGTGTGAAGACCGTGGCTCCGGCCGCCACGCGGTTGGGCCTGCCCGTCCAGGTCGAGCCCGACTTCAACGAGTCGGCCGACCCCGAAACGGCGGCGGCCCGCCTGCGCGCGCTGGCGGCCGCGGGGGGTTCCACAGTGGTCTGCAGCCAGGGCGGTCTGATTCCAGGACTGCTGGCCGCGCTCACGGGCGAGCCGGGGTCGGCGCTGCGCACACCCAAGGGCGAGGGCTGGGTGCTCAGCTTCCACGACGCCGAGGTCGTCCAGCACGACCAGCTCCCCTAGCCGACGACGCCGGCATGCAACGCCCGGGCCTCCTCGGCGCGTACACCTAGCGACGGTGGGAGGTGGCGTGGACCGGCCCGAGTACGACGCCTTTGTGGTCAACCGGTCGCAGCGGCTGTTGCGCACCGCGTACCTGCTCACGCGGGACTGGACCAGCGCGGAGGACCTGCTGCAGGCGGCCCTGGTCAAGCTGTGGTTCGCCTGGCCCCGGGTCGACGGCGACCCGGAGGCGTACGTCCGGCGCATCCTCGTGACGACCCACGTCTCGTGGCGGCGGCGCCTCTGGCGGCGTGAGGTCGCGCAGGAGTACCTGCCCGAGTCGAGCGGCCCCGATGAGACGGCCCGCCACGCCGACCGGGACGCGCTGTGGCGGGCGCTGCACCGGCTCGGGCCCCGGCAGCGGGCCATCCTCGTGCTGCGCTACTTCGAGGACCTGCCCGACGCCGAGATCGCGAGCCTGCTGGGCGTCACCGCCGTCACCGTGCGCAGCCAGGCCAGCCGCGCGCTGGCGCGCCTGCGCGACGAGGCGGACCTGAGCGCGCTGCGGCCCTCGACCGCGGACAACCATGTGATGGGGGGATGACCGTGATGCCGACGATCGAAGAGGAACTGCAGGACCTTCTCGCCACCCATGGCGAAACACCCGTCGGTACCGACCGGCTGGGCGCGGTGCGGCGGCGCATCGCCCGCCGGCGGCAGGTCACGATCGCGGGCGCGACCGCGGCGATCCTGTTGCTGGCGGCGGCGATCCCGCTCGCGATCACCATGAGCGCCCGGCTGGGTCACACGAACGGACCAACCCAGCAAGCGACCTCGCCAGCTCCCAACCCGACGCCGCCCGACCCGATGGGGATGTTGCTGCCCGAGTTCTCCCTGGGCTTCCGGCGCGTGGCGCAGGCCACCGCCACGTTCCCCGCCCTGATGCAGTTCGAGCTGGTATACACCCCGAGCCGCCCGTCTCTCGTCGTGGACGCGGACTGCCGCACGGACCCCTCGCAGGTGCTGTCGGTGCGGGTGAAGGATGCTCCGCCGGAATCGAACAGCCTGCTCGAGGTCGACTGCCACGCCAACGGCAGCTCCCGCCCGGGCCTGCATCCCGTCCGGGTGGTCGTGCACGGCGTGCTGATCGACCAGATGGGCCCCGAGGTGAAGGTGGGGCAACCGATGACGCTGGTGGTGACGCTGCGCCCCTGGGCCTCGGCCGAACCTCAGCAGGTCGTGCACGGCAGCGCGGTCGTGGGCGTCTACGAGGACGTGCCGCCGGCCGACTACCCCTGGCCGCCGCGCCCCGCCCAGCTGGCGGACCTCGACCAGCTCAACGAGATCCCATCGATCTGGCGGGGCCCACCGAAGCCGGAGCAGATCACCGGCACCCTCGACTCGCGCAACCTGCCTCAGCCCTCGGGCACGTTCGAGTTCACCGTGCCCATGCCCGCGGAGCTGCGGTGCGCTGTGGACAGTGTGGCGCCTGGTGAGCTTCGCTTCGCGGTGGCCGGCACGCCGCAGACCGACGTGATCTTCTGGGACTGGCAGGGCCGGACCTCAGAATGGGGTCCGTTCGTGAACGATCCGGTGCAGTACGGCATCGCCGTGGGCGATCCGCTGACGATCACCGTCACGGCTCTGCACTATGTCGACCATGGGTGGCGCATCCGTTGCTACGACGTGGGGCCGTGAGGTGACGTACCCGCTGGCGTAACGGGCCACAGTGGACCAAGCGACCCGGGGCCGCGACCGGTGCGCACCCGGATCGGGCTGGTGGCTGCCGCCCCGGTGAACCGTCACGACCTTAATGGCCGCCGCACCTCGAGGTGCGGCGGCCATTGGCGTGTGCTGAGGGCGGCTCAGCGCTTCTTCGCGGGCGCCTTCGCGCGGACCGTGGTCGTGCTGCGAGCGGTCGAGGCGGCCTTTGTGGCCTTCTTGGCGGGGGCCTTCTTCGCCGCCTTGGCCGGGGCCTTCTTCGCCGGCGCCGCGGCCTTGGCAACCTTCGGCACCCGGCCCGCGGCCACCATGTCCTTGAAGCTCGCGCCGGCGCGGAACGCCGGAACCGAGGTCTTCTTCACCTTCACCGCTTCGCCCGTGCGCGGGTTGCGCGCGGTGCGGGCGGCCCGAACCCGCTTCTCGAAGACGCCGAAGCCGGTGATCGCCACCTTGTCGCCCTTGGTGACCGCCGACTGGATCTCGGCGAGGACCGCGTCGAGCGCGGCGGTCGCGGACTTCCGGTCACCCAGACGTCCTGCGAGCGCTTCGATGAGCTCGGCCTTGTTCACAACAACTTCCCTCCCAAACCCAGTTTTGTTTCGCTCGCGAAGCTTCGCGAAACCCATAGCTGTCTTTAAAACAGCGATTCTGCGCGCACGTTAGTCGCTTGACGGGCAAGACACAAACATCTGGCGCAAAAAAGTGTTGGGTCGCAACGGATCCATCCGGTTGGTGGAGGCGGAAGGTCGCCGTTGTGGGCAGTTGAAGGCCTCGTGCGACGAGAACCCCAGCGCGGCAGCGGCTACACGACGACGGGCCGCCAGCTCGGACGCCGGGCCTCGAAGGCGGCGATGTCGTCGGAGTGCCGCAGCGTCAAACCGATGTCGTCCAAGCCTTCCAGCAACCGCCAGCGGATATGGTCATCGATCATGAAGGTCCAGGTCATGGCATCCGTGCGGACCTCACGGGCGACCAGATCGACCGTGATGGCGGCGCCCGGTGCCCGCTCCGCGTGGCGCCACAAGGCTTCCACGGCTTCGTCCGGAAGTACCACCGGGAGCAGGCCACCCTTGAGCGCGTTGTTGCGGAAGATGTCTCCGAACGACGGAGCAATGACGGCCCGGAACCCATAGTCCTGCAATGCCCACACGGCGTGTTCGCGCGACGAGCCGACGCCGAACCGGTGACCGGCAATCAGGACCGATGCCTGCGCGTACGCCGGATCGTTGAGCACAAAGGCCGGATCGGCCCGCCACGAGTTGAACAGCCCGTCGGCGAACCCGGTGCGGCTGACCCGCTTCAGGTACTCGGCCGGGATGATCTGGTCGGTGTCCACGTCGGAGCGTCGCAGTGGCGCGGCGACCCCGGTGTGCACGGTGAACTTCTCCATCCTGGGTTGACCCTCCTACAGGTCCGCGGGCGCGGCGAGCCGGCCGACGACGGCGGTCGCGGCCGCGACCGGAGGCGAAACGAGATGGGTGCGACCGCCGCGCCCCTGCCGTCCCTCGAAGTTGCGGTTCGAGGTGGACGCGCAGCGTTGGCCCGGCTTGAGCGTGTCGGGGTTCATTCCCAGACACATGGAGCAGCCGGCGAAGCGCCACTCGGCCCCGGCGTCGACGAATATCTTGTCGAGCCCCTCAGCCTCGGCGGCCGCGCGGACCTTGGCCGACCCGGGGACCACGAGCATCCGTACGCCGTCGGCGACCTTGTGGCCACGCAGCACGTCCGCCGCGGCCCGCAGGTCCTCCAGCCGTCCGTTGGTGCAGGAGCCGAGGAAGACCACGTCGACCGCGATGTCCCGCAACGCCCTGCCGGGATGCAGGTCCATGTAGGTCAGGGCCCGTTGGGCCGCTGCGGCTTCGGCGGGATCGGTGAAGTCGGACGGGTCCGGCACGACGCCGTCGATGGGCAGGCCCTGGCCCGGGTTCGTGCCCCAGGTGACGAACGGCACTACCGACGCGGCCTCCAGGACGATCTCGTGGTCGTAGCGGGCACCGGCATCGGTTGGCAGGCTGCGCCATTCATCGAGTGCCCGCTCCCAGTCGGCGTCCTTCGGCGCGTACGGGCGAGCTTCGAGGTAGGCGAACGTGGTGTCGTCGGGTGCGATGAGTCCGGCCCGGGCTCCCCACTCGATGGACATGTTCGACACGGTCATCCGACCCTCCATGGAGAGCCGCTCGATCACCGGACCCCGGTACTCCACGATGTGGCCGACGCCGGCCCCGGTTCCGACCGTGGCGATGAGGCTCAGCACCAGATCCTTGGCGGTGACACCACGGCCGAGCTCACCCGTTACGGTGACGGCCATCATGCGCGGTCGGGCCTGAGGCAGGGTCTGGGTGGCGAGCACGTGCTCGACCTCGCTCGTGCCGATGCCGAACGCCAGCGCGCCGAACGCGCCGTGGGTCGCCGTATGCGAGTCGCCGCAGACGATCGTCATGCCCGGCTGCGTAATACCCAGCTGTGGGCCGATGACATGGACGATGCCCTGTTCGACATCGCCGAGCGTGTGCAGCCGCACGCCGAACTCCGCACAGTTGCTCCGCAGCGTCTCGATCTGGACGCGCGAGATGGGATCAGCGATCGTCAGCAGGTTGTCGGTCGGGGTGTTGTGGTCCTCGGTCGCGAGCGTCAGGTCGGGGCGCCGCACGCGCCGGCCGGCCAGGCGCAGGCCGTCGAACGCCTGCGGGCTCGTCACCTCATGGACCAGGTGCAGGTCGATGTAGAGCAGGTCGGGCTCGCCGTCCGCGGCGCGCACGAGGTGCGCGTCCCAGATCTTCTCGGCGAGCGTCCGAGCGCTCGGGTTGTGGACTCCCACCATCTGGACATCCTAAAGTTTGGGAGGTATGTTTCAGCGCGTGGGACACAGTATGAGCGGAGTCGGCGTCCTCGACAAGGCGGTCATGATTCTTGGTGCCTGTGTGGACGGCGCCAGCCTGGCCGAGCTCGTCGAGCGCACCAAGCTTCCGCGGGCGACGGCCCACCGGCTCGCGCAGGCGTTGGAGATCCACCGGATGCTCGTCCGCGACGCCCAGGGGCGGTGGCGTCCCGGCCCCCGACTTGGCGAGCTTGCCAACGCCGCCCCCGACGTGCTGCTGACCGCCGCTGCTCCCATGCTGACCGCCCTACGCGACGCAACCGGCGAGAGCGCGCAGCTCTACCTGCGCCGCGCCGACGAACGGGTGTGCGTCGCCGCGGCGGAGCGGGTGAGCGGTCTGCGGGACACCGTCCCGATCGGCGCCGTGCTGCCGATGACGGCCGGCTCAGGGGCTCAGATCCTCCTCGCCTGGGAGCCACCGGAGGCAGTCATGCCGCTGCTGCCCCGGTGCAAGTTCACCGGACGCACGCTCGCCGAGGTGCGGCGGCGCGGCTGGGCGCAGAGCGTGGCCGAGCGGGAGGCCGGTGTGGCGAGCGTCTCCGCACCGATCCGCGACCGCACCGGCCGCGTCATCGCCGCCATCAGCGTCTCGGGGCCGATCGAGCGATTGGGCCGGCGACCCGGCGACCGCCACGCCATGGCCGTGGTCCGAGCGGGTCAGCGGCTGTCGGGCCTCTGATCCGGGGCCCATCATCCGGTAGCCGGTATGCTGCCGAGCGTGATCGGCACCGGCGGACCCAACGGCATCGTCCTGCCCACGCTGATCAATCCGAGGCGCGTCATCGGCGCCCGCACGTTCGACTTCGACCGCCAGGTCGCCGTGATGGCGATCGTGAACCGGACTCCCGACTCGTTCCACGACCGGGGCCGTACGTTCGCGCTCGACCAGGCCGTCGCGGCGGTAAACCGGTCGGCGGCCGACGGGGCCGACTGGGTCGACATCGGCGGGGTTCCGTTCGGCACGCACGGCCCGGACGTCTCCGAGGCCGAGGAACTCGAACGGGTGATCCCCGTTGTGCAGGCCGCCCGCGCCGCCTCCGACATCGTGATCTCCGTCGACACGTACCGGGCCGAGGTCGCCCGGCAGGCGATCGACGCCGGTGCGGACGTGGTCAACGACACGTCGGGCCTGCAGGACCCCGACCTGCCGTCGGTGCTGGCCCGGTCGAACGCGACGCTCATCGTCACGCACAGCCTGGCGTCGCCGCCGCGTACCAAGGTCGACCGTCCGTCCTATGGGGACGTCACCGCTGAGGTCGTCGCCTTTCTCGCCCGCCGGGTCGAGTTCGCGCTCGGGCAGGGCGTGCCGGCCGAACGGATCGTCGTCGACCCGGGTCACGACCTCAACAAGAACACGTTCCACTCGTTGGAGCTGACCCGCCGGCTGACCGAGATCACCGCACTGGGCTATCCGACGCTCGTGGCGCTGTCCAATAAGGACTTCATTGGCGAGACCCTCGACCGGCCACAGCGGGAACGACTCGAAGGGTCGCTCGCCGCCGCCGTCGCCAGTGTTCTTATGGGCGCCCGGATCGTCCGCGTCCACGACGTGCCGGCCACGGTCGCCGCCGTCCGCATGGTCGAGGCGATCCTCGGCTGGCGAGCACCGCTGTCCCCTCGCCACAACCTGTGAGGCCGCCCGACGCGCAGACGGTCTGCCGGACGTTCGGCCTCGGCGACGCCGTTGGCGGCATCCGTCCCCTACCCGGGCTGAGCTCCGCCGAGGTCTGGGCACTGGACACCGTAGACGGTGCGTGGGTCGTCAAGGCGATGCGACCAGTGGACAGCGGCCAGCTACGGTCGATGCGCCGGGCCGGCCAGCTGGAGGCCGCCGCCTACGCGGCCGGAGTCACGGTGGCCCGTCCGGTGCCGCCGCGGGCCGCCGATGCGGTGGGTCTGTGGACGCCGCTGACCGGCGACGAGCGGTACGTGCGGGTCAGCGAACGCCTGTCGGGGGCACCGCCTTCCGCGCCGGCCGACGAGCGCCTGGCGGCCTGGCTCGGCCGTACGGTGGCGGCGATCGCGCGACTGGGGCTGCCGGGCGACGTCAACGAGCCCGGGGTCTACGACGTGACCGCCCGGGCCGACTGGGAGCGCTGGCTCGACGAGGCCGCCGCGGCGGACGTGCTCGACCGGGCCGGGCGCCAAGCGCTGTCGGGAGCGGTCCTCGCCGCGACGGACGTCATGAACGAGGCCCGGGCGCAGTCTCCCGCGTTCTTGTTGGCGCACCGCGACATCAGCGTGGCCAACGTACTCGTCACGACGAACGGGCCGGTCCTGCTCGACTTCGACCACGCCGGGCCCGAGGTTTCCTGGTGGGAGCTCGTGCACCACACCTTCCTGTTCGCCTGCCGCCGCCTCGGCGTGGACCCGCCCGTCCCGGCCGCGGTCCGGACCGCCGTGGCGGCGTTCTCGGCCGACGCGGGTGAGGTCGGTCCGGCCGACCCGAGCGCCTTCGCCGGCCTGCTGCGGGGCATGCTCGAGTGGACGGCGCTTAGCCTGTGGCTCGCGCTCGGCCCGGATGCGCCCCGCGGCCCGCACACGGGGCCGGGGCGGCGTGAGGCCGCCGTGGCCCATGTGCGCGAGGCGAGCCGGGTGTTGCCGATCATCGTCGACTCGCTGGACGAATGGTCGGAGCTGCTCGGCTGACCGGGTCGGCCAAGGTCCAATGAGCACAGATGCTCAGGCGCTCAGGGTTCCCGCACCCTACGATCACCGCCGTCACCCCGATGGCCGGGGCGGCGGCGGGAGGAGCCAACCATGTCGGTGCAGGAGCGCCTAACGTTGCGCAATGTGTACTTGTACCTGGTGTGTCTGATCACCTTGATCATCGCGATCTTCGCCGCGGTGAGCCTCGTCCGCAACACGGTCGAGTTGCTCTATCCCGATCCCTACTACGGCGGTTTCGCGCCCGTGAAGCCCGGGTTGGTCGAGGACGTGGAGTCCCGCCGGCTGGCCGAGGAGTCGCAGCAGCGGCAGGCGGTCTTGGGCCTCGTGAGCGCTGGGACGACCCTGCTCATCACCGGGCCGCTCTACGCGTACCACTGGCGCCGGGTGCAAACCGAGCGCCTTCCGCGCAGCCGCGACGCGGTGCCCACCGAGCCACCGCCGCCGACGACCTGAGCATCAACCGTCCGATGTGGCCGCGGCCGCGGCGCGAAGACCGCGTTGACACACGGCGCAGTCGTCGCGGCCGTCCCACGATTTCTTGTCCAGGTCCGCCGGCGTCAGGGTGGAGCCACCGAGGTCCTCGCGGATCGCGCGGCGCAGATCCCACAAGGCCTTCGCGAAGCCATGGTACGGCTCGTGGTAGTCCGGCGTGCCCAGCCGGGCTCCGTCGCCGATCGCCTTGCGCACCTCAATGAGCCGCATGAACGCCTTCTCACCCGGGGTGATCACCGCTGGGTTGGCAGACAGGAGGAACTTCTCCCGCGCCTCGTAGACGTCATTGACCGAGACCGCCCGGGCGGCCGCGTGCCGGCGGTCCGGCTCGTCGGAGTTGGCCACATCGCGCAGGGCGCCGTGCGCACCGTCGAGCGCGACGATGAAGTCGAGGTAGCCCTGGCGGCGCTCGCCCCGCAGCTCGCGGCCCGATTCGTCCCGGCTGCGGATCCTGTGCGCGAGAACGGTGCCGCCGAGGGCAACGGCGGCACCGACGATGGTTGAGACCAGAGGCGTCCACTCCACAGTGCACATCCTGGCGGGCGTGGTCTCAGCGTGGCTACCCCGCCTAGGCGGCGACGCGCGTGAACCCGATGAACAGGACGATCGCGAGGAACCCGAGCAACCAGCCGCCGAGGGCCGACAGGGAGCCGATGAGGATCGCCTGACCCCGTGTGATGGATGGCGACGACGTGCCGGTTGCCGTGCCCCGCAGCCTCCGCCCGACGACAACGGATGCCACGGCGACGCCGAGGCAGGTGCTCAGGACCAGCCCTCCCCCGCCGAGGACCAGGTAGATGACGAGGACGAGGCCCTCCCACCCCGAAGGGTTCTCGGGACTGTCCATCATGCCGGCGATCGCGGCGACGAGCAGGATCGTCGGCAGAAGGTTCCAGAACAGCACGGTCAGGATCGCCGTTCGGCGCGAATGGCGATCCTCGACCGTCGCGGTCGGGCCCGGCACCGTGAAGTCGTTCGGTGCGGCGTTGGACATGACCCATGCCTCCCTGGCGAGTCGTGTGTGAGGCCAGTGTCGAACGCCGCGGAGGGCGCCGTCCTGAGCAGCCGTACTCAACTCGGGCTAGGTCAGTCGAGGGGTGGCGCGGCGGGGTTGGTCGCGACGGCGTAGCCGAGCGGACCGCTCACGAGACCGCCGAGTTGGGCCTCCAGTTCGCTACCGATCCTCGCCGAGGGATCGATGAGATACACGGTGTTGACCGATGCCGAGGTGGCGTCGAGCCAGGTCGCGGTCTTCGGATCGAGCCCGGACCTCGGATCCACCACAACAACGCGGCTACCGGTGAAGGCGGCCACTGCCATCCCGATGGCCACGTCCTGGGGCGCGGACGGGTCGACCACGACGGCTCCGGCGGCGAGCCCGCCGGACAGGGCATCGGCCGTGGTGGGAACGACGGTGAATGTCGCGGACTTGCCGGGCCAGGGCGCCGCGAGCGCCGCAGCCGCAGCCGGTCCCACGGCGTAGACCTTGGTGCCGGCCTTGAACCTGTTGAGGAAGGTCGTCGCGCCCGGCGCGAGGGTGGAGCCGTGGGACAGGATGCTCACCTCTTCGTACCCGGCGACCGCCGACGTGATGGCGATGCTGGCCGTGTCTTCGCCGTCGACGACGTAGACCGACCTGACCGTCTCCACTGGATGCGTGTCGCGCAGCGCGGCCGCGACCTCGTACTGGTTGGCTCCGTTTATCCGGCGGGTCTTGTAGCCCATGGCCTTGACCTCGGCCTCCGCCTTAGTCGAGACCACATCGGTGCCACCGACGACGAACACCGTGGGAACGTTGTCTATCGCCGGGTCGACCCGGCCGAGGGTGCGCAGCAACTCGGCCTTGGCTCTCGGGTCGAGCGCCGTGGCGCCGGTGAACAACACCGGGCCGTGGGCGTCCGCGGCGAACATCGCGCCGCTCAGCGCGGCCTGCGGGTTGCCGGTTCCAAGTAGCACCGCACCGCGCGCCGGGAGGTTCGACTCGGTCGGGAGGTAGGCGTCCTGGCGCGGCCACCGGCTCTGAGACGCGGCGACCGATGTGGCAACGGGATCCGTGCCGGCGATGCGGATGACCCTGTCCCGGGCCGGCCGCAGGAACGTCGGTACGCCGGGAGTGCTGGTGAGCCGGGTGACCTGGTTTTCCTTGGCACCGGGTGCGACCGTGGCGGACACCGACTCCACATCGACCTTGGTCGCGAAGGCGACGGCTGCGCCGTCGGGCGTCCAGGCGAGGTGGGAAGGCGAGTCCACCCCGAAGGTGATCTGGACGGGCTGCGGGTTCTCACCGCTGACGGCGACTACGGCGACCTGATGGTTGCTGGCAACGTAGGCGACCTTCGTGCCGTCGGGCGACACGGCCGGCTCCGAGCCGTCGGCGATCTTCCCGCTCCAGGGCGACCGCTGGTTCAGGTCGGCGACCCACACCTCCGGTCCCTGGCCGCCCGGACTCTGGAAGGCGATCTCCACACCGGACCCGCTCGATCCGTTGCTGTTCGGCGCGGACAGGCCGGCCCAAGGTTCGGAATCCTGGGGGGGCTCGTACTCCTCGACCGCACCGGGTCTTTCGTCGGCCGCGACCCAGGCCAGGCGAGCCTTGCCGTCGGCGCTGCGCTCCTCGAAGACGACTCGACCGGACAGCCAGGTCGGCCGTGATCGGGTCACGCCGTCCTGGTGAGTCGTGAGCACGACCCGCTTGCTACCGTCCGGCCGCGCGGTCGAGATGTTGCCATCCTGGTCGACGAAGGCGATCCGGCTGCCGTCGCCCGACCAGGCCGCGTCGGTTACGGTCGTCGGAAAGGTGACCGGCTCTCCGCCGACCAGCACCCGGGCCGTCCCGTCCGACACGAGCACCGCGCCCGCTGCGAAGCCGGACACGGCCGGCGGGGTGACGTCGGGACTGCGTTGACTGGCACCGCAGGCGGCGAGAAATGCGACCGAGACGGTGGTCACGGCCGAACGGATGAGCCTCTGGCGGGTAATGGTGGCGCGCATGGTTTCTCCCTTGGGGAATGTCTGGATGCGCCACGCAAAGTTAGGGCCGGGGCGTTGTGATCGAGCAGCCTACGACTAGGGCGCTCGGAGCACAGTCCCGAATCTGTCCCGGGGGGGCGCGTCAATGTGCCAAGCAAGGTCGCGGTAAGTGCAAGGTCAAATCG
>Ga0209382_10008679_pt1 | contig 12794 bp, 14 predicted proteins | sample SoiMetdeltSBSDD5_FD_187599 | JGI IMG/M metagenome (GOLD analysis project Ga0209382, IMG submission 187599) | Bulk soil microbial communities from a Populus tree surrounding site in Tennessee, USA - Soil MetaG P. deltoides SBSDD5 (SPAdes) (version 2) | ecosystem: Environmental > Terrestrial >... | reverse complement strand
CTTGCGCACGCGCCGCTCCTGGATCGCGCGCAGCAGCAGCACCTGCATGTGCAGCGGCAACTCGGCGACCTCGTCCAGGAACAGCGTGCCGGCGTGCGCCGCCTGGAACACGCCGTCGCGGTCCTCGTTCGCGCCGGTGAACGCGCCCTTGCGGTAGCCGAAGAGCTCGCTTTCCATCAAGGTCTCGGGAATCGCGCCGCAGTTCACCGCGACGAACGGCTTGTCGCGCCGCGCGCCGTTCTCGTGGATCAGGCGCGCGGCGAGCTCCTTGCCGCTGCCCGACTCCCCGGAGAGATGCACCGGCGCCTGGGTGCGCGCGAGCTTCTCGATCAACGCGCGCACCTGCACCAGCGGCGCGCTGGTGCCGAGCAGCTGGCGCCCCGCGGTTTCCGCGCTCCGGTCCGGCAGCGAGAGCGCCGATTTCACCAGCGCGCGCAGCTGCTCCAGGCCGACCGGCTTCGAGACGTAGTCGAACGCGCCGGCCTTGAGCGCCGCCACCGCGTTGTCGGCGCTGCCGTGGGCGGTGATCACCGCCACCGGCAGGTCGGCGGCGAGCGCGCTGATGTGGCGCACGAGCTCGAGGCCGTCGCCGTCGCCCAGGCGCATGTCGGTAAGGCACAGTTCGTAGCGCTCGCTCTTCAGCCGCTCCTTCGCTTCGGCGATCGAGCCGACGGCGTCGACGCCGAGGCCCATCTTCGCCATCGTGAGCTCGAGCAGCTCGCGGATGTCGGGCTCGTCGTCGACCACCAGCACCTGCGCCGAGCGCGCTGTGGTGCGCCGCTCCGGGCGGCGGCTCATCCTGGCGTCACCACGCGGCAGCGGATGCGGAAATGCGCGCCCGTCGCGCTGCCCACGTACTCGAGCGTGGCGCGGTTCGCGGCGCACAGCTCGCGCGCGAGGTAGAGGCCGAGCCCGGTGCCCTTCGCCTCGGTGGTGAAAAAGGGCTCGAACAGCTGGCCGCGGATCGGCGCGGGCACGCCGGGCCCGTTGTCGAGCACCGAGAGCTCGACCCGGTTGGCATAGCCGTCGAGCACCACGCGGATCGCGGCCGCCTCCGGGCGCGCGTAGCGCAGCGCGTTCTTCAGCAGGTTCCACATCACCTGGTGCAGGTGCTCGCGGTCGAACTCGACCCACGACTCGCGCCGGGTCTCGAGCACGATGCGCCCTGCCGGCACGCCCTCGTTGGCGACGAACTCGGCGACGAACGCGGCGAGCCAGGGATGAAGGCGCAGCGGCGCCGCCGACACCCGGTCGCGCCGGTTGAGCTGCAGCACGTCGGAGACCAGCCGCTCGAGCCGCCCGGCGTTGTCGTGGATGATGCGCGTGAGGCGCGTGCGGTCGTTCTCGCGCTTCTCCTCGCGCAGGAGCTCCGCGGCGTGGCTGATCGCGGCGAGCGGATTGCGGATCTCGTGCGCGATGTTGGCGGTCAGCCGGCCGAGCGCGGCGAGCTTGAGCTGCTGCGCCTGGTCGCGCGCGCGGGTCGTGTCCTCGACCAGCAGCACCGAGAACTCCTCGGCGCCGCGCTCGAGCGGCCGCAGGCGGATGTCGCGCCCCGCGACCTCGACCTCGCCGCTGCCCGCGAACCCCGGCACCACGCTCGCGATGCCCTCGCCGAGCAGGCTGGCCGCGCCGAGCAGCTGCTGCGCCTGCGGGTTGTGCTGCACCACGCGGCCGGTGCGGTCGAGCACCAGCACGCCCTCGTTCATGTCCTCGATCACCAGCTGGTTGACGCGGGTCTGGGTCGCGAGCTCGCGCTCGCGCTGGCGCGCGAGGCGCTCGTTCGCCGCGACGCGCACGGCGAGCCAGCTGGTGACCCCGGCGGCGACGAAGTAGCCGATCGCGAGCAGCGCGGTCTGCACGAAGCCCGCGCTCGGCTGGTCGTGCTCGAGCACCCAGTAGCTCTGCTCGAGCAGCAGCGCGATGGTGGCGAGCGCCGCGTAGAGGAACGCGAAGCGTCGCGGCGCGACGATCGCCGCGGCGGTGAGGGAGATGAGCAGCATCACGCCCAGGCCACTGCGCACGCCGCCGCTCGCGTACATGAGGAGCGTGATCGCCACGATGTCGACGCAGGTGTGCAGCGTGAGCTGCAGCTCGAACTTGTCGCGCAGGTCGCGCAGCACGCCGTGGATCACCACGCCGCAGAACAGGTAGCCGGCGGCGACGTAGCAGAAGAGCGCGAGGTTGTGCGCGCCGAGGTTGAAGGCGTTGCCGTACAGGAGCGCGGTGCCGAGGAATACCCCCGCGAGCACGATGCGATACAGGTTGAAGTAGCGCAGCGAGATCCAGAACGAATCCGGGATGCGCTCCTCGGGGAGCAGGAAGACTTCCGGCAGGCTGACCGAGCCGCGCACCGCTTCCATCAGCGTTCCCCGGCGCCCAGGCGCGCGTGCTCCTCGCCGCAGTAGAGCAGGCCCGCGGCGACATGCGCTTCGGCGCGCGGCAGGTGCACACCGCAGCGCGCGCAGCGCACGAGATCCTGCTGTTGGGAAGGACTTCCCTTCCTGAGCGGATCGACTCGCCGGGACGCGCGCAGCGCACGCCGGATCAGCCAGACGGCGAGCACCACGATCAGGATCAGCACGACGAGACGGCCCATCGCGCGATTATCTACGGGAACGAGACGAAGGAAAAAAAGCGGGTGGTCGGGGCGACTGGATTTGAACCAGCGACACCTGCGCCCCGAACGCAGTAACCCCCCTCATCAAGATCAAGCACTTGCCTCGCGGTCATCGCCAAGGCGCGGCCGCGCCAGAGCACGGCGAGCCGTCCGTCGCGGCACGGCGCTCGGCGAACGCTCCTTTATTCGATCACCCGGTCGGCGCGCAGAAGAAGCGCCTGGGGGAGCGGCAGTCCCAGGCCGGAGTGCAGCTCTTTGAAAGCTGCGAGCTTTGCATCGAAGGCCGCGTGCACGACTTAGCGCATCGCGCAGCGCAAACCAGCTTCCAGCAAATGACGCCAGCTGTAGTGGAGGAGCCCGCCAGTGTCCCTGCGGGCCCGCTCCGGCGGGCCTTCTTGTTTGCGCTAGAAGCGGAACGTCGCGCCCAACGCGGGTCCGGCGAAGCGTATGTCCTGCAGCAGTCCGTCGTGTTTCATATCGTAATAGACGTAGCGATACGTGGCGGCGAGCTCGCCCCACTTGAACGCATAGCCGGCCCCGAGCAGTGCCTGCGCGGTGAGCGCCGAGGAACCCGCGCCCATGTCAACGTAGTACGGCAGAAACCAGCCGCCTTCGCCGAGCTTCAGCCGGCCGCGCACGCCGACGATCACATCCCATAGGTCCTCTCGCTGCGAAATGCTCCCCGACTGCGCAAACGTCTGGCCATTCGGCCCGCTTACCGCTGCGCTGAGCTGCCAATCGCTCGACGCCTCGAGTCCGAAATAGCGCAAGCCGCCAAGCACGTCGAGCGTATGCTTCGGGTCCTGCACCGCGGCGTAGCCGCCGGCCAGCGTCCACGCCACCCCGGTGAGCGACGACCGGGTGGATGCATTCAGCGTCGTGCTGACGCGGTCGCCGCCGAAGTTCACGGCCTTGACCGTACTCCCCTCGCTGTCGAAATCGAGGTAGATGAGGTCGGTGAACACGGACCACTTGCCTTTGCGGGCCTCGCCGGCCAGCATGAGCGCAAAGCTGAGGTTCTCGAGGTAATCGTTCGGCCCCGTGTCCACCTCCGGCCTGCCTCCCCCGCCGGGGGGAATGGCGTACTTCAGCGTACCGTTGATGTTCGGCAGCCAGATATAGGGCGTCAACGAAAAGTTCCAGCTATCCTGTGCAGACGCCTCGCCCAGCAAAGCTGCGGCCACCAGAAGCGCGGCCAGGATCGCCCTCTTCATGGCGTGCGATTGTAGGGCGCCTCTCCGGCACCGCGCACGGATTCGAAGCGCTGGATGTCGACAAGCACTCGGTAGTCGGCCTCCGCTGAAAACGTGTAGACGCGTGCGTCGCCCAGGGTCTGCGCCAAGTTCGCAGCAATAACGCACGGACAAATTGCGGGCGGTCGACGACTTCCGGCACGCTCACCGGCCCGATGCTTACGCTGTACGCCGCGACGGCGGGCGGCACCGACGCACTGCCGACGCTCAGCGTGTAGAACCGCACCTCGGGAGAGCTTCCGCAACCCGCGGCGAGCGCGACTTACCTTGGGGGGTGCGGATCGCCCCACGTTCGTCTAATTCATTGATATGTTGGTCGGGGCGACTGGATTTGAACCAGCGACACCTGCGTCCCGAACGCAGTACTCTACCAGGCTGAGCTACGCCCCGACGTGGGTAGAAGAGCGGGTGACCGCGAAGGAGGCCAATTCTAGCAAAGAACGCTTGTATTCCGACTCGGGCAGCGTAGCGATTGCGCGCGCCGCCGCCTCGGCTTCGCGCTGCGCGGCGCTGCGCGCATAGTCGAGCGCGCCGCAAGCGCGGATCGCCTCCAGCACCGCCGCGAAGTCCCCCCGCCCGCCCTGCTCGATCGCCTTGCGCACCACCGCGGCCTGCTCGCGGCTGCCGCAGCGCATGGTGTAGATGAGCGGCAGCGTGGGCTTGCCTTCGGCGAGATCGTCGCCCAGGCTCTTGCCGAGGTCGCCGTTGTAGTCGAGCACGTCGTCGACCAGCTGGAACGCGGTGCCGACGTGGCGGCCGTACTCCGCGAGGCGGCGCTCGAAATGTTCCTGCTTGGCGAGCACCCCGGCGAGCTGCGCCGCGGCCTCGAACAGCTTCGCGGTCTTGCGCCGGATCACCTCGAGGTACCTCGCCTCGTCGACGCTCGGGTCGTGGCTGCCCATCAGCTGCATCACCTCGCCCGCGGCGATGGTGTTGGTGGCCTCGGCGAGCACCTGCATCACACGCATGTCGTGCACCTCGACCATCATCTGGAAGGCGCGCGAGTAGAGAAAATCGCCCACCAGCACCGCCGCGGCGTTGCCGAACGCGGCGTTGGCAGTGGTGCGGCCGCGGCGCAGGTCGGAAGCGTCGACCACGTCGTCGTGCAACAGGGTCGCGGTGTGGATGAACTCGATCACCGCCGCGAGCGCAATGCGCGCGTCCGAGCTGCCGTTGTCCGGGCTTCTGCGGCCCTTGTATCCGACCGCGCCGCAGGCGAGAAGGAGCAGCGCGGGACGCAGGCGCTTGCCGCCCGAGGCGACCAGGTACTCGGCCACCTGGCGCACCAGCGCCACGTCGGAGTCGAGCCGGCGCGCGATCAGCGCGTCCACGCGCGCGAGATCTTCCGCCACCAGCGCGAGCGCGTCGATTCGCGTGGACACCAAGCTCATGATTAGCTTATAATTCTAGGTCTTTTCCGAAGCCAAAGCTCAGTAAGTAGGCAATCCAATAAGGTAGGCAAAGGTAGGCAATCCAATGTACGCAGTGATCAAGTCGGGCGGTAAGCAATACCGCGTCGAATCGGGCAAGCAAGTGCGCGTCGAGTCGCTTACGGCGGACGTCGGCGCCGCGGTCGCGTTCGAAGAAGTCCTGCTCGTCGGCAGCGGCGACGCGGTCAAGGTCGGCGCGCCGCTCGTCGCCGGCGCCAAGGTGAAGGCCACCGTGGTAGCGCACGGGCGCGGCGACAAGGTGAAGATCTTCAAGCTGCGCCGGCGCAAGCACTATCAGAAATCGCAGGGCCATCGGCAGAACTACACCGAGGTCCGCATCGACGACATCCAGGGCTAATTCATGGCACACAAGAAAGCAGGCGGGAGTTCCCGCAACGGACGCGACTCGAAGGCGAAGCGCCTCGGGGTCAAGGTCTACGGCGGCGAGCGCGTGAATGCCGGGCAGATCCTGGTGCGCCAGCGCGGCACGCGCGTGCACGCGGGCACCAACGTCGGCATCGGCCGCGACCACACGCTGTACGCGCGCGTGACCGGACAGGTGCAATACGCGGTGCGCGGCGCAGACGGAAACAACACTGTGAGCGTAGTAGCGGAAAACTCGCCGGCTTAGCCGGTCACTACTCCATCGGAAGCCCTATCGCAGCCAGGTAGGGCTTTTTTATTTCTGATATGAAATTCATCGACGAGGCGAAGATCGAGGTCCACGCCGGCAAGGGCGGCGACGGCGCCGCGACCTTCCGGCGCGAGAAGTACATCCGCTACGGCGGGCCGAACGGCGGCGACGGCGGGCGCGGCGGCAGCGTCTGGGCGCGCGCCGATCGCAACATCAACACGCTCGTCGACTACCGCTTCGCGCGCATCCACCGCGCCGAGAACGGCGTGCGCGGCATGGGCTCGGACTGCGACGGCCGCGCCGGGCGCGACGTCGAGCTGCGCGTTCCGGTGGGCACCGTGATCCGCGACGAGGACGACGATGCCCTGGTGGCCGACCTCGCGCACGACGGCGCCCGCGCGCTTCTCGCTCGCGGCGGCCAAGGCGGCCTCGGCAACGTGCATTTCAAGTCCAGCGTCAACCGCGCGCCGCGCCAGTTCACGCGCGGCGAGCCGGGCGAGAGCCGCAACCTCGCGCTCGAGCTGCGCGTGCTCGCCGACGTCGGCCTGCTCGGGCTGCCGAACGCCGGCAAGTCGAGCTTGATCCGCGCGGTGTCGAGCGCGCGCCCGAAGGTCGCCGATTACCCGTTCACCACCCTCAACCCGTCGCTCGGCGTCGCGCGCGTCGGCGAGACGAGCTTCGTGCTGGCCGACATCCCGGGGCTGATCGAGGGCGCCTCCGAGGGCGCCGGGCTCGGCCACCAGTTCCTGCGGCACCTCGCGCGCACACGCCTGCTGCTCCATATCGTCGACGTCACCAGCGAGGCGATCGCCAAGGATGTGCGCGTGATCGCGGCCGAGCTCAAGAAGCACGCCAAGGGACTGGAACGCAAGCCGCGCTGGCTGGTCTTCAACAAGATCGACGCCGTGGGGGACGCGGACCGGCGCGTCGAGGGTGCCCTGCGCGCGTTGCGCTGGACGCGCCCATGGTTCAAAGTCTCGGCGCTGACTGGGGAGGGCTGCGACAAGGTCATGAAGGCAGCGGCGCGCGAGCTCAAATGATCGGGCAGGCGAAAACGCTGGTGGTGAAAGTCGGCTCTTCGCTCGTCACCAACGAGGGACGCGGGCTCGACGCGGACGCCATCGGCCGCTGGGCCCGGCAGGTTGCCGAAATCCATCAGATCGGGAAGAAGGTCGTGCTCGTCTCGAGCGGCGCGATCGCCGAGGGCATGCAGCGCCTGGGCTGGACCCGGCGCCCGCACGCGATGCACGAGCTGCAGGCCGCCGCCGCGGTCGGCCAGATGGGGCTCGCCCAGTGCTACGAGAGCTGCTTCCGCGGCCACGGCCTGCGCAGCGCGCAGGTGCTGCTCACCAATGCCGACATGGCCGACCGCCAGCGCTACCTCAACGCGCGCTCCACGCTGCGCACGCTGCTCGGCCTGGGCGTGATTCCGGTGATCAACGAGAACGACACCGTGGCGACCGACGAGATCAAGCTCGGCGACAACGACACGCTCGCCGCGCTCGTCACCAACCTGATCGAGGCCGACGCGCTCGTCATCCTCACCGACCAGGCCGGGCTCTACGACTCCGACCCGCGGAAGAACCGGCAGGCGAAGCTGGTGGAGCAGGCCGACGCGAGCGATTCGCGCCTGGAGAACCTGGCCGGCGGCGCGGGCAGCGCGCTCGGCAAGGGCGGCATGCTGACCAAGGTGCTCGCCGCGCGGCGCGCGGCGCGCAGCGGCGCGCACACCGTGATCGCCTCGGGCGCCGAGCCCGAGGTGCTGGTGCGGCTCGCGCGCGGCGAGCGCATCGGCACGCTGCTCACCGCGCAGACCGTGCCGCTCGCGGCGCGCAAGCAGTGGCTCGCCGACCACCTGGCGGTGGCCGGTCGCGTCAAGCTCGATGCCGGCGCGGTGAAGGCGCTGGTGCGCGACGGCAAGAGCCTGCTGCCGATCGGCGTCACCGAGGTGGCGGGCGAGTTCCAGCGCGGCGAGGTGGTGGGCTGCCTCGACCCCGCGGGACGCGAGATTGCGCGCGGCCTCGCGAACTACTCGGCGGCCGAAGCGCGCCAGATCATCCGCAAGCCCTCGGGCGAGATCGAGGCGATCCTCGGCTACGTGGACGAGCCCGAGCTGATCCACCGGGATAATTTAGTGCTGCTTTAGCAGCGCTCAATTGCGGCGAAGGCTTAGTAGCCGCGGGGGATGTCTTCCTTGAGGCTGCCGGTAAACGAAGCGCCGCCGCTCCGCAGCGCCAGGAGGGCCTCGCGCACGCCGCCGACGGGCTCGCGCTGCGGGCAAAAGTACTCGCGATACAGCGCGACGTGCCAGTGCTGCGCGCTACGCGGGTCGATCGTGCGCCACGGCCCGGGCTTGCCGAACCACTCACCGCCCCGCCCGAGCGCGTAGATCCGCACATCGCCCGCCGTGCAGCGCATGCCTTCGAAGCTCACGTTCTCCGCTCCGGTGTTGCTGCGGGCGACCAGCGTATAGCGCACCACGCCGCGATCGACGTTGAGCGAAGCGCTGTCGACGAAGAAGCGGAATGGGCTTGCCGGTCCGGCGGAGAACTCGATCAGGTCGCGCTCCCGGGGATAAGCCGGCGGGGCCACTACCTCATCGCTCGGCACGAGTCGCGCCTCGTTGCCGCGCTCCCAGTCGCTCTTCTCCTCGACGTGGCCGCACGCCGCAAGCACGGCCGCGGCGAGCAGCGGGGCGAAAGGCGCAGCCCTCAATCGAGGTCGCTGGCGAGCGCCGCGCGCTGCTCGGCGGACAGCTCCGCCGTCGCGCGGTACTGGGCGTGGTCGACGCCGACCGTCACCGCAGCGCCCTGCCGCAGCCGATCGCGCATCACCCCATCGAGCTCGAAGCGCAGGAAGTGCACCGAGGACGTCTTCTGCTCGTTCTCGCGCTCGAGGTCCTCGTCGGCGATGGCGTGGACCCGGGCTGCGCCGGCGACCTCGATCCAGACCCGGCGCTCGATCCCCTTGAGCGCGCCGAGCATGCGCTTGCGCTGGGCCTCGTCGGGATACTCGATCAGCATGGTCGCCTTCCAGTTGCTGCCGTCCGGGACCAGCGGGTTGTAGGCGTCGAGCTCGTGCTGGATGCCTTCCTCCTCGAAGATGCGCTCGATGCGCAGCATCTCCTGCACCTGGTAGCGGATGGTGAGCTCGTCCTCGAAGAGCAGCGTGACATGCGCGCCGAGGTGCACCGTGCGACGCTTCTTGTGCTCCATCACCCGGGCGCGGAACGCCGGGCGCTGCCTGGCGTACGCCTCGAGGGACAGGAGTGAATCGCGTTCGATCATCGCGCTACCGGATGGCGGCCTCGATCTCGCTGAAGGTGCGCGCCACCTCGCCGCCGGCGGGGAGCGCGACGCCGAGCTGGCGCGCGATCTGCGAGAGCGAGAAGATGCCGCGCACCATCGCGCGGCGCGCCGCCGGCGCGAGCGGCCGGCCCGGCGGGATCTCGTCGAAGTCGATCACCAGCGCATGCTGGCGGCCGGCGCGGCGCAGCGTCTCGAGCACGTGGCCGACGCGCGCCGCCGCGACGTCGGCGAGCGCGATCACCTCCACCTGCTCGGCCGGAATCATGATGTCGCCCACGGTGAGCTCGTCGCGCCGCAGGCCGCGGTCGATGGCCACGCGCATCGGGCGCTCGCCGAGGATGTCGGTCGCGGTGATCACGCCCAGCACGTTCTCGTGCTCGTCGACCACCAGCAGCAGACGCACGCTGCGCGTGATCATGAACTGGTTCGCGCCCGCGAGCGGCGCCTGCGGCCGGATGGTCGCGGGCGTGGTGCGCTTGAGATCGGTCATCACTTCCAGCGCCGGCGACTCGACGGTGACCTTGGCGGCCGGCGCCTGCGTCGGGCGGCGAAAACCGCCGCCCGCGCCGAGTTCGCGGATCGACAGCGCCTCGTATTCGCGCTCCATCGCTAGCCCGCGGCTTGCTGGCTGCGCTGCGCGCGCTGGCGGCGGTCGGCCAGGAGGTAGCGATGCAGCTCGATCAGCGCCTGGCGGTACACGTCGCGCTTGAAGTCGATCACGCTCTCGAGCGGTACCCAGTAGTCGTGCCAGCGCCAGGCGTCGAACTCCGGATGGCCGCTCGCGCGCAGCTTGACGTCGCAGTCGCGCCCGACCAGGCGCAGCAGATACCAGATCTGCTTCTGCCCGCGGTACGCGGCGCCCTTGGCCTCGCGCTGGCGGCGCGCCCAGCGCTCGGGCACGTCGTAGCGCAGCCAGTCGCGCGTGCGGCCGAGGATGCGCACGTGGGCGCGGGCGAGGCCGATCTCCTCCTCGAGCTCGCGGTACATGGCCTGCAGCGGCGTCTCGCCCGCATTGATGCCGCCCTGCGGGAACTGCCACGCATGCTGGCTCACTCGCTTGCCCCAGAACACCTCGTTCCTCTGGTTGGCAAGGATGATGCCGACGTTCGGACGGTAGCCTTCCTTGTCGAGCATGGGCCGGACCGCCTTCAGTTAGAATGCCTCGAACGATTTTTCCACAGGCCAACGCGGAAGACAACGCCGGCAAGAGCGGCCGGTAATAGCAGACCACGCCGGCCTGGCGCGATGAAAACATCCAAGTTTTTCCTTGCCACGCAGAAGGAAAGCCCGGCAGAGGCGGAAATCGTGAGCCACCGCCTGATGCTGCGCGCCGGCATCATCCGGCGCCTGTCGGCGGGCGTCTATACCTGGCTGCCGCTCGGCATGCGCGTGCTGAACAAGGTCGAGACCATCGTGCGCGAGGAGATGAACCGCGCCGGCGCGCTCGAACTCAGCATGCCGGTGGTGCAGCCGGCCGAGCTGTGGCAGGAGTCGGGACGCTGGCAGGCCTACGGCCCGGAGCTGCTGCGCTTCAAGGACCGCCACGAGCGCGACTTCGTGATCCAGCCCACTTCCGAGGAGGCGATCACCGAGCTCGCGCGCGCGGAGCTGAAGAGCTACCGCCGCCTGCCGGTGCACTACTACCAGATCCAGACCAAGTTCCGCGACGAGCGTCGCCCGCGCTTCGGCATCATGCGCGGGCGCGAGTTCATCATGAAGGACGGCTATTCGTTCCACGCCGACTTCGCCGACCTCGAGCGCGAATACCGCAACATGCACGACACCTACACGCGCATCTTCACGCGGCTCGGCCTGCGCTTCCGCGCGGTCGCCGCCGATACCGGCGCGATCGGCGGCACCGGCTCGCACGAGTTCCATGTGCTCGCCGAGTCGGGCGAGGACGCGATCGCCTTCTCCGCCGAGTCGGACTACGCGGCGAACGTGGAGCTCGCCGAGGCGGTCGCGCCCGCCCCGCGCGCGGCCCCGGCCCAGGAGATGAAAAAAGTCCCGACGCCGGGCAAGACCACCTGCGAAGAGGTGGCGCAGCTGCTCAAGCTCGACCTGAAGAAAACCGTCAAGGCCGTGGCGGTGATGCACGACGACCAGTTCTACCTGCTGCTCGTGCGCGGCGACCATGTGCTGAACGAGATCAAGACGCAGAAGCTGATCGGCGTTTTCCGCTTTGCCACCGACGCCGAGATTCAGAGATTCCTCGGCTGCAAGGCCGGTTACATCGGCCCTGTCGGCGCCAAGGTGAAGGTCATCGCGGACCGAACGGTCGCCGCGATGAGCGACTTCGTGTGCGGCGCGAACGAGGAAGGCTTCCATCTCACCGGGGTCAACTGGAAAAGGGATCTGGCGGAACCCCAGGTCGCGGATATTCGCAACGTGGTGGCCGGCGACCCGAGCCCCGATAACAAAGGCCGGCTCGAGATCGCGCGCGGCATCGAGGTCGGGCATATTTTCCAGCTGCGCACGAAATACTCGGAGGCCATGAAAGCCGGTTTTCTGGATGAACAGGGTCAAACCCGGCCCTTCGAGATGGGCTGCTACGGGATCGGCGTGACGCGCATCGTCGCCGCGGCGATCGAGCAGAACCACGACGGGCGCGGCATCATCTTCCCGACGCCGATGGCGCCGTTCCAGGTGTGCCTGGTGCCGATCGGCTACCACAAGAGCGACGCCGTGCGCGCTGCAACGGACAAGCTTTATCGGGAAATCGCCGATGCGGGGATCGATATCCTTCTCGATGATCGCGACGAGCGGCCCGGGGTGCTGTTCGCCGACATGGAGCTCATCGGCATCCCGCACCGGCTGGTGCTCTCGGAGCGCGGGCTCGCCGCGGGCAACGCCGAGTACAAGGGCCGCCGCGACGAGAAGCCGCAGGACCTCGCGCTCGCCGGGCTCGTACCCGCGCTGAAATCGCGGCTCGGATGAGGCGGCTTGCCTTCCTCGCCCTCCTGCTGCCTTCGGTTTGCCTCGGCGGGGCGCAGATCTACGAGCCGCTCGCCGACAGCGTGCGCCAGCGGCTCTCGATCATGGTGTCCGACCGCGCGCCGGCGTCGATGCATTTCCGCGAGGCCTCCGACGGGCAGCGCTGGCTCGCCGAGATGGACCGGCGCCTTGAGGGTCGCATTCCGGACCGCCAGCAGAGGCTCGAGCTGCTGCGCACGGTGCAGTACGAGGCGACGCGCGCGCGGCTCGATCCGCAGCTCGTGCTCGGGGTGATCGAGGTCGAGAGCGGCTTTCGCAAGTACGCGGTCTCGCGCGCGGGCGCGCGCGGCTACATGCAGGTGATGCCCTTCTGGGTGAAGCTCATCGGCCAGCCGAGCCATAATCTGTTCCACCTGAGGACCAACCTCGCCTACGGCTGCGCGATCCTGCGCCACTACCTCGACCTGGAGAGGGGCGACTATTTCCGGGCGCTCGGCCGCTACAACGGCAGCCTGGGCAAGCCCGAGTACCCCAACCTGGTGCTCACCGCCTGGCGCGGACGCTGGAAGTACGAGGGGCCGACCGCGTGAGGAGCGCCTGACGTGATCGCCCGCGTTC
>Ga0209382_10008678_pt1 | contig 12795 bp, 8 predicted proteins | sample SoiMetdeltSBSDD5_FD_187599 | JGI IMG/M metagenome (GOLD analysis project Ga0209382, IMG submission 187599) | Bulk soil microbial communities from a Populus tree surrounding site in Tennessee, USA - Soil MetaG P. deltoides SBSDD5 (SPAdes) (version 2) | ecosystem: Environmental > Terrestrial >... | reverse complement strand
TTGATATCAGTTGCACCGCTCGCCGACGCCTGCTTTGTCTTTCCAACAGGCCCGCCATGGTCTGCAAAGCTGGCCATGTTCTTCTTCATCCACACCTCCCACTCCCCCATACTCTTCTTTCTTTCCTCCGCACTCGTACTCGCCATCATCTTTTGCATTTCCGCCATATCCATTCGGTACAACACTAGAAACTTTTTCATACGATTCCTCTTTTGCCGGTTATTGAAATGTCCTTCACTATACCCTGGCGCGCGAAACAAGATAACGCCACGAAGAGGTGGGGTCTTCTCCGCTAACGCTATTGAGCGTTATGCTTTTATCTTAGTAACAACACCCGCACCTCGTATTTTACCACCCTCGCGAATACCAAAACGCAATCGTTCTTTCATCGCAATCGAAGCGACGAGCTTCACTTTGAATGTGGCCGTGGAACAATTGCCAGGGCTTCGCCGGGTGGTGTCGAACTTCAAGTCAGTTAGGCACGCATTCCGCTTTGGGTCATTAGCGGACATTCGGGCCGTCAATTGCGATGTCCGCTTTATCCCCGAAAGCGGACATGTGCGCTGCAACTGGGGATGTCCGCTTTGGGCCAATAGCGGACATTGATTACTCGATCACCTCATCGGCGCGGCTAAGTTGGAGCACAAGGTTTTGGAGCTGCGCGTCATTCATTCCATGGCGGGATTTCCCCGGTCGCAACCTGGGTGGGCACCTCGACTAGAAACTCTGTTCCGGGAAAATTGACCGCGTTGGGATAAAGCGCATGGATCATGGCGGCCATTTCACGTGAAGACTTAGCGATTTTGGCCACCTTTGCGAAGGCGCGGATGTATCCGCGAGTCCAGTCAATGGCGAAACTGTCGTCGGGCAGTCCTGGCTTGGTGTGGCCGGCGATTATGCGAACGGGATTAAGCGACTCGAGATAATCGAGACTCGCAAGCCATTCCGCGTATTGGGGTGCCAGATGCTCGCCCAAGAAAACAAAGGCGCCGTTGTACACGAGGTCGCCCGCGATGAGCGTGCGTGTTCTCAGGTCCCACAGCGCGGTGCAATGAACGTGATCGCCTTGCATGGGCCCGAGTATCTTCAGAGTGTGTCCTTCAAGCGTAATTTCGTCCGCCTGAAGAGCTGTCGGAACCACCCCGCGGCGCGGCGCGTTGGCGCCGATTCCCTCTGCCCAGCGCTGAAACTTGAGTGGAATCGACCGCTCCATATCCTTGGCTACGACTGCATGTGCGACGATCTGGGCGTTCGGGAAGGATTCGATCAGCAGATCGAGACTGAAGAAGTGATCCGGGTGGTCGTGCGTCACAAAGATCGTGGTCAGCTTCTTGCCGCTGTCCAAGATCGCGGCGACCACGCGATGGGCATCGGAGCGCGAAAACGGAACGTCGACCAGCAACGCCTCGGTCTCGCCGGTGGCGAGTGTGTAATTCGCAGGTTGATTACCGGAGAGCGCAAAGCTGCCCGACATAACCTGGAACTCAAGGGACTTGGCAGCTGCTGTTGTGGCCGCTTGCGTATTGCTCATCATCGCCTCCTCAATCAAAGTCGGCCATCGTCCGTGCTGCCGCTACCGGCATTGCCATATCGACGTCACCAGGATGGGGGCCCGCAGGTCACACCTGAGTCTGGCCGCCATCCACGACAAGTTCGGCACCATTGACGAAACTGCTGTCGTCAGAGGCCAGAAACACCACCGCTTTGGCGATCTCGTCCGGCTTCCCCGTCCGCCCCAACGGGATTTGCGTCACCATCTGCGCAACGAACTCTTTGATCTGCTTCTTGGTGAGACCCAGCTTCGGGAAAACCGGTGTCATCACCACGCCGGGACTGACCGCGTTGACACGGATTTTGCGATCCTTCAGATCGATTGCCCAGCCGCGGGCCAGATTGCGGACGGCCGCCTTGGTTGCGGAGTAAACGCTGAACGCCGGCATGCCGATTGAAGCGGCTATGGACGCGTTCAAGACGATGGTGCCGGCATTGGCTAGCAGCGGGAGCGCCTTCTGCACGGTCAGGATCACCCCCTTGACGTTGATGTCGAAGGTCTCGTGATACTGCTGCTCGGTGATCGCCCCGAGCGGCAGAAAGGTGCCGACGCCGGCATTGGCGAAGACGGTGTTGAGTCGACCTTTCTCTATCTTGATCTGAGCATAGAGGCGATCTAGGTCGGCCGCATTGGAGACATCAGCCTGGACGGATTTGACGTTACTCCCGATCTTCTTTACCGCGGCTTCAAGCTGATCCTGGCGACGCCCGGTGATGTATACGTAAGCGCCTTCCGCCACGAAGCGCTCGGCGGTGGCGAGGCCGATGCCACTCGAGCCGCCGGTAACGAGCGCGACTTTTCCCGCGAGCTTTCTGTTCATTATTAGTGTGCCATCGACAGCTGATTGCCAAACGTGTGTGCTTATGAAGGCACGGAAGGCGCCCTTCCGAAATAGAAAGGGCTGAAATCCATCATTGCGGTAATGTCGATATCGAAGCTGCCGGATTTCGAGTCACTCGCGATTTACGCGAAGGTGGTGGAGCAGCGATCGTTCGCCACGGCGGCCCAAGGCATGGACGTATCGGTCGCCCCCGTCTCGCGGACCGTCACGCACGCTTCGAATTGTTGGCTACTTATTGCGCTGGGCCGGTGGCTTACACCCGATCAAGGCCTCGGTGCTCCAGGGTACGTCGGCAAGCCTTGCGATTAAGAAATCAGCTAGAACCGAGACCTTGGCAGGACGCGCACGAGCAGTGGGCGTCACCAAATACAGTCCGGTTTCAGACAGACGCCAGTCGGGGAGAAGCTGCTCAAGCTGTTTTTCGAGAAGGTATTGGTTCACAACGAATTCGGGCAGCTCAGTGATGGCGAGTCCCTCAAGTACAGTCGGCAACAATACCTCGACGTTCGTTCCCCTGAGCGGCCCCGTCGGCGAAATCGGGTACTCCTCACCGGTCCTTCGGTGGGTAAAGCGCCAGACATCGCGCGGTCTGTGTAGATAACCCAAGCACCGATGAGCACGTAGATCACGTGGGTGCTGTGGACGTTCATACCGTGCGATGTAGTTCGGCGATGCCACAAGAAATCGGCGAATCGGTACTATAAAGCGTGCTACGAGCGATGAATCCTCCAAGATCCCGATGCGAAGCGCCGCATCAAAGCCATCAGCGATTAGATCGATGTGCACGTCTGTAAGATAGACGTCGATTGCAACATCCGGATACTGCTGAAAAAAGGCCGGCAGGATCGGTGCGACCCAACGCGAGCCAAAGGACAGTGGTGCGGCGAGTTTCACAAGGCCTCGCGGTTTGCTCGAGGTCTCGCGGGCGAAGTCTTCCACCTCCTTCGCTTCCGAGTAGATTCTCAAAGCTTGCTCTGCAAGTCTGCGCCCATAGTCTGTGAGGGCAAGTCGCCGCGAAGTCCTGTTGAAGAGGCGTCCACCAAGTCGGTCCTCGAGGCGCGTCACAGCCCGCGAAACGGTCGCTACGGACACGCCCATGGCGCGGGCCGCTGCCGCGAAGGAGCGCTCTTCAGCCACCTTCGCAAACATCGCAATCCCTTCGAAGTCCGGCAACTTTGACATCGACAGTCCCGCAACGATGGCTTTCAGCAATTACTATTTCGAAAATTGACCTGGCGCCACATCATTATGGCCTGTTGAACTGAGCCAAACAACAACGGCGTCCCGCGCACGACGGTCGTGCAAACTTCTAGCGACATCGAAAGTTGTTGCGTCTCACCAGCGGCGCTGGATCAAACTGTCCGCGTAACTTCAGAGGAGGGCATTATGAACGCTCGATCATCGACTTCAGGGCAGACAGGCGCGCCCGAGCGGGAATCAGCGGGAGCGGGTTTCACTGGGCTTTCGGCTTTACTGACCCCAGAGGAATCCGTCGTTGTCTTGATCGACCATCAACCGTTTCAGTTCGCAAACCTTCACAGTCACGAGCCGACGGTGATCATAAACAACGTGATTGGACTCGCTAAGTTGGCCAAGGCCTTCAAAGTTCCGGTTATTCTGACTCCAGTGCTCGAAGCTCGCGGCGGAAAACTCATTCAAGGTCTTCGGGATGTATTTCCAGATCAGAAGCCCGTTGATCGGACGTACATCAACGCGTGGGAAGATGAACGGATTGTGGACCTCGTCAAAGCAACAGGCCGCAAGAAATTAATCTTGGCCGCGCTTTGGACCGAGATGTGCCTGGCGATGCCTACCATTCACGCCCTCGGTGAGGGCTACGACGTGTACGTCGTTACCGACTGTTCAGGCGGTGTATCTGCGGAATCTCACGACATGGCGGTTCGGCGAATGGTGCAAGCAGGTGCCGTTCCTATCACGTGGCTCGCTCTGGTCGGCGAGTGGCAGCGCGATTGGGCTCGTACCGAAACGCTGAGCGCCCTTGCAGAAGTTCTAACCGAGCACGGTGGCGGCAGTGGAGTCGCGTTCGCCTGGGAGAGGCAGCTTCTGGCAGCTTCCAAGCTGTAATCGCTCCAAGAAGGACAGTGCCCAATGCAAAAGAAATTCGGAGATTCGGAGCTAAAGGGACCATCTCGACGTGAGTTGGTCCTGTTGGCAGCTGGTGTCGCATCGGCAGCTATCACCGGAGCGCGCGCCGCAGATGCTCAACCCACGTCAATCGTTGTCCCACCCGCAACCGACGCGGTCTCGCCATTCACGATATCGCTGCCCCAAACGGCCGTTGACGACCTCAGAAATCGTCTTCGTTCCACGCGGTACCCTGAGCGCGAGACGGTCGGCGATTGGACGCAGGGTGTGCCGCTCGACAAGGCCCAAACGCTCATCGCGTACTGGCGGGATCGGTATGACTGGCGGCGCTTCGAAGCGCGTGCAAACACGTTTCCGCATTTCCGCACACGGATCGACGGGCTTGGTATTCACTTCATCCACGCACGCTCCTCGCACACCAACGCCATGCCCATCGTTCTTAGCCACGGGTGGCCTGGCTCGTTCGTGGAGTTCATGGAGGTAATTGGTCCGCTCACCGAGCCAACGCGGTTTGGCGGGAACGCTGACGATGCATTCCATGTCGTCATTCCTTCGCTTCCGGGGTTTGCGTTCTCGGACAAGCCTTCCGAAACCGGCTGGGACGTTGAGCGCATTGCAAGAGCGTGGGCGATGTTGATGCACCGTCTTGGCTATGAGCGTTGGGTGGCGCAGGGAGGCGACTGGGGCTCTGGCGTTACGCACACGCTCGCCCATCTTCGGCCGCCTGGCTTGATCGCAGCCCATGTCAACTGGCCGTTCGTATTCCCGCCAAAGATGCCCGACAACCCGACACCGGTGGAGAAGCGCGCGTTCGAGCGAGCAGCATGGTTTCTAGGAGAGCAAAGCGGGTACTTCCGCGAACAAGCGACGCGACCTCAAACAATCGGGTACGCCGTCGCCGATTCTGCTGCCGGCCAAGCGCTGTGGATCTACGAGAAGTTTCAGGCGTGGACTGACAATCGTGGCAACCCAGAAGACGCGTTCTCAATTGACGCGATGCTGGATGATATCAGCCTCTATTGGTTCACAAATACTGCAGCGTCGTCGGCTCGGATATATTGGGAAAACACCCAGAAGGGACGTGCAAGCTTCTCGCAGGGGCGCATTGAGCTACCGATGGCCGCATCAATCTTCCCGCGGGAGATTTTTTGTCCTCCAAAGGAATGGGCTCAGGCTCTCTGGCCAAACTTGTTTTACTGGAACGAGCTTGACAAGGGTGGGCACTTCGCCGCGTTCGAACAGCCGAAGCTATTTGTCGAGGAGATGCGCAAAGCATTCAAATCACGGAGAGCATGATCGTCCGGTCATCTCAAAAGTCTTGGCTAATTCTTGCGCCGCACCGGAAGCTGGTACTTGAAGGACCAGAGGAATCGTTCAACAACGGTATGCGAGGGAGCTGTGCCTAATACGATAGAGACCCTGATCAAACGCAATCTCCACGAGGTGTTTGGAGAGCGAGACGCCAAGAAAAGACGGGAGGCGATCGCCCAACTTTGGACCGAAGATTGCGTATTCATTGATCATAGCGGCAAGAGCCACGGGCGCGATGAACTCGATCGTGCGATCGCGGTATTGCATCAGCGACTCCCGGGATATGTTTTCAGTGAGCTTCGACCTGTCGATCTACTCCACGAAAGCGGACGGATAGCTTGGAGCTATGGCCCACCGGGTCAGGAGTCTGTCAAGGGCGTAGATGTCGTTCTGGTGCGAGATGGTCGCATCTCACTGATGCTGACGTTCCTTGATGAGGTGCCGGCGAAACTCTAATTGGACGTCGGAAGTATGGCGGTGTCGCTATAGATGCGGCGGAGGCAGGATGTCCGCTTTGGGTCATTAGCGGACATATGCAGTGCAAAAGGGCGCGTCCGCTTTGCCCCCAATAGCGACCGCGAAAGCGGATTTCCGCAAAAGGCCATGTCTGCTTTACCCCCGACAGCGGACATGTGCGGTGCAACTAGCGATGTCGGCTATGGACCATAAGCGGACATCGGAACAATTACGGTCGTTCAGGGAGAAACGCGGACACGCGCGGCAAAATCACCCTAATTTCGGTGTACTCGCCCGGCTGCGTATCGACCTCGATTGAGCCACCATGCTGCTTAACAATGATGTCATGGCTGATCGAGAGGCCAAGGCCGGTGCCTTCCCCCGTTGGCTTGGTCGTGAAGAACGGGTTGAACATTTTGTCTTTCACATCAGGAGGAATGCCGCTGCCATTGTCCCTGATGGTTATCTCAACGCGGTCGCCAAGATTCTTGGTCGCGGCAGCAAGAGTTGGCTCGTAATCGCCATTGCCATCGGCCCTGCGCTTAATCGCTGCGTAAAATCCATTGGAGATCAGATTAAGCAGAGCCCGCGTGATGTCCTGTGGGAAGACATCGGCCTCCCCTGCACCCGGGTCTAATGATCGCTCCAAATTGATGTTGAAGCCTTGCTTCTCAGCTCGCGCTCCATGATAGGCGAGAGTCAGGCTCTCCTCGACAATGGCATTGATATCGACAGGCCGGTGTTCGCCTGAACCTTCGCGAGAATGCAGAAGCATATTCTTGACAATGGCATCGGCACGCTTGCCATGTTGAACGACTTTCTCGAGATTGCCGCGCAAGGTGTCCATCAAGTCGGTAATTTCGTTGCGTCTTTTTTCACTAAGGCTCACGTCTGCCAAGGCTTCTTGCAGCTCGGTGATTAGCTCGGCAGAAATGCCCGAGAAATTATTGACGAAATTGAGCGGGTTTTTAATTTCGTGGGCAATGCCGGCTGTGAGCTGACCGAGTGAAGCAAGTTTTTGTGTCTGAACAAGCCGGTCCTGGGTGGTGCGAAGATCGTCGAGCGATTTTGCAAGGTCGCGCGTGCGAGCCTCAACGCTTTCAAACAGGCGTACATTCTCGATTGCAATCACCGCCTGATCGGCAAAGGTAGTAACCAGCTCGACCTGTTTGTCACTGAATGGTACCGGCGCAACCTTGTTTACGAAGATTACGCCAATAACCTCTCCCGCGCGCAGAAGCGGAACTCCAAGGCCAGCCCGATAGCCGCCAACTTTTTGAGCATCACCATAGGTATACTCCGGGTCGAGCAGTACATCGGGAACCTGAACCGCCCTCGCTTCTAACGCAGCACGTCCGGTGACGCTGCCGCGGTCGACGACCACTTCTCGTGTGTTGAAAAATTCTCGAAGGCGACTGTGCGCGTCAGTCCCATAACCGAAGCTCGCAACCCAGTGCAAAATTTTGCCTTCGCGTCGAAATAGCCAACCATGATCGGCCTCACACAGTCGCACCGCCGACTCGATAAGCGTATCGAGCACGGCTTGGAGATCAAATGTCGATCGGCTGATGACCTTCAGTACCTCAGCGGTAGCGGTTTGCTGCTGTAATGACTCGGATAGCTCGCGCGTGCGCATCTGCACCTCATCAAACAGGCGCACGTTTCCAATTGCGATCACCGCCTGATCGGCGAAAGCCTGCAGCAGCACAATCTGACGCTTGGGGAAAGGTCCAGTGTTAGCACGGGCAACGGCGATCGCCCCGATTGGATTGCCTTCGTGCAGTAACGGCACGGCCGCAATACTTCGATAAGTCACTGCTTTGGCGAGGCCCTGGCCTCGTGCGCCATAGGTGGGATCAGCCTCTACATCCGGTATCTCTACAACTTCTCGACGCACTATTGCACGGCCCGATGCTGTGTCCTGGCTGGCTGCCATTGGAAGAATGCTACGAAAGGCGTCCAGTCCTTCCGCGGTTAGACCGCAACAACTGGCGAAGTCCATTATCTTGCCATCAAACCGAAGCACGAAAGAAAACTGACCATCACACAGCCTTACCGCACTCTCAGCAATTGTATCGAATACTGGTTGGACATTCGTTGGCGAGCTGGAAATGACACGGAGGACTTCTGATGTTGCCGTCTGCTGCTCCAGCGACTCGGTGAGATCGTCGGTGCGTTGGCGCAGCTCGTTGAGCAGCCGTGTGTTCTCGATAGCGATAACGGCCTGGCTTGCAAAGTTTGAAACGAGCGCTACCTGCCTATCGGTGAACGGACGGACCTCCTGGCGATAGATGACGATCGCGCCAACGAGCTCGCCATCCTTGAACATCGGGACAGCGATCAAGGACCGCGCACCGCCAAACTCGGCCGCTGGCCCGGGATGACGTTCCGCCAATTCATCAACCGTGAAGACGAGCTGTTTTGTCTTCAAAAGCCGATCAAGCGGGGCACCGTCCGTCGGACGAAACTGCCCGCGTCGTCGAAGAAACTCTTCGTATTCCGGCGGCACACCGGCCCAAGCCGCGGGGTAGAATTCGACACCTTGGGAACGGAATAAAACGCCGAAGTTGGCCTCACAAATCCGCACTGCGTTTGCCAGCATTGCCTCAAACACCGGCCCGAGATCGCCGGGCGACGAGCTGATGACCTTGAGCACATCAGCGGTGGCCGTCTGCTGCTGCAGCGATTCACGCAATTCGTCGAGTAGGCGGGCATTCTCAATGGCGATGACAGCTTGGGCCGCAAAGTTGGTCACCAATTCGATCTGTTTGTCGGAAAAGTCGCGCACTTCCTTTCGGTAGATTGTGATGACGCCTATTGCCTCACCTTCCTTGAGCATCGGCACGGTGACTAACGTCCGGACGCCGGCAATATCAGCAGCGCTCCTGGCCAGCGGATCGCCCTCCAGGTAGGCCTTGTCTTTCCGCATGTCCGAGACATGGACGGTCTTCCGTGACCGGATCGCGCGCACCATCGGAATGGCAGCAGTAGGGAGGTGCAAAGTTCCGCTACGCCACTGCTTGATATAGGCCTCCGGCAGATCGCCGTGCAGCGCCGCGGTCCGATAGCCTTCGCCATCGACCAACCACATTGCTCCAAAGCTTGCCTCACAGAGTTCGGCCGACTTCGCCAGCATGGTATCGAACACCGGCTGCAATTCGCCCGCCGAACTTGAGATGACTTTCAGAACCTCCGAAGTTGCCGTCTGCTGCTCCAGCGCTTCGGAAAGCTCGTGCGTGCGCGCCTGCACCTCGTCAAACAGCCGCACATTCTCGATCGCAATCATGGCTTGATCTGCGAAGGTCGTCACAAGATTTATTTGCTTCTCGGCAAATGGGCTCACCTCATCACGAGTAAGCAAGAAGACACCAATCACTACGCCTTCACGGAATAACGGCACGCCGAGAATAGTTCGGTACCCGAAGGCTTGTTGATAACCAGTCGCCTGATATTCGGGATCGGCTAGGACATCAGAAATATGAATTGCCCTGCCTTCCAATGCGACTCGCCCAGTAACGCTACCTCGGTCCGGCCGCACGGGGCGTTCAAGGGCATACTGCTCTGCTTCGCGGGAAAACCCATAGTTCGCGGCCAGCCGATACAAATCTCCATCGCGTTGGAAGACGACACCCTTGTCGGCCGCGCAAAGCGTCGCAGCCGACTCCACCAGCGTGCCGAGCACCTTCGGTAGATCGAAGGTCGAGCGGCTGATGACCTTCAGCACATCCGCCGTAGCTGTCTGCTGCTGAAGGGAATCGCGCAGTTCGTTGAGCAACCGCGTATTCTCAATGGCGATGACGGCTTGGGCGGCGAAGGTCTCCACAAGCGCGACCTGCTTATCCGTGAAGGGTTTAACCTCTAGCCTGTAGATGGTGATGGTCCCGACTAAGTCGTCGCCCTCGAGCATCGGGACCGCGAGGGTCGTCCGAATTGGCTCTACATCGCGATTGATATACGCAAATTCAGGATCAGCCTGAACGTCTGCAACGTGCACCGTTCGTCGTTCGAGGGCGGCGCGCGCCGAGATGCTGTGTCGTCCTGGCGCGATAGGGTTACGACTTACTAATTCCCAGTGCTCCGAGCCAGCATTGTAGCTGGCGACGGCCCGAAGCAGCTTGCCGTCGAATCGGAAGATGTACCCACGCTCGGCTTCGCACAGCCTCACGGCGTTCTCAGCCATTGTGTCGAAAACGGCCTGCAGGTCGGAGGTCGAAGAGCTAATGACCTTGAGCACGTCGGCGGTGGCGGTCTGCTGCTCACGCGCTTCTTTCAGTTCTCGCGTGAGAGCGGCGACTTGCTCTTGGAGATCGGTGGTGGATACGCCTGCGGTCGGTTCTTGGCGCACCTTGGGCCCACCCTTCACCGACTGTCCGGTATTACCGCGCCGCTGCATATCGCCCCCGGGCGGTTCACGACGATAGTCAATCCTAGGCAAATCCTCACTTTCGCGCCACGGTAGTATGTCCGCTTTGGGTCAAAAGCAGACATATGCGGCGCAACAAGCCATGTCCGCTTTACACCCAATAGCGACCGCAAAAGCGGACCTCCGCAAAACGCCATGTCCGCTTTACCCCCGAAAGCGGACATGTGCAGTGCACTAGCTCATGTCTGCTTTGGGCCAATAGCGGACATCACGCTTGTTTATTCGATCACCTCGTCGGCACGAGCGAGAAGCATAGGCGGCACGGCAAGGCCTAGCGCATGGGCAGTTCTGAGATTGAGCACGAACTCGAAGCTTGAAGATTGCACCACCGGCAGATCGCTCGGTTTGGCGCCTTTGAGAATCTGTGCGGCATAGACGCCGACTTGCCGCCCGGACTCCGCGCGATTTGCGTTGTAGCTCATCAATCCGCCCGCGACTACGAACTCACGCCATTCGTACAAGGCCGGAATACGATGTCGTGCCGCAAGCGCGATCAGTCGATCAGCAACGACCTGGTAAAACACGGCAGCTCCAAACACGACCGCAGCGACCTTTTCACGCAACATCGTCGCGAATGCTTCGTCAATCTCGCTTTCATTGGCCGCATTCAAAATCAACAGCGGCTGTGCGATGGCCTGGGCGGCCTCCTTCATCTCCTGAAGCTGAGTCGGCGTTGACGTGCTGTTCTGGTTCACGACAAAAGCGATCACGCCGGGCTTGGATATGATTTCGCGCAGCAGGCTCAACCGCTTCGGTCCTAATTGATTATTCAACACGCTGATGCCTGTCGCATTGCCGCCAGGGCTATTGAAGCTTTGAACCAAGCCGTTACGGACTGGATCATCGCCACTGTGGAATACGAGCGGGATCGTGTTTGTCGCTGCCTTTGCGGCAACTGCGGAAGGCCGGTCGGTCGCAACTACTATTGTGACCTGGCGTTGGACGAGTTCAGCCGCCAGAATGGACAATCGGTCATCCCGGCCTTCTGCGAACCGGTAGTCGATCACGACATTTTGCCCAACGATGAAGCCCGCGCCCTCAAGCGCCTTGAGAAATGGCGTTCGGAGTGGGGCTTCTGAGTTGACCGAACGGCCGCTGAGATAGCCCACCACCGGCACGGCCTGCTGCGCGGACGAGGCAAACGGCCACGCCGTAGCGCCGCCGACCAACGTGACGAAGTCGCGTCGTCTCATTGCCGCCCCTTAGGCTAAGTCCAGGACATCGTATCTGCTGTGCTTAACCGCTTGAAGGGCCATGTCCGCTTAGACCATGTCCGCTTTACCCCCGAAAAGCAGACATATGCAGCGCACAAGCTCATGTCTGCTTTGGGCCAATAGCGGACATGACGCGCCTTATTCGATCACGTCGTCGGCGGTCGCGAGCAGCGTTGTCGGCACGGTAAGGCCGAGAGCCTTGGCGGTTTTGAGGTTGATCGTAAGTTGGTATTTCGTCGGCTGCTGAAACGGTAGATCGCCGGGTTTTTCACCGCGCAGCACACGATCGACGTAGGACGCGGTGCGGCGAAATATGTCGGTGCGATCCGCGTCGTAGGAAACGAGGCCGCCGCTGGTCACGCAGCGACGCTCCGTATAGATCGCCGGTACGCGGTGGCGCGCCAAAATGGCGTTTACCTGGCCGCAAAGTGTGAAAGTCGTAACGTCCGGCGGAAAAAAAACGCCGCCATTGGGTTGCGCCGCCAAAGCTTCGATCGCGCGTTCAATGTCGGCGATGCTGTGAATTGGGGCAATGATCGGCTGAACCGACAGCGGCAAGGCAGACGATTCAAACGGACCCCGATAGTTTATCGCAGCGGGATTGTCGGGATTGTAGATCATCGCAACGCGGGACGTCCCCGGCGCAATCTGCTTCAACGTCTCTAGAATCCTACCGATGACCGACAACTCCAGCGTCGCAAATCCCGTCACGTTGCCACCGGGCCGCGCGAGGCTTTTGATAAATCCTGCTTCGACGGGACTGGCGGAGCCAGGGATGATGATCGGAACTGTGCGAGTCAATTGCATCAGGACCGGAATCACCCGACCGCCAATGGCGACAATCACGTCCGGCTTCAACTCCACGAGATTGGCGGCATTGGCCCGCACCAGG
>Ga0209382_10008677_pt1 | contig 12798 bp, 12 predicted proteins | sample SoiMetdeltSBSDD5_FD_187599 | JGI IMG/M metagenome (GOLD analysis project Ga0209382, IMG submission 187599) | Bulk soil microbial communities from a Populus tree surrounding site in Tennessee, USA - Soil MetaG P. deltoides SBSDD5 (SPAdes) (version 2) | ecosystem: Environmental > Terrestrial >... | reverse complement strand
CCGCTTCCATCCGAATCCACGAATAACGTGCAGTCGCGGGACATGTAACCTGGTTTCCCGTGATCAACGACTCCCGTGTTCGCGAGGGGGCGAAAGCTGCCGTGGTAGGTGTAATTCCCGTCCACAGTCGCGGAGCTGGCGACGGCGGCCCGCGCCTCGCCGTAATTGACGCCGTTCTCCCAGTGCATCCACATCACGTAGCGGCCGGTGTTCGAGTTGAAGACGACCTTTGGCCGCTCGATGTTTGCGGGATTCAGCTCCGCCGCCGAATTTGCGGTCAGGACGTTGTTGCGAAACTCCCAGTTCTTGAGGTCGGTCGAGCGGTAACACGAAACGGCTAAAAACGTCGAGTTCGGGTTCCGGTTCTCTCCGAACCAATAGTAATAGGGGCCGACCTTGATCACGCCTCCGCCGTGAGCCTGGATCGGCGTTCCAGTGGTGGTGGTAAACTGCGTGCCGTTCAGCACGCTGATCGGGGCCGCGCTCGCCGCGTGGGCGAAAAGAGCGACTAGAGCGATCAGAAGCAAGCCCGAAATTCGCGTGCGTTGTATGGTAGCTGGCGCATTCGAAAACATGGTGAATCCTCCTCTGGAAAATCAGTTCGTAGTCCCGCCTTTAGGCGGAAGCGCCGGACGCAGATCCATTCCGTAACGCCAAACGCTTCCGCCTAAAGGCGGGACTACGAACTGCGTTATCATTGTTTCAAGGTGTCGCTCAATGCGACATGAACGACTTATCTGTATGATTTTGAATGTGACCGCAAGTCAAGCATATGATACGCCCGATCGCTGTAGTAAGTAAGCTCGACGGGGATGATCATTTCGATAACCCCTCTGCGGCGACTCTGTGGCCCCGTGACGATGTTCACATAGGAGAACTCATGCGCCTGACAAAACCGCGCCTTGAACCATTGGCTGAAGAGAAGTGGGACGATGAAACCCGCGAAATGCTCGAACGCTTGAAAGTGGAGGGGCGCGTCTTCAACATATTTCGCACGCTGGCCGCTCATCCGAAGCTGCTCAAAAAGTGGCTGGTGTTCGGCAACCACATACTAAACAAATCCACGCTGCCGCCGCGCGATCGCGAGTTGCTTATCCTGCGCGTCGGCTGGCTCTGCCGCGCCGAGTACGAATGGGGGCAGCACGTCGTGATAGGCAAAAAGGCGGGACTTACCGACGACGAAATCGAGCGAGTCAAGGAAGGCCCCGACGCCCCGGGTTGGAGCGAATTCGACGCCGCGCTGCTGCGCGCGGTCGATGAGCTGCGCGGGCAGGCGTTCATTTCCGACGCCGTCTGGGACGCGCTCGCGGCGACCTACGACATGCGACAACTGCTCGATCTGATTTTCACTGTTGGCCAATACAACCTGGTGTCAATGGCGCTCAACACGCTCGGCGTGAGACTGGACGAAGGCGTCGCGGGGTTCGAATCATGAGACTTCAAAACAAAGTCGCAATAGTAGTAGGCGCGGGACAGACGCCCGGGGACACTATCGGCAACGGCCGCGCCACGGCCATTCTCTTTTCGCGCGAAGGCGCTCGCGTGGTTCTGGTCGATCGGGATCGGGAGTCGGCGCGCGAGACGAAGGCGGTGATTGAAACCGAAGGCGGCGAGTGTATAGTTTGCGAAGCCGACGTCACGCGGGCGGAGGACTGTCGCGACTTCACGCGGGCGGCGCTCGACGCCTATGGCCGAATCGACGTCCTGCATAACAACGTCGGCATAGGCGCCGGCGACGCGGAATTGGCCGGTCTCAGCGAAGAGGCGTGGGATCGGATCCTGGACACGAATCTCAAGGGAATGTTCCTCTCCTGCCGGCAGGTGTTGCCGGTGATGCGTCAGCGGCAGGAGGGATGCATTATCAACATTTCGTCAATCGCCGCCGTCTGCTCGGCCACGAGCCTCACGGCATATAAGATTTCCAAAGCCGGCGTCAACGCGATGACCCAGTCGCTGGCGATAGGCAACGCGAAATACGGCGTCCGCGTGAACGCCATCATGCCGGGACTGATCAACACGCCGATGGCCATCGAAGGCCTTGTGAAAGCGCGCAACATTGCGAAGGAAGATCTGATCCGCGAACGCGACGCGCAGGTCCCGCTGCGCGGCAAGATGGGCACGGCCTGGGATGTCGCTCACGCGGCGCTATTCCTCGCGTCGGACGAGGCGCGATTCATCACCGGCGTTGTGTTGCCGGTGGACGGCGGACAAAGCGCGCGGATCGGCGGCTGAGACGAGCCGCCGAGTTCGGCGATGGATAGGTGTCCGACCTACTTAGATCGGTTTGCGACTGCGTGCGACAAAAGACGCGTCAATAGAACGCGGATGACGCGGATATAGCGGATTAACGCCGATCTCTTTCGGTCTTATCCGCGATGGTCCGCCGCATCCGTGTCATCAGTGTTCTATTAACTCGTACGCCAGTGTGAAAATTACTGGCAATATTCCCAATGCCAGGGTTCGTAGAAGTAAGGATAGAAACCGTATCGCTCGGCGTTCTTCACCAGCCATTGATAGACCTTCGTGTTGACCTGTATCGCGCGATTCCGGTCGTCCGTGCTGACAGGCTCGCCGCCGACGTAGAGGTCCAGCGCGCGTCCGGTGAAATGCGGACTGTTGACGGCCAGGCCGGCGCGCCCCGACCTGGGGCTTTGTTTGCGAAGCTGCGCCTGATAGGCAGGAGAACGAAACGCCGAGATGATCTTCAGCCAGTTTCCGTTTGAATCGAGCGAAAGGTCGGCCGTGACGGCTGCGACGAGTCTCTTGTAAGCCGCGTACGCCTGACGCTCGACGTAGCGCAGGTCTTCAGGGCGTTCAGGGTCGAAAAATTCCGAGACGGAGACGCGCGTCAACGCTCCAAGAGGCGGAGTCGAGCGATCTTTGATACGGCGCGATTGAAATACCGCCACCATCCTCATCCAGGTTTGCTGATCGAGCACGCCCGTCGAGGTCAGCCCCGCCGAACTCTGCCAGTCGGCCAGCGCCTGCGCGAAGGCAGTTGTCTCAGGGGCGGCGTCGGTGTTGAGAAGGCGCTGGATGAGCGGCGTGTAGAGGCTCCAGCCGCGCTGCGGCCTGGCGCTGAATGTCCAGGTGAGATCGGACTTGCGTTTGGCGTTCTGTTCCGCCGCTGCGGCGAAGGTCACGGCGTCAGCGGAATCCGTAGAAACAGCGAAGCTTCGCGCATCCCTGGCGAGAAGAAGCGATAAAAAGCAGATGACGACTGCGAAAGCGCTCAACAGGAAGAGAGAAGGGCTTTTTACTGACAGCATTTCTTAGTACCCGACAATCAAGGTTCAAGGGGAAAAACGGTGGCGAGATAGTAATCGCTCGGCGCAGGCTTCGGCAAGTTCCCTCTCCCAAAATAGCTGAACATCGGTACAGTACCGCGCGCGTAAGCAAGCGGTGGATTGATTGGCCGGCCGCTTGCTTACGCACGCGGTACTGTACCAACCTTTTAGCGTCTAACAATTAATTTCGTTGACAGGCCAGACGTACGACGGAAACACAGAGGAGGACTGAGGGACGAGGAGTAGGCAAGTTGACAACATGGAGGGCGAACGGATACCTTGCGTCTTCCCTTTGCCCTCTGTGTTTTAATTCTTCTATGGTCGCCAGAAGATTTTTGATCTCCGGCATTGTTCAGGGTGTGGGCTTTCGCTACTTCGTAATGCGCGCCGCCGCGCGCCATCATATGCTCGGGACGGTTCGCAACATGCCGGACGGGCGCGTCGAAGTGGTGGCCGAGGGCGAACGCGACGCGATGGATGAATTCAAAAAGGATCTCTCGACCGGCCCCTCGCAGGCGCAGGTCTCGGACATCGAAGAGACCGATCTGCCGGTGACAAGACTCTATCGCGACTTCCGTGTCGATTATTGATGGTGTTTGAAAAATGCACGCAACAACAGCGTAGGGGAGCGATGACGCCTGAAGCGATCGGGCGCGGAATACGCGCCCCTACAATGTGGTTTTAGTCATTTTTCAAAGGCCATAACTACATTACTTCCGCAAGAAAGGCGCCAGGAACTCCCCATGACCGAACACGAACTTAAAAAGCTGATCCGCGAGATCCCTGATTTCCCAAAACCCGGCATTCTCTTCTACGACATCACCACATTGCTCAAAGACGCTAAAGGGTTGCGTGCCGTGATCGACCGGACCGTCGAACATTTCAGCGGCAGAAATGTCGATTGCGTGATCGGCATCGAGGCGCGTGGTTTTATCTTCGCCCCGGCGCTGGCCTACCACCTGGGCGCTGGCTTCGTGCCCGTCCGCAAGCCGAAGAAGCTGCCCTCAGAAGTCGAAAGCTATAGCTACGACCTGGAATACGGCAGGGACACGCTCGAGATTCACAGAGACGCGGTCGGTGAAGGCCACAACGTGATCATCGCCGACGACCTGCTCGCGACCGGCGGCACGGCCGAAGCGGTGGTCAAGTTGGTCGAGACGCTCGGCGGAAACGTCATCGGATTGTCGTTCGTGATCGAACTGGAGTTTTTGAAGGGCCGCCATAAGCTCGCCGGCCACGACGTCTTCTCGATATTGAAGTATCAGTCATGAACTCATCGGGGAAAGGTAGGGCAAACTGCCAGTTTACCCTGATTCCTTTAATGCGGTCTTTCGGGAAGACCAGACAAACTACCAGTTTGCCCTACTCTCGCGCCGCGATCTTCATTCTTTCAGGATGTCGCAAGATGGTGAAAACGGGAAGGGAAGTGGCGGGAAGGAAATCAGCTTGCGTGCGCAGGCGTTCTAAATCGCCTGCGCACGACAAAGCTCTTTATCCCAGCATCGCGTCAGGAGACGCGATAATCAGGCGCGGGTCACGCGCCTGTGAGGTAGATTCAAATTGTGAGTCTGTTTCGATATCCCACCTCCTTGATCGTGGCCCTTGCAGGCGGTTTAGCGTATGACGATCTAGATCGTATTCGTTATGATGCTCTATCGATAGGCGAAGCGATTTTACGGCGGGGAAAGGCTCCCGCGCAAGCGCCTGGAAAATTAAACTTGGAATATGCGAACGCGATTTTATGGATTGCATAGGCCCCTGCCCGTTATTATACTGCCCTCGGTTTCCAAAGAGTTGTGAGTAATGATGTCAGAGAGGAAACCCAGAAAGTGTTTGATGGTCATACCTGCCCGTGGAAGTCTCCCGACCCGAATTGGCGCCCCAGAAATTAGTTCCATATGCAAATCACAGTGTTGAAAGAAACGGAACCGGACGAATCCCGCGTCGCGCTGGTTCCCGAATCGGTTAAGAAGCTGGTTTCGATGAAGGCCAAGGTGGTCATCGAAAGCGGCGCGGGAAGCGAATCTGGCGCGAGCGACGCCGATTACGAGGCCGCCGGCGCGAGCGTATCAAAGGACCGCTCCGCGCTCACTAAATCGGCCGATGTGTTGCTCGCGGTCAACCGCCCGGCGCCTGAGATCGTCGCGCAATTGAATCGCGGCGCCGTCGTCGTCAGTTTCTTGCGTCCGCTCGACGAGCCGTTATTGCTCAAGCCGATGATCGAGAGCCGGATCACCGGCTTCGCTATGGAGTTGATCCCGCGCTCGACCCGCGCGCAGGCGATGGACGCGCTCTCTTCGATGGCCACGATAGTCGGTTACAAGGCCGTGCTGCTGGCCGCCGAATACTCGCCGCGAATGTTCCCGATGCTGACCACGGCGGCGGGCACGGTGCCTCCGGCGAAAGTCCTGGTGCTGGGCGCCGGGGTGGCCGGATTGCAGGCCATCGCGACGGCTCGGCGGCTCGGCGCAGTCGTCGAGGGCTTCGACGTGCGCGCGGCGGCGGGCGAAGCCGTCCGCTCGCTCGGCGCGAAATTTCTGGAAGTCGATATGGGCGGGTTGCAAGCCGAGGACGCCGGCGGTTACGCCCGCGAGGTGACCGAAGAGGTGATGGATCGCAGTCGCGAGTTGATCGCGCGCCAGGCCAAACAGACCGATTGCATTATCACCTCCGCCGCAGTGCCCGGGCGCCGCGCCCCGGTGCTGATCACCGAAGAGGCCGTCGCCGGAATGAAGCGCGGGTCGGTCATCATAGACCTCGCGGGGCCGACCGGAGGCAATTGCGTATTGTGCAAACCCGGCGAGACCGTAGACGTGAACGGCGTGACGATCATGACCCCGCTCAACCTGGCCGCCACCGTCCCAGTTCACGCCAGCCAATTGTATTCGCGAAACCTGACTACCTTCCTGAGCGAGATGATCAAGGACGGCGATCTGAACCTCGATTTCGCCAACGACGTCGTAGGCCCTTCATGCGCCGTCCACAACGGCGAAGCTAAACATCCGCGAATTCAGGAAGCGTTTAAATAGTGTCAATCACGAAGAAATGAAAAAATCGGGAGTGGGGAGTGGGGAGTAGGGAATGGGGGCAAAAAAGTTGCCCGCTTGACTCCCCATTCCCCACTCCCGATGTTCTTCGTAGGAGGAAATCGTGTCATGAGTGTAGCAAGTTTGGTCCCTTCGATTTGCGTTCTGGCCCTGGCCGAAGGTTCGGGCGTGAGCGCGACGGCCTTGATGGCCTCTCTTTACGTCTTCGCGCTGGCCGCGTTCTTGGGTTATCAGGTCATCTCCCGCGTCCCGCCTCTGTTGCACACCCCGTTGATGTCGGCGACCAACGCCATTTCGGCGATCTCGGTGGTCGGCTCGATCCTGACCGCCGGAGGAAAATACAGCGACGTCAGCAAGTTTCTCGGTTTCATCGCCGTCGTCTCCGCGATGATCAACGTGGTCGGCGGATTTATGATCACCGACCGCATGCTCAAGATGTTCAAAGATCGAATCGGCGGCGGCAATGATTCAGGCGGGAAGGAGGAGCGGAGATGAGCGGCAATTATCTCATCGAATTCAGCTATCTGTTCGCCTCGATCTTATTCATCTTCGGTTTGAAAGGGTTGAGCCACCCGAAGACGGCCCGCCGCGGAATGAATATGGCCGCGCTGGGTATGCTGGTGGCCATCGTCGGCACGCTGCTTCACCACGAGATCATCAGCTACCAGTTGATCATCATCGGCATGATCATCGGCAGCGCGATCGGCGCGGCGATGTCGATCTGGATGCCGATGACGGCGATGCCTCAGCGGACCGCGCTCTCGCACGCCTTCGGCGCCCTGGCCGCGTCGCTCGTGGGCATCTCGGAATATTATCAGCACGTGGTTAACGACGGCGGGCAGATAAGCTCGTTCAAGATGACCGCGCTCGGCTTCGAAGTCCTCTTCGGCAGCCTGACGGTCACGGGCAGTCTGCTGGCGTTCGTAAAATTGCAGGAGTTGATGCGCGGCGCGCCCGTCACTTACAAAGGCCAGAACATCATTAACGTCTCGCTCTTCGTCATCGCGGCGGGAATTTTCATCTACCTTATTTACGACCCGACCCAGAGCGCGCTCTTTTACGTGATGGTGGTGTTGTCGTTCCTCTTCGGGATTCTGCTCGTCTTGCCCATCGGGTCGGCGGACATGCCGGTCGTGATGTCGCTGATGAATTCATACGCGGGGCTGGCCTCGGCGGCGACCGGGTTCGCGATCGGCAACAACGTGCTGATCATCGCGGGCACGCTCGACGGATTTTCCGGATTCATCCTCTCGATCCTGATGTGCAAGGCGATGAACCGTTCGGTGACCAACGTGCTCTTCGGCGCGTTCGGCTCGGTCTCGACCGACACCGGCGCCCTCGTCGAAGGAGTGATGCGCGAGGTCGGCCCGGACGACGTGGCCGTGCAACTGGCCTACGCGCGCCAGGTGGTCTTCGTGCCCGGCTACGGAATGGCCACGGCGCAGGCGCAACACGCCGTGCGCGAACTGGCCGAAGTCCTCGAACACAAAGGCGTCAACGTCAAATACGCGATCCATCCCGTGGCCGGACGAATGCCGGGCCATATGAACGTGCTGCTGGCCGAAGCCAACGTGCCTTACTCATCGCTTTACGAACTTGAGCAGATCAACCCCGAAATGCAGGCGACCGACGTAGCTGTAGTGATCGGCGCCAACGACGTGGTCAACCCCGACGCCCGCGACAATCCGAAAAGCCCGATCGCCGGAATGCCCATCATCGAAGTCGACCGCGCCCACAACGTCGTCGTGCTCAAACGCGGCAAGGGCAAAGGATTTTCCGGACTGGAGAACCCGCTCTTCTTCAAATCGAACACCGGGATGCTATACGGCGACGCGAAGTCTTCGTTGTCGAAGCTGGCGCAGGCCGTGCAGCAGGCATGAGCGCGAGACGATCATCGCCGCGCTGTGGCGGACAGAGCGACGGCTCTGATCGTCGTGTCGACTATCAAACAGATGGGGGGCTTATGAATAAGGATGTCACGAAGCTCATCCCACTGGTCGTTTGCTACCTGCTGTTAGCGGCTGCCGTCGTAGTATGTGGACAGTCCGGACCGGCCGGGGGGGCTGCGGTCAAGCAATTCGAAACGCGTTGCGGCTGGTTTAGCAATCCGACCCCCGCAAATATTTCGTTGTACGATCGGTATGGCGAATGGATCATCGGAGCGCAGGGCGGGTATCAAGTTGAAGGCGACTGGGACTGGCCGTCTTTTAAAGACGGGCAGTGGGTGGAGACAAATGTGCACTACGGTTACGGATGCGCGTGCATGCAACTCCGAGTCAATCGTCGGACCAGCGAAGTACTGGAGATCAAGAGTGTCCGAGCGCGACTGTTGGCGGCCTGCCGCCGGGATCCATCCTTGAAGAAATGGAAACGCTATTTGGAGCCCTGAAGAAATGGAACCTTGCGCAGGAACACGCTGCTTTCGCTGATGTACGTACAGTTCGAATTCACACAAGCGGATCTGGTCGATGCAACCAAGCGATTGCTTGGCCGAAGCAATCGCGTGAAAGCCGGATTGCGGGAAGGGTCAATATTTTCCGCGGTCGTTGTGGGCGCAACTGTTTTTCTATTTTTGCGAAATGATCCGACGGAAGGCCTAGTAGTTGGTCTTGTTGCGGGGCTGATCACCGTTCTCTTGTATCCGATATTGCGAAAGAACGGCATCGACAGAAGGTTGCGCGGAATTGCGGTGGATCTGATGGCAGAACCGGGGCCCTATGTGTGTGAGGTTGAACTCAGACCAGAGGGCGTCTGGGTGCGTCAGATGAATAAGCAGACCATATACGAATGGAAAATCGTGGAGGCAGTTGAAGAGGCAGGCGACGCAGTCACCATTTTTGCGCGAGATGGTGGAGGCGTTGTTGTACAAAATCGAGCATTCAAGGCAGATAGTCAACGAAGCCAATTTCTTGAGCTGGCCCGATCTAGTGTGAAGGAATTGCGCAGTTAACAAATCGCTGTTCTCATATTTCTTTCCAAAAGTTTCCTACTGATTCGGGTTCACCTTGGTCGAGGTTGCAACACGGGCGCCGAGCGAAGCCGTCGCTCATCACTCCTTTTTGTTTCATTTACAATTTGCTCGAAGGCCTTGAGCAAAAAACGAGGCGCTGCCATGAGCCGACAAATGTCCTGATGGCCTTGCGCCTAAATCACCGCGCAAAAAACAATACAGCCTAAGCTATACTCTTACCTACCACTCAAATCAGAACTCGCATAGGGGCTTTTAGAAAATGATCATCGCCGCGCTCGACATCGGCTCGAATTCGATTCACCTGGTCGTGGTCGAAACCGATCACGAGAAGCCGTTTCGCGTGGTCGCGAGCGCGAAAGAGGCGGTTCGGTTAGGTCGCAGCTCGGTTCGCGATCAGCGGCTTTCGGCGGCGGCGATGGACAGGGCCGTTGAATGCCTGAAACGGTTCCGGCGCGTCGCAGAGTCTCACGGCGCGCGTGAGTTGATCGCCGTCGCGACGAGCGCCGTGCGTGAGGCCGCGAACGGAGATCAATTCATCACGCGCGCCGCCGAAGAAGCCGGGGTCGAAATTGATCTACTTTCAGGAATTGAGGAAGCGCGCTTGATCGCGCTCGCGGTTTCAGTCAGATACAGGCAAAGCATCAAGCGCCGATCGCTCGTCATTGACATCGGAGGCGGCAGCACGGAGCTGGCGGTGATGAAGAACGGCGAACCGACAACGCTGATTTCGTTCAAACTCGGCGCCGTGCGTCTGACTGAGCAATACGTGAAATCAGACCCGGTCGGGGAGAAACAGTTGCGCCGCCTTCGTTCGGAATTGCGCGAAGTGATCGCGCATCGCGCGCCAGAAATCGAAGCGGCCGGGATTGAAGCTTGCTACGGGACCTCGGGCACGATCAACGCCCTCGCCGCGCTCAGCCTGCGACGGCGGCTCGCGGCGGGCAGTGGGCGGATGGCTCGCCGCCGTCTCGAACACTCGCTGACGCTCGATGAGCTGCGGGCGCTCAACGTGGAGCTGGCTTCGTACACGCTCGACGAGCGCGTGCGAGCCGCGCGGCTCAATCGCCAGCGCGCCGAGATCATCGTCGCGGGCGGCCAATTGCTCGAAGCCCTGATGGAGACATTGAAAATTGATGAGCTAGTCTCTTGCGACTGGGCGCTGCGTGAAGGCGTGATCATCGCCCATCTGGCGCGGCGCGTCGAGACGGTAACCACTTCTCCCGCGCGATTGGAACGCGACCCGAGCCTGCGAGGGGCGCTGGCTCTCGCGCGTCACTGTCGAGCCGACCTGAAGCACGCGAGCAGGGTGGCTTACTTGTCCCAACAGTTATTTGACGAGTTGCGCCCGCTGCATTCCCTGGGCGGCGAGCACCGGCGGTTGCTCGCGGCGGCGGCGCTGCTTCACGACATCGGCTATTTCGTTTCGCACACCGGCCATCACAAGCATTCGGCCTACCTGATACAGAACAGCGAGCTGAGCGGTTTCACTTCGCCGGAGATAGCCGTCATCGCTAACGTCGCTTATTACCATCGCGGCGGCTTGCCCAAAGCGAAGCATGAGTATTACTCCGGACTAAGGGTTCAAGACCGCGAGGTCGTGCGGAAGCTGGCCGCGCTGTTGCGCCTGGCCGACGCGCTCGACCGCGATCACGAAGGGAGCGTACGCGGCCTGCGTTGTGAGATTGATGACGATGAAGTCCGTATAGTGGCGTTTAGTTCGCGTGAAGCCGAGGCGATGCGGCGGCGTTTGGAGGAGCGCGCAGACCTTTTTACAGAAGTATTCGGCCGCGAAGTAGAATTGATCACGACCATCGATACGGTCGAATGAGAATTTATGACTTACTTTTCGTACCGCTTGAACAAAAGCGCCGCGTTCGTCCCGCCGAAGCCGAAGCTGTTCGAGAGCGCGTAACTCACGGCGGCGCGTCGGGCCTCGTTGGCGACGTAATCGAGGTCGCACTCGGGGTCGGGATTTTCGAGGTTGATTGTGGGCGGCAGGGTTTGGCGGTTGACGACCAGCGCGGTGATTCCGCCTTCCAGGCCCCCGGCGCCACCGAGCAAGTGGCCGGTCATCGATTTGGTCGAACTGGCGGCCAATTTGTAGGCGTGGTCGCCGAACGCGGCTTTGATCGCGTTGGTCTCGTTCTTGTCGCCGACCGGCGTCGAGGTTCCATGGACGTTGATGTATTCGATCTGGCGCGGTTCGATTCCCGCGTCCTTGATCGCCTTCAGCATGACGCGGCGCGGGCCGTCCACGTCGGGCAGAGTGATGTGGAACGCGTCCGAAGTCATTCCGTAGCCGGCGACTTCACAATATATCTTAGCGCCGCGGGCCTTCGCGTGCTCCAGCTCTTCGAGCAGCAGAACGCCGGCGCCCTCGCCTATGACGAAGCCGTCGCGGTCCTTGTCGAAGGGGCGCGATGCGCGAGGCGGGTCGTCGTTGCGCGTCGACAGGGCGCGCATCGCGGCGAAGCCCCCGACCGACATCGGTGTGATCGCGCCTTCGCTGCCGCCGCAGATCATGGCCACGGCGTCGCCGCGTTGAATGATCTTGAAGCTGTCTCCGATGGCGTGCGCGCCAGTGCTGCAGGCGGTCGCGGTGGCCGAGTTCGGCCCTTTAGCCTTGCTATAGATCGAAACGTATCCCGACGCGAGATTGACGATCGAGGCCGGAATGAAAAAGGGCGATATGCGGCCGGGGCCGCCTTCCATCATCTTCGTGTGCTCGCGCTCGAAGACGCCGAACCCGCCGATGCCGCTGCCGATGAATACGCCCACGTTTTCGGCCAGCTCGTCGGTGATCTTCAGGCCGGAGTCGTCGAGCGCCTCCCTGGCGGCGGCGACGGCGAAGTAGATGAAATAATCCATCTTCTTCAGCTCTTTCTTCTCGATGAATTTCGCCGGGTCGAAGTTTTTGGTTTCGGCGGCAAACTTGACTGTGTGCTGGCTGGTGTCGAACCGGGTGATGTAATCGACGCCGCTGCGTCCGGCGATCAGGCCCGCCCAGGTCTCCTCGGTCGTGTTACCGAGCGGGCTGACCAGGCCGATGCCTGTGACGACAACGCGCTTCTTTTTATTATCGCTATTCAAGGCTGCCTTCCTTCTCCCTTTATCAAATGCGGATTGCGGACTGCGGACTGCGGATTACAAGAGGGCCGATCACATTTCGCGCCACCCTGACAACGACATCTCAAATCATTAGGACGGAATGAAATCACCACTCGACAACTCTCTTTAACCCGCAATCCGCAACCCGCAATCCGCAATCAAAGAACCGCAATCCTGCGCGCTATTTCCGGCGCTCTTCGATGTATGCGATGGCGTCGCGCACGCTCTGTATTTTTTCGGCGTCTTCGTCGGGAATTTCTATGCTGAACTCTTCTTCGAACCTCATCACCAACTCGACCGTGTCGAGCGAATCAGCTCCCAAGTCGTCAATAAACCTGGCGTTCGGGGTGACCTCTGATTCCTCGACGCCGAGTTCATCCACGAT
>Ga0209382_10008675_pt1 | contig 12801 bp, 7 predicted proteins | sample SoiMetdeltSBSDD5_FD_187599 | JGI IMG/M metagenome (GOLD analysis project Ga0209382, IMG submission 187599) | Bulk soil microbial communities from a Populus tree surrounding site in Tennessee, USA - Soil MetaG P. deltoides SBSDD5 (SPAdes) (version 2) | ecosystem: Environmental > Terrestrial >... | reverse complement strand
CGGGATCTCCACATGTGGTGGTGTCTGTTGACGGGATAGAGAAAGTTTGCCGGCGCTGGTGTTACAGACGCGCGGGCTCACTGAACTACACCAGACCTCCTCAGTCCGCGGTATTGGCCGGTTTTTAACGACCATCGTGGACCGATACGAAGGACTGATGGCCCGCTTTCAAATCGCCTACCGCATTTCGACACGCAGCGGGTACTGGATGCACTCGGCGCCGATCGGGAAGATGGCATAACGCTTCCCCCGGGGCTCGACTCAAAACGTAAGATAACCGGCGGTAAGGAACCAGCCGTCGACTGCCAGCCCTACACTCGCCGAGCCGCCTCCTCTATTGCACAAGGATTTGGCGACATTCCTGGGTATCCTCAAATTGATCTGATCCAGCCCCGGAAACTCACTTTGCGGTCCCACGTACTCGACCGGCACCGCCGTGCCCGCGATGGCTCCAATCACATCTGACAAGGTACTACGAAAGCGCAAGCCCGTCCCGAAGATCTCCAGAAAGAGTTCGTCCGTATCCGGGCAGGTATCGATCGGTACCGGGACGATTCTGCCCGCTGCATCCTTCTTGAATAGCGCCTCTACCTTCCGCACACCATCCCGAATGCGGACAAGATGACCTGCCGGAAAATAGAAATCATCATCTATACTTGCGCCTTCCTCCCCGCAGCAGACCGTATACAGGGACGGCGCGACGCGACGGATTTCCAAGGTTGTCCCATGAATACGGCCGTCGGCCGAAGTAATCTTTGCGGTCGAGGGGCCGGTGGCAGTACCGGAAGGAATAACGTAGTTTATTTGAAAGCGTCCGACGTAGTAGAGTGCTGCTGTACGCTCCACATCCGCCGAATCCGTCACCGTAACGCGTACGCCGCCCAAGGCAAGCGGCGGACTTTGCGAGTCCCCTGTGGCTGGCGCATTCGCGAAGGCCGCGCCGCAGGCGTACGCCGACACGATCGATTCCGGCGCCGCCATGTTCACGGGCCAGCGGCCGGGGTTCGGGACATGCGTGACGTACTGGCCGATAGACAGACTGGCATCACGGCTATCGAACCCGCCCATGCTGAGTTGCACCGACCGATCACCCGCTGAGACGCCGGGCGGAACTCTGAAAGTGACCGCGTACACACCAATCTCTCCCGGCGACAGGACCGACTCCAGCACCTCAGCATCCTCACCCGAGGCAACGATTCGCGGCATAATTACCGTCGAAACTGGCGGCATGCCGGGGGAGATTGTGCCGGTCGGAACCCTGGGGTTCGTGGGCCCCAGGCCAACTGCTTTGACGGTTACGAGTTCGCCAGGGAGCGCCGTTTCGCCTGGCAGGCACGATACCGGCGAGGACCCAGTTGGCGTCAGCCGGACAAAGCTGCCGGTCAAGCCGGGAGAGTAGGCATATAGCGTGATGTCGTACGGTCTCGAACTCGTGCCCGCGAGCCCCGAGGTTACGACTAACGTTGTTGGCCCTGGCAGCAATTCCACCGGGATCAGGATCGTCAAGTACGCAACGCTCGCAAACGAACTCCGGGCAAGAAGCACCGGAGCAGCAAGGCCGCCAACCTGCGCTGTCAGGGTTTCTATGAAACCTGCGGGCTGAGGATATTGCGGAGCCCGAACTTGTACCTCTGCACGAACACCCGGCGAGAGTCTCTCTTTTCCAGGGCTGTTGCCTACAAAAAGAACTTCCGGCGGTTGGGCGAACAGCACCGGGTGAATCAGCAGCAACCAGCCGGCCACTCGCGTAAAGAGCGTCATGTTCCCTCTTCACTGCCATCCCAGTTAAGGCCTACCAAAATCCAAAACAGCACTCCCGGCACATTCACGATTCCCTATTGCCAAGACATTCCCGTTGGAAGCAGAAATCGTGTGAACATTTCAAGACTCAACGGAGCTGGAGCCAGGCAGAATTGGCCACGATTCCGTTGACTGATAGGGTTGTGAACCCGATGGCGAACGGTCCACCGCCCTGTCGTAGTTCGGGCCCCAGACGAATGTTGATCTGATCGACGCCCGGGGTGCCCTGAGGGCCGGCGTACTCCACAGGGACCGGTACGCCGTTAATGGTACAGGTTACCTGAGCGGAGGCGGCGTTGCGGAAACCGGTACCGAAGAAGCTCAGATAGATCGGGTCTCCCGACAGCGGAATCGGCGTCGGGCTGCACGAATTCAGCCCCAGTTGACCAGAGGGAGGGATGTTGCACCTGAACACTGGCAGGGGAGTCTGGGAGCCATCGCCGGCAACGCGCACCCCGATCGCCGCGGGTGTGGCATTGGGGAAGGACGCCATGAACAACCCAGGCGCCAATGCGTCGACTTGCATCGAGCCAGCGGGCACGGATCCACTGTTGCCAACGATTGCGAGAGTCGCTTCCCCGAGCGCCGTGCCAGCGGGTACCTGGAAGTTGATCTGCGCCGCTGAGACGTAGACCATTGGGGCCGAACGTGTCGCTCCGGTGCTGTCGCGGACCTGGAGACTAATACCGCCCAGGCGCATCGGCCAAGGCGGAGCGGCGCTCACGCCTGTCTCCACCGGCGTCGGCGCAAACAGCGTAGCGAGGGATTCCGGCGCCACAGCGGCGGTTCCACTCGCAGCGGAAATAGCACGACGCAAAATGGGCCCGTCCTGGGTTCTGGACGTCAGCAGTGTGACCGTGTTCGTGCGAAAGTTTGTGATGATAAGGTCCGGCCGGCCGTCTGCATCCAGGTCGGCGGCGGCCGCCGTCTCCGGAGCCCAGCCAGCCGCGTATTCGACGGACTGCGACAGATTCCCGCCGCCCTTTCCTTGAAAGACCGAAAAGTGGTTTACTATGGCGTCGCCAAAGTACGTCGTAACTAAGTCCAGGTTTCCGTCACCATTGAAGTCGGCCGCGGCGTAAGGGAACGGGTCGGTGAGCTGGGTTACTTCGAGGCTTGGCCTGGGGTAACGAAGTGGAGACTGAAAGCTGCCGTCACCTTTGCCTAAAAGTACCGCAGATGTCGTCGCAATGTCCGGCAGACCGTCGCGGTTGAAATCACCTGGGAGTATCCCCCACGCGTCCGTCGCCGTTTGCATCGGTGGGCTGAAAGTCCCGTCGCCTTTCCCGAGGAAGGCCGAAATGTTTTTGGTCCCTTCGACTCCGCTGATCACCGCCACATCGCTCTTTCCGTCCCGGTTGAAGTCTGCTACGTGCGGTTGATTGGCCTGGATCTCGAAACTCGAGCTGGTCTGGAAGAAACCTTCGCCGTTGCCTAGCCAGATCTCCAAGGATCGCCGGTGAAGGTCGCTGATGACGACATCGGGTATATGGTCGCCGTTAAAGTCTCCTGCAGCGGCAAAGCTTGCGGCGCCGATCTCGCGGGACGGTAGGAAAGCGCCGTTACCTCGTCCGAGAAGAACATGGCCACCGATGAAAAGGTCCAACTTGCCGTCTCTGTTGAAGTCGGCGGCGATGGTATGCGTATACGGTCCGCGGAATTCGGAGTGCAAGGGTGGAGCGAAGTTACCGCCACCGAGGCTCAGCAAAACAGCCAGGCCGCCCCAACTGAGAACGACTATGTCCGGCCGCGAATCGCCGTTGAAATCGCCGATGGCTACATTAATTGGCCGGTCGGCGATAGGAATATCCCTGCGGAAAAAGGCGGGCTGCGCGGAGCATATCGCAGCCAAGCACAGCCACAGGATCACCTGCTTCATATCATCCTCCTGATGACGCGTCTAGCGCAGCGTCACATCCACTAGCCAGTCAGTTAGCCGAGAGCCGATCTGTAGCGCTATCGGGACTTGTAGCGGGGTCGACTTCCTAGGTCCCCGGGGCAGCCGTGCCCTGATCTCCAGCAGGCCGGCAACAAAGCCGGGAACTCCAACTGCTTGCACCACTTCGAGCATGTAAATTTGTTCAAATACATCACAACAGGTCCATATCGACACTTGTTCTCGCGGTCTGGTCACGTCGCTACCGAGGATCTGGCCATCAGCGACTGCCGGATCGCCTAGGCCTTCTCCCGTTGCATAGATCGTGATCATCGACCCCGGCGAGGCAGGATTCTCTTGCGAGTTAAGACTGCCATCCTCATTGAGAGCTACCCCCTCGCCGACGCCCGAGCCGTCGCGAGTAAAGATGCCAGGCGCCGCCCGAATCACCTGCGCCGTTACGGGATTTGATCGTTCGCCGCGATATTCGACCTCGATCTCCACCGATGACCACCCGGCAATCCGGTACGGCGCGATCGCATTGATCTGACCTTCCGATACGTACAGCAGCGGTGCCGCGACGCCGTTGAACAAGACGCGCACGCCGGCCAGCGACGTAGGCAGAAGTCCTCCCTCGTTCACCCGCGCCGTCGTATTGTCCTTGGGCCCTATGGCGCGTCCGAGCACATTCAGGATTTCACCGGGCGCTACGCCTGCGTCCTCGTGGCCGGATAGAGCGACGGGCTTGATGTCCACATTGCTTGCGGCGTTAGCAATGCAAGTGATCCGCGGGCGTGTATCACTGACCGCCGCCTGTGATTTCTCAAATTTGGCCAGGAGCGGGTTTGACAACCGTGGCATCGGTTCCACCATGCCGGCCACGTAGACCCCACCAGCATCCAGGGCCACACCATGAGCTGAATCGGAACCAGCCGCGCCGAACTGCCGGGTCCACAGCTCATTCCCGGAAATATCATATTTGCGAACAAAGATATCGGCGGCCCCACTCCTGCAATGGCCAGGCGCCGAAGTTGCGTTTCCAGCCACGTAAAGACCGCTTGCGTCTACAGCTACAGCATTTGCATAGCTCTGCCCTGCCCAGCCGAAGCGACGGACCCAGAGCTCTTTGCCGCCAGCGTCATATTTCTGTGCGAACGCGCTGGAGCCGGACCGGCCCGCCACATAAATGCCAGTAGCGTCTCCAGCCACGCCATAGTTGGCGTCCGGCAAGGCGCCGCCGTGTCGAGTCCATTGTTCGTCGCCGTCGGCCGTGTACTTGCGCAAGAACACCTGGTAAGGGGTTCGGCCAGCCACGTAGACGCTGGTGGCATCCGATGTCATAGCGTGTACTATCTCCGAGAGGACTCCCACAATGAGTTGGCGAGACCACAGCTCATGTCCGTCGCGTGTGTACTTACGCAAGAAGCCCGTGCCGGCCACGTAGACGCCATTGGAATCGGCAGCCACGGCCATACTGGCATCATTAACTCCCACACGAAACGGTCGCGTCCACAACTCGTCGCCCCGTATGTCGTACTTGCGCAAAAAGGCCTGGTCGGGAGACGCCCGATTGACGACGTAAATGCCGTCGGCGTCCGTCGCTACGCCACCAGCGCACCCGCCGAACCGGCGGGTCCACATCTCGTCACCGACGCTGCCGAGTTTTCGCACAAAACCCTCACCTCGCCAGGTACACCCAGCCACGTAGATCCCGGTCGCATTCACACCGACTCCGGTAGCCGTGGCGGGCCAGAAAGAATCTGAAGGGTTGAACTCGTGCAGAAAAGAAATCGTCTGTCCATATGCCGCGTGAACCGTGATTGCCGGGGCCCCCGGCAGGAGCGTAATCAGGCCGATCAAAAAGAATTTCATAGGAGCTAGGGTTCCGTTTGCTAGCATTAGAAACTCACTCTCGTGGCTAACTGAAACGCCCTCGGTCCCCCCGAACCGAACACCTGGTCAAAGCGCACGCCCGCTTGCCCGAAGGACGCTGGTACAGCCACGTTGCCGCTGTAATCCACCAGGTTGGCGATATTCAAGAGATTGAATACTTCAACTGAAATCACCAGTCGTGCCTTCTCGGTCAACCTGAGACTCCGGCTAATGCGGAGATCCTGGCTGAAAAAGCGGTCGTTGAACTCGTATTGGTCGGGTAATGTCAGAGGCGGCGCGAGTTGCCCTCCGGCCGTAGATTTCCCGGCATACTGTCGGTTGTAGGCGCTCACAGCCTCCAGCAACTCATCGCGCCCCGTACCCCGGTTGAACTGGTTCACCTTCGTCCCGGGCAGCAGGTCGCTAGCGGTCCCGTCGCCGTTGAAATCTACTCCGCTCACGAAGGCCGAGAAGGGCGGGCGGCTGTAGTAGGATACTCCGAACGAAACTTGAAAATGTCTGGGCAGTTCTATAAATCCGGAGACATTCAAAACGTGACGGCGGTCGTTCGCAAGCGGCCCATAGTTCTCGAACCAGTTGTCGTTGTTGAACCCGAGGCCCGCGGCCGTAGCGTTGGATCCGACATTGGAGCTGAGCGCGTACGACGCCAGGAACTGGGTCCGCCCCGAGAATCGTTTCTCCACTCGAATAAGCAAACCCCGGTACTGCGCGATGCCTGTGCTGTTGTCGAATGTGATCATCGAGTACCCGGGAATGATCACGCCGCGGGCGCTGCCGAAACGGTTATAGTCGATCGATGGGATCTGGGTATGGAGAAAGCGCCGCTGAACGAAGTCAGCGCTCACCACCAGGTTTCGCGCCAGCTCCCTCTGCATACCGGCGCTGAAATGCAGCGAATACGGCGTCTCGTAAAACGGGTCGAAGAGGTTTTGCCCGGATCGGTCCGCCTCCAGATTGCGAACCGAAAAGTCTCGATTACCGGGATTGCGCTCTCGAAGCAGCTCGGCGCGAATCACGGGCAAAGTGGAAAGCAGTTGCGCCCCGGTGAAACTGGTAGGCCGTATCCGAAAGTCCAGAGGCCGACCAGCAAGCCGGGTAATGGCCGGATTGTTTCCCATGATGGTGCTCCGGCCGGTGCCCTCCGGCAGCAAGGCTTGCCGCTCGTTGACGAGATTGGTTGTGTTGAATACAATCGGGTCATAATAATGTCCCGCGCCGACGCGCACCACCGTCTTGCCGTCGCGCGTCGCGGTCCAGGCAAAGCCAACAACCGGGCCGAAGTTCCTTGCCTGCGCCTCCACAGTTTTCAGCCCGCCCATCCCCAGAAGCGGGATCAGCACGTTCGGTTTGGTGAGATCGTAGTTCAGGTTGTCCGGCTCGTAGGACCATGCCATGCCGTAATTCAGCGTCAGCCGCGGGTGCACCCGCCAGGTGTCGCCCGCATACAGCCGATAGAGATGGAAGGCACGCTGCTTGCGGAAACCCGGCTGCGGAATGGTCCCGGGACCGATCCCAGTCGAAAACGTCATCAGCGGCAGTGCCAGAATGTCGTCCAAACTCCCGAACGACGCCGGCAGCGGAATCCTCGCCTCCGGCGCCTGGGCCGCGTTGAAAGACCGGACCTGCTGGGGCGACCACAGATTCAAGTTCGCAGGCTCCTGGTTGATCACAGAGGCTCCGAATACAGTCCGTTCCCAGTCGAAACCAAACCGCAGGCGATGACTGCCGCTCTGCCACGTCAGACTTTCACTCACTTGGAAGCGTCGTCCCAGAAACGACAGGGTCCGCGGGTTTCCAAACACAATTCCTGCATCCGCGATGTTCACTCGTGGAGCGCCCAGCCCCAGGCATCCCATGCAGTTCTCCGCAACCGGCGGCTTCTCCGGCGAACTGTGGAAGAAGTACGAGAACCGCAAATCGTTAATGGCCGCCGGCGATAAAACGCTGGTCGCACCCAGCAGGCTCTGATCAACAAAGTTACTCAATTGGGACCAGCCGGACGGCAACGGCGTGGCTGCTCCCGCCGCTCCCACCGGGGCGAGCGATTTATTGCCGTCATGGCTGTAGCGAACGAAAGCGTTATGCCTTGCGGTGAGCCGCGCGTCTACGCGAGCACTGGCGAGGGTTTCACGAAACGGGCTGGGGAACACGCCTCCAGCGAGAGCGAAGTCCGGTGATCGGGGCTGCACCGCAAGTACCGCCCGCTGGTCATTGCGCTCCAGACTGCCGAAAAAGAATGCCCGGTCTTTACGGATAGGTCCGCCGGCCTGACCACCGTACTGCTTCCGTTGGAAGAAAGGATCCGGGTTGGAGGGTTCCCGGCGCAAACCAGGGTATGCCGCCAAGTTGTGATCCCGATAAAACCAAAATCCGCTGCCGTGATATTCGTTTCCGCCCGACCGCGTCACGATGTTGATGGCGCTTCCCCCGGTGAGGCTGGTGGCCAAGTCGAAATTTACCGTGGAAATCTGAAACTCCTGCACCACTTCCTGCGAGACGTTCAATGTCGAGCCGTACGTACCCAGAAGGCCCACACTGCCGCCATCCACCGTGACCCGCTGGCTTCCGATTCGTGGCACTGTCGTCAGTCCGGTACCCAGAACTGAGATAACCGTGCGATTGTTGGTTACGCGCGCCGGGTTGGTCACGCCAGGCTCGAATCGCGCCAGGTCCAGGAAGTTCCGCCCATTCAGTGGCAGGGCTTCAATCTGGCTCCGTGTGATTACCCCCCCGACATGGTGGCCGTCATAGCGCATCTGCGGCGAGGCGCCCTCGACGGTGATGGATTGCGTCACGTCGCCCACAGTCAAAATCAGGTCAACGGTCGTCGTCGATCCCGCCTCCACCAGCGCCTCTCTTATCAGGCTCCCCAGACCAAGAGCCTCTACCCCTACCTCGTACGAGCCTGCGGCCAGCGCCGGGGCACTGTATTCCCCTTGCTCGTTCGATCTGAGTTCGCGCCTCAGTCCGGTCGCGCGGTGTTGAACCGTGATCTTCGCCGTCGGAATCACCGCGCCGGCAGGATCTTTTACCGAGCCGGTGATCGTCCCGGTGGGGGCCTGTGCCAAGCAGCCAGCCGTTGCCAGTATCGAAACTACGACTACTCGCTTTCTCATTGGCGTGCCTCCTCATTCTCTCTCTCCAGGATCAAAATCGCCTTGCGCGCCGGCGGTGAGGTCCATTGGTATTCCTGGGTTAACTGCCGGCCGTCCGGCGACAACCGACGCAGGCCCCGAAGCACCACTTTGCCTTCTTTCTTGACCAATTCCTCTACCGCACCATCGGGCAGTTTCCGCGCGCTGACGGTTTCAAATCGGTCCGACTGCAGGAAGGCGTGGTCCTTGCCGTCGAATCGCAGCAGGTACATTTCGGTCTCGTGCCTTCCATCCCATGTGACCCGCCAGACCGTCACCCGCTCCCCCTCCGGGTGCTGCTCGTATCGGATGGTGTAGCTCCTGGCCCACTGGCCATTGCCTTCCCTCTTCGACAGCGCTGGATTCATTTTCCAAGTCCCAAGCGCGGCAGGCGTGGATGCCACCGCGGGGGGCTGCGCGTGATGCAACTCGCTCTGGCCGAAGCTGTAAATGGTAATAATGGCGCTCAACAGTATGGTTCGCATGGGTTCAGCTTGAGCCGCCCATCACCAAAAGAGAAGTAGGATGGGGTAGGAAAGGGGTTGAAACGGTGTAGAATTCGTGGTTAGGCAGGCTGGGATTTTTGATGGTGGCTCAGGAACCAGGCGCGGAAGTGGTGCGGCAAGAACTGGAGAAGGTCCTTGCCAGCCACGGTTTTGTCCGCAACGAACGGATGAGTCGATTCCTTCGCTTCGTGGTTGAGCACCAACTCCAGGGAACCGGCGGGCACGTCAAGGAATCTACGGTAGCGGTCGAAGTCTTTGGGCGCAAGCCGGACTACGACCCGAAGGTGGACTCGATTGTCCGGACGGAAGCCACCCGGCTTCGCAAGAGGCTGGCAGAGTACTACGCCGGCAACGAAACCGCGGAATGGATAATCATCGAACTACCCAAGGGCGGCTACAGCCCGGTGTTCAGATCGTCAGGCAAACCGGTTGCCCGGAAGCACTTTCACTGGAAGATGGTAAGCATCGCGGCGGGTGTTTTGGTTCTGCTGGCTGCTTTTTCGCTCTCCTTGACCCGCAGGCAAACCGCCGCGCCAGTCATCGCCGTACTTCCGCTGCAGAATCTCAGTACCGAGCCCGATAATGAATTCTTCGCCGACGGGCTGACCGACGAGATCATCCGCAACCTGTCGGTCATCGACGGACTCGAAGTGCGCTCGCGGACCTCCTCCTTCGCTTTCAAGAACAAGCCGCGCAACGTCCGCGAAGTGGGTAAACAGCTCGGGGCGGACTATCTGCTGGAGGGTTCGGTGCTTCGTTCGGGCCTGAGGCTCCGGATCAATATTCAACTGGTTCGCGTTTCCGACGACATTCCCGTATGGTCTGCCGGCATCGATCGCGACCTGGAGGATATCTTCGTCATTCAAGACGAGATCTCACGCTCGGTAGTCAATGGGTTGCGATTGAATCTGGGAAGAGGGAAGCGCCGCTACAACACCAACCTCGAGGCGTACGATTTGTACTTGAAGGCACGCTCTCTCCTCGTTCCGGCCGACACGAAAGGAGCGCATCAGACTATCGAATTGTTTGAGAAAGTGATCGCGAAGGATCCGACATTTTCCTTGGCTTATGCGGGCCTGGCGGTCGCGCACGCAGTCAATTCCATGAATTATGCAGGTATTCCCAATCGTGAGGCTTACCCCAGGATGCGGTCCGCCGCGGAAAAGGCAATCCAACTCGATCCACTGCTGGCAGAGGCACATTCCTCCATGGGGTTGGTCCATTGCCGCGACCGGGACTGGAATGGGGCGGAACGAGCCTTCCGACACGCCATTGAGCTCGATCCATCGCTGACGCGGTCCTATGTCGATTTGGCATTTTGGGTTCTGTACCCCGCAGGCAGGCTTGATGAAGCGCTCCGAGAGATCGACCGCGCAGCCAGAATCGATCCGCTATCTCTCGATGTGCGCCGGAGTCGAGCTTTTATCCTCATGGGCGCAGGCCGGTTCGATGAAGCCATCGAGAATTGCCGCCGGATCCTTTCGGCAGACCCGGCATTTCCTTTTACGCCGGGGATCTTGGGGCGCGCGCTCGTGCACAAAGGAAAAGTAGAAGAGGCAATCGCAATTTTGGGGCAGCGTAAAGGGCAACAAGGCTTCCTGTCCTACGCATATGTAGCCGCTGGCCGCCGAGCGGAAGCGGAGGCGCTGGTTTCCCAGAACCAGGAGTATCCCGGACGGCTGGTACATATCTATGCCGCGTTGCGGGACAAGGACCGCACGCTGGAGGCTTTGGAGCAGATGGCAGACCGCGAGGAACCGTTGGCCGTCGTGTATACCGTCTATCCCGAACTGGCTTTTCTGCGCGACGATTCGCGTTTCCAGGCTTTCCGCCGGAAACTCGGTCTGGCGAGCGACGCTCGATTGAAATAGATTTCCAAGACCCTTAGTTTAGTTACGCTATTGCGTCATCGTTGATCAGCCGGGTCCAAGGAATGGAGCCGTACTTGTCTGCCAGCTTCCGGCCATTAAATTTCACGAGCCAATCTGGTGGCTTGTTGGCGTAGTATGTGCTGGTGATGAAGCAGCCACACTCGTTTTCAAACCAAAAGGCCCCATCAGCCCGGTGCCCGGCCATGAGGATGGCGGAGCGGTCTTTAATGGACACACCTACTACACGCGAATTTGGCCACTTCTGTTTGATTTTGTCGCCGACGGTGAAACCGATGAGATTGGCTGGCGATGCGCCGCGGCCGGGCCCCCCCACTGGCTCGTGAACGGGGTCATCCACTACATTGATGGTTTTCTTGAGATAAGAATCGTACCAGGTATTACCGACAATGCCGGTGTGCGAGGCATGACGTCCTGACAGAATCACCGAGTGAGCCGGTCCAGTCTCGCTGTTCGCATGCCTGTACATGGCGTTACTAAAAATGGCGCCCCGGTCGAGCAGTGTTTTAAAGCCCCCTTTATATAGCGGCGCGAAGCGGGTGAGATAGTCATAACGCATCTGATCGATTGACAAGACCAGGATGAGGCGTGGCTCAGCCCCCAGGCAGCGGCTGCGCTGCTATCGTCGCGATCGAAACAGATAATACGCAAAAGGTAAAGTGCCTCACCGGATGCTCCTGCTAGCAATCTGACTGATCAAGTTTATTAGTGTACACATTTGCTTTACTTTTCGACCTCAAACGCGTGCCTGCGTGACCAGCCAGTAACCGAATCCACCCAGGAGTGCTGCGCATGGCAATGTCAACACCCACGAAAGAACGATGCTCAGAATGACAGGCACATTCGATTTCCGTGTCGTGAATCCGATGCCAAAAAGTGAGCCGACAGAAACGTGTGTAGTGGAAACCGGCAAACCATATTTGCTTGCCAGAATCACCAGAGCTCCGGTTGTCACATTTGCGGCAAACCCCTGACCGTGGTTGATGGATGTAATCTTGAAGCTCATCGTTTCCGCAACTTTCTTCGCGTTCAGCAGTCCACCAGCAGCGATCATTGCGGCAACGGCCACCAATCCCCACTGAATGTTCAGGGCTTGGATTACCAAGAGCATTGCCGCGATCTTTGGAGTATCGTTCAAACCACGAGCGAAACTGACAACACCGGCACTCGCGAAGTGTGCCCCATCCATCAGCTTCTGCGCACCGAGTCCGAGGAAACTTCCCGAATAGCGCTCCTCGCATTGAGCCTGCTCGCCGAACGAGATATCGAGTGTAACGGGCGCGGCAGTCTGCAGAGTCATGACGGATGCCGGCTGCGGTATGGGGACAAACTGCTGGATTTCCCCTGCGCAGATGCACCACTCTTTGGTTATTCCAAAGTGAATCCTGAAGAACCGCAACAACAGATATAAGGGGCCGGCTATGACAACGGCCAGCATTGGGCTCAGCAATAGCGGGAGGAGGAAACCTTTGCCTAACGACGCTAGTTTGACTTCGCCGCCCGCCGCTATGAGGCCGCTGCCCAGTATTGCGCCGGTCAAGGCATGCGTTGTCGAAACCGGAAATCCCGTCAGTGTTGCGACGATAACCGTTATGCCTGCAGCTAATGCGACGACCAGCAGAAAGTACTCCGAGCCGACAATATGGTCGGGCACGAGGCCTTTCCCGGAGAATCGGCTCAGCAGTGTTTGAGCGAAGAATATG
>Ga0209382_10008674_pt1 | contig 12801 bp, 12 predicted proteins | sample SoiMetdeltSBSDD5_FD_187599 | JGI IMG/M metagenome (GOLD analysis project Ga0209382, IMG submission 187599) | Bulk soil microbial communities from a Populus tree surrounding site in Tennessee, USA - Soil MetaG P. deltoides SBSDD5 (SPAdes) (version 2) | ecosystem: Environmental > Terrestrial >... | reverse complement strand
GTTTTAAGCTGAAAAACAAAATTTCCGTCCTCTAGCTCTTTTAGCTCTAATGCATAGAATACTTCATTAATTTTTCTGGTTAGATCCAAAAGTATTTTTTTTATTTTTTCTCTCGAATTCAATCCTGTTGCTTTTACTAATTCTTCAATGGACATTGGTCTCCCAGAGGAATATAATGCGGCCTCAACTCTTGCTACAATTTCTTTTTCAGGCAGACTCTCTTTCAAAATCAATATAGTGTTATAAAGGAGATTTATTAATATTAGATCCCGTTTATAATTTTCTTATTTCAATATCGGAGGAGTCATCTATTTGTACTATGTCTATCTTTCCTTTCATCGCAAGGTGAAGTAAAGCTATAAAAATTCTTGCAATCTCGAGCCTTTCTAATTTCTCAATAAATTTGCTAAATAATATAGTTTCTGTGAATCTTAGTGAATGCATGATAAATTCTTCTTTTTCTTCCAAAATTTTTTCAAATTTAACTAAATAATGGTCAAAATCAAAAATCTCTACTGGTTCTAATTCTATAGGGTTTCTCCTTTTCAAGTTAGGGTTATGTAAAGAAGAAATAATATTTTCGAGCACATTAAGTAAATCTTCCAAAGACAGAGGATAAGTTGACGATAATCTAAAAGGAAAATCGAGTAATTTTAGGAGAGGAATTTCCTTTTCAGTTGAAGAAGCAAAATTTTTTTTTTCTAAAGACAATTTTTCTAGGTGAAAAATGCTTTCAACCTTCAATCGATATATAAGAGTGGATGACCATGCAGCTATTCCGCAAATTCGAAGATCTTTCTTTCCGCTAGAATTAATAATTTTAAGGAGTAACTCTAATAATGTTGAAATATTTATTTCCCAAACATTTTGTTTGCCTAATAGAGAGGTATTAAATAGTAAATTTAATGGTGGTGTTGCTAGAGACGATTTACTATTGTCTTCACTCATTTATAGGGCTTCATTATTCACTTAAAACTATAAAAACATACTGAAAGTTCAAGTTTTTAACCATTCTATAGGAATATCTTGATAGATTCCATTGGGTAATGTTCTTCGAATGGATATAGGTAAAGCTTTTTTTTCTAATTCTTCAATAGCTAAGGAAATGGAGCTTCTTGAATTCACATCCCCTTTAACCATAAGAGGTGCACCGAAGGAGATCTGTAAAGAACGAGCCCCTGTTATTCTTGCTTTTTCAAACCTGGTTAACCTTTTTGGACCAATCAAAATTTCTTGGCCTTGACTATTGATTTCTCGTAAGCTAAACTCAAATTCATCATATTCCACAAATTCTTCTTTCCGTAAAGATTCTGATAGTGGAGGTGTTATTTCTTCTGGTTCTTCCAATACCTTTTTGTTTTTGGTACGGTTTTTTGGTGTCTTTGGTTCAGATTTTGATGGTGATTTTTTTTTCTTATTTTTAGAAGATTTTTTAACTGTAGTTTCTCTTTCATTTTCTAATTTAGTGTCATCTAATGTTTTATCAATATCTTTATTTTTTAATTCCTCAACCAAGAATACAGCAAAAGCTAATTTAAATATAATTAAACGTTACGAATTTAAGGTAATTGCTGGCCAACCTTTAATAAGTGGCATTGTATGTCGAGTGAAAACCATTTTGTTTCAGTATCTAGAATAGATATAAAAGGTATAGTAGGAAGTAAGGAAGTTCTAAAAGGCCAACTGATACGTCATTTAGCGCCTCTTACTATATCTCAACTGTTAAGACTATTTCCTCTTCATGGAACAGTACATTCGTATGTTGATGTATTCTGTTACATCCAAACACAAGCAAATATAGGTCACGAAAAACCCAGAAAAAAGTTTTCAAAGGGAGATATTACTTTCATGTCATCAAATGGCTCATTGTGTTTTTTCCTAAAAGATGCAAATGTATCCTATTCTATGAACGTAATTGGTAAAATAACGTCAACTATTGAAGGACTTAATAATTTAGGGCCTAAAGATGTACTTACTATAAACACAGTCGTTTTCTAAGGATAAACCAAACAATATAGATTCGTTAACTTTTAAAAGAGTAAACCTTATGTCCACTATAACCTCCAATCAATTTCAACATTCCTTTAGATTCCAAATTCCTAAGATAATTATTTGCGATGGATATTTTTACTCCTAAGACTTTTGAAATAGATTGTACAGTAATTGCCTTCATTCCTTTTAGTATGCTGACATCATTGATATCTTCTATTAATACAGAAGACTTATGTTTTTGACTTTTGATTTGAGGCTTTGGATCATTTTTTTTTAGTTTGTTCGTTCCCTCACTAGGTTGTTGTCCTGTAGATTTACTTGAGCTTAATGTCTTTTTCTTTACTCCACCCATACTAATTCCATTATATCTTTTTAGTTATATACTTTATACTTGTTTATCAAAATTTTAATCAAATTTTATAAATAATCAATCTTGTAAGAATACTTATTGGATTTTTTAGCTATAGCAGAAATTTTTGAAGAGATGCACAAAACTAATAGCAGATTAGTTTTGATAGATCACTTGGTAACTCTTTTTAAACGAACTCCGGTTAATACCATCAAAAAAATAATTTATCTCCTTCAAGGAAAACTTTTTCCATCCTCTGAAGGAATCGAATTAGGTTTAGGAGAAAAATTAACAATTAAAGCTATAGCAGAATCTACAGGAATTAGTGTTAAAGAAGTCGAAGAGAACTATAATAAAATAGGAGATTTAGGCGAAACAGCAAAAGAAATTGCAAAAAATAGATATCAACAAACCCTCCTAAACGAGAAAATTACTATAGAAAGAATCTACTCCACTTTTGAAAAAATAGCAAAATCCCTAGGATCACAATCTCAAATTATTAAACTTCGTCTAGTTAGTAGCTTATTGAATGATGCGACACCATTAGAAAGTAAATATATAATAAAATTTCTCCTAGGCAATTTGAGGTTGGGCATAGCTGAATATTCTATCATAGATGCTTTGGCAATAGCATTTACAGGAAATAGAAATAACCGTAAAAAAATAGAAGAGATTTATAATATCTATACGGATTTAGGAACAATTGCTGAAATATTATTTAAAAAAGATCTACAGGGTTTAAATGATTTACAAATAACACCACTAAAACCTATTCGGCCAATGCTAGCCGAAAGAATAATAGATCCAAAAGAAGGATTGAAAAGAGCAAATGGTAAGGTAGCTCTTGAGTATAAACTCGATGGTGAACGAGTCCAAATTCACAAAAATAATACTGAAGTACAATTATTTTCAAGAAGTCTCGAGAAAATAACAAACCATTATCCTGATATTGTAGAAGCGATAAGAAAATTTTCTATTCACAACTGCATTTTAGAAGCAGAAATAGTACCACTGGACTTAGTGACTAAAAAAATTCAACCATTTCAGGAATTAATGCATAGAAAAAGAAAATATAATATTAGTGATGTAATCCTAAAATATCCTATCAAGGTTTTCCTATTTGATATTTTATATTTAGAAGGAAACAATTTGACTCAATATGAATACAGACAAAGAAGAGGTATTTTACAATCCATTGTAAAAACAAATAGGAATAATATTATAGAATTAGTCAAGCAAAATGTTTCATCAAACCTAAACCAAATCGAGATTTTTTTTCGTAAAGCCAAATATGAGGGTTGTGAAGGGTTAATGTTGAAGCAATTAGATAGCAAATATCGAGCAGGTGCAAGGGAATTCTTATGGATGAAGTTAAAAAAAGAATACGGTACTACATTAGTCGATAGTTTTGATCTTACAGTAATTGGAGCATTATTAGGGAAAGGAAAGCGTACAGGTTACTATGGAGCTCTTTTATTAGCTGCGTATGACAAAAAGTCTGATACCTTTCAAAGTATTTGTAAAGTAGGAACTGGATTTTCTGACTATGATCTAGAACTTATTTATAATGAACTGAAAAATTATGTTGTTGATAAGAAGTATTATAATGTCAATACTAATTTGAAAATGGATATATGGTTTACACCGAAACTGGTTATAGAAATCATCGCCTCTGAAATTACCCTCAGTCCCTTACATACTGCTGCTTACGGTTTAATAAAAGAAAATTTTGGAGTAGCTTTAAGGTTTCCCAAATATTCTGGAAAAATACGACTTGATAAAAAGCCAGAAGATTCCACAAATACAAGTGAATTGATACAACTATTTAATAAACAAGTAAAACGTAATAAATCATAATCTCTTAAAATTTATGATCTCTTAAAATCGTTCTTTATGATTATTACAATATTTACTCTTTCTATTTATTTATCACTAAAACAGCACAATTTTTTAATTTTTTTTAACAACTGAGTTCATGTACTCCTATAACAATTCCGAATTAAAAATAATAAAGTAGCAAATTAATCTTGTTTAGACTGAGTCTTTTTATAATGAATGGTAAAAGTGTAAAAAAATATAGGAAAAAATATCATCATCTGTAACTTCGAGAGATAATTTAAAAATAATAGTGGTAGAGGATTAAAACTCTCTTAACAATTTCATAATCGTTCAGCAACGAAAGATATCAGGTATGAGAGTTAATAATGCTTTGACTCTTTACACATCTTAATATTAAGTTAATTTAAGGTACATATTAATCGATATATTTAACCATGAATTTCGTAAAGTGAATAGATGAGACATTCAATTATCTTCTTTAGTATTCTTCATTGGTTTTAGAGGTGGGGGTAATTTTTCCAATTTATGTGTTGGATTCGCAAGATAATGACGAGAAGCCCCTTCACCAGAAAGAACAATATTGCATTCTAAACATTTGTATTTTATAGCCATAATCCAGCCCAGAAGTATGTAAAAACATACTTCCCTAAAAAGTCTATTGTTTATCACAAAGTGACGAAAAAAGTGAAAAAAATAAGCACAATCATCTTAATTTTATAATTTCTCTATTATCGGGGACTGACGATCTTATACCTAATTTATTATAAATGGTACTAGCAGTATTTTCTGATTTTGTACGTTCTCCATGATTCACTAATACTCGTTTAGGTTTTATCCTGGAAACAAAATTCAGTATTTGGTTAAAATCACTATGGCCACTGAATCCATCAATTTTTTGAGTTTTACATTTTAATGGAATAACTTTGACTTTGCCATTTTTCTCCATCATGCTGACTTCATTTGTATTTCCATCAAGAACACGTCTCCCTAACGTACCATTGATTTGGTATGATACAAAAATCATTTGATTATTTTCTTTTGTTGCAATTTCTTTAAAATATTCCACTGATGGACCTCCTTCCAACATACCTGAGGTAGCCATGATAATCGCTGGATTCTGATCATTTAATACCTCATCCCTTTTTCCCCATCCATTAACTACCGTAAAATATTCTGATTGGAATGGGTTGATTCCCTGAGAAACAGATCTCCTTACCTCTTGGCCAAGATAATGTGCGTACGACATATGTATAGCACTGGCCTCTGAAATCATTCCTTCAATATAAATAGGTGCTTCAATTAGTCTACCTTCTTTCATCTCTTTGTCTAGAACTAGCATTATCTCTTGTGCACGTCCTACCGCTGGAACTGGAATTAAGACTTTGCCACCATTTGTCAATGTTTTATTAATGTTCTCAGTAAAATTATTATAAACTACTCTTTGATCTGGCATTAGATCGCTAGATGCACCATATGTACTTTCAGTAATCAAAGTTTCTACCCTCGGATAATTTGAAACAGCACTATCTAATAGCTGAGTTTTAGCGTATTTATAATCTCCAGAATAGAGAATATTATGTGCTCCTGAAATATTAAGATGGACGGTTGCACTCCCCATTATGTGTCCAGCATTGTTAAGTGTAATGGTAGTATCTGGGGAAATGTCGGTGGGTTTTCCATAAGGCAATGTTATACAATGTTTGATTATCTCATTTATATCTCGAATTTCATATGGGCAATAAACACCATTATTTTGAGAAATTTTTACCGAATCTAATTGAAGTAAATTCATTAAAGGTAAGGTTGGTTCAGTACAATAAACTGGTCCATCATATCCATATTTGAATAATGTTGGCAAAAATCCCTGATGGTCGATATGAGCATGGCTAATTATTATCGCATCTAAATCCTCTAATTTAAAATCAAACCAATCTATCCTAGGATAGGCATCAATAGCATTATTCTCACCTGGATTAATTCCACAATCTAACATTATTTTGCTCTCTGAAGTCATGACAATAAAACAAGATCTTCCTACTTGTTTTACTCCACCTAGACAGAAAATATAAACTTCCTTGTTATTCCAATTTTTATTTTGTTTTCCATTTACAGAAATTCTTTCTGGCATATCTTCCTTTTCTTGGATTTCATCTTCTTTCTTAATTATTGGATTACGAAAAACCCTTTTTCCTAATTCGCGAAGAAAGTTACTACGCTCTTTTGAAGAGCTTTTCAAAATTGTATGTATGTTTTTTATACTAAGTGAAGGAATGTGAGGGGAACGTCTTAAATGTGCTATCCAACCTGTGGCTTCAGCTATATTAATGATAGTGTCAGAGCTAACGGATTCCGGTTTATTAACTTCTAGGACAACCTCGCCTGTTGCTTCATCACAAAATAAAGCAGAGACAACTACATCTTTAGGTAATATTCTAGATACAATAGACCTTGTTTCATCTTCTTGAAGTCGGATGGAGGGATCAGTTCTTACAACGAATCTTTTTTTTAAGTTTTTGGACAAAGACGATAGATAATATGTTAATTCGGTAAGCGAAAACCTGGGATTTTTTGTATATAATGCAATATTTGGTCCTTCAAATCTAGCAATAGTAATTTGTGACTCTTTGGGGATGGATTCGATAATAGTTTTTATGATTGCTTCTTCATCTTTAACGTATTTATGGTTCCTATAACCTTTATCTAGTAGTTCACTTTTAGTTTCTCTTTTAAATGATTTATTATAATTGTTTTTATCACTACCATTTCCATTATTTTTTTTCATATTAATCAAATTTTTTCTTTTATTCTAATATCAATTCTATATTTATTTTAAAATAAAGTATCAATAAACATAAATTGAACTATATTTATTATTTATATCTCCATTAATATAGTTTTAGTCATATATTAATTAATTCAGGGACAAGATAATTCAATATAATCTGCTATTCTCTTTTATCTTAAAACCCATGGTAGAGTAAAAGACAATATTACAATGATAACAAAAACGATACTTAAAATGGTAAAGGGTTTTATTTTGCTCTTAGTTTTAATTTTGTTTTCAAGTAAAGTCCCATACCACTGACCACCATCCAACATAGTTATTGGAAGCGCATTAAATATACCTACATTAAAGTTGATAAACCAAATCCAAAACAATAAATTTGCAATATATGGGAATGCAGGACCAAATATACTTGAAGAATAATAAGAGGACATACTTTCGGAGTAAGGAACAAGATTTTGCTGCAAGGTAGGAGGCATAAGGATTGCTAATGGATTAGTCAAAAAAAGATTTTTGTAATTATCTAATACCAATTTGGGATCAAAAAATGCATCTGTAAGAGTTACACCTAACACACCTTTACTTTCTGGAAGCGATGGGGGAAGTTTAACAGACTTTATTTGTTCCCTACCATCTTCTGTTGTCCATTTAATTTGTATTGATGTTCCTAAATTGTCTCTTAATAACGTCCTGAGTTCTTGAACATCTTCTATAGGTTCAGCATTGATATGAGTAATAAGAGAATTTTTTGAAAGACCAATCGATTTTGCTAACGAATTCTCTCCAATAGTCAATACAGTAATACCTGTTTCATTGCCTTTAATATGAGAAATAGGAGTAAGAGAGGATATCAAAAGAAATAGTAATCCAAGGGAGATACCTGCCAGGATCATGTTGTTCAATGGCCCTGCAGTAAGGATGGCACTTTTCTGTTTAAAAGTTGTTTTATTTAATTCGTCTTGTTGGATATTTACAAATGCACCAATAGGTATTCCTAAGAATAATACTATACCTGTAGATTCGACCCTAGTATTATAAACTCTCGCAACAATGCCATGTCCTGCTTCATGAATTATAATTGTAATAACTAATCCAATCCAACCGTATGTCCATGGTAAAATAGGATTTAATCCTGGAATCAATAGATTGCCTTGCGGTCCAATCTCTCGGATGCCTTCTCTTGCAGAATCATTTGAAAATAAGACAAGAAGAGACCCCATAATTAAAAAAACAGCTAATGCTGTTATTAATGGCATTAAATAGATGTTTAATGAGGCATATATCTTACCTAGTCTCGAATTTGCTAACTTGTCAAAAAACCGGAGCCCAAAAGGGGTATGAATTAGTATTAAAGGCAGTTTGAGTTCATAATTAATCCCAAGATTTTTTTGCAAACAAAATTAGTACTACTCAAGACTATTTAAACCAATAACCTATTGTTTAATTCCTAAATCTATTAATAATTTTATTTATAACCCTAAATTTATTGGATCTGAATATTTTAAATTATGAATTTTTTTTACAGGATACAAATTTAGTAGCCAAAAAACTTATAGGAAAAAAATTGGTAAGGATAATAAGAAATAATAATAAAAAAATTAAGTTATCAGGAATTATTGTAGAAACTGAAGCCTATGGTTACAAAAGCGATGAAGCTAGTCACGCCTACAGAGGGATTACCAAGAGAAATATGGGAATGTTTGGTCCAGTCGGAAGATCCTATATTTATTTTACGTATGGAAATCATTATTGTTTCAATGTCACTGCAAAATCTAAAAATCAGATTGCAGGTGCGGTATTAATAAGAGGAGTTGAACCAAATGAAGGAATACAATTTATGAAAGACAATCGTAATTTAGATGATATAGGAGCCTTAACAAATGGACCTGGAAAAATTAGCCAAGCATTCTGCATAAATAAACAATATAACAATTTAGATTTAACCAATATAAATAATGACTTGTATCTTGTGAAAGGCTTTATCCCTGATTTAGTGTTAGCAACTAAAAGGATTGGTATCAAAAAATCAATCCATGTATATAGTAGATACATTTTAGCATCCAAAATAGAAAATAAAATTTGTATAAATAAATTTGTGTCGAAAAAAAAGGAAAATAATAGGTTTCACATCAGTCTACTATCATAGTGGGGCGGATTGATTTGAGTGAATTTTATAAAGTCTGTCTCTCCAATTTACAATACTTTTTCTATTTGATATTAATAATCTCAAGAAAAATCTCGAAACTATAATTATTGCGCCTACTATACCACCTATAGAATAAATCTTCTTTGATAATAATGTATTATTGAGCTGGATTAAATTTGTTAGCATTAAAATAAACAAAGTACTGCCTGTAAGGAATAATGCTGCAAAATCAAATATAGTTGGAAGAATTATACTTAAAGTTAATGATATGAAAAACATTACAAATGGAAATATCAATAAAAAAAATAATGCTATAGTCAAAAGAATGGATTTTATCCTGTTTTCATTGAAGATAGGAATAACCAGTCTATCTATGGCCTTAAATAGGTCAGAGGAATCTCGTGCCCAAATTGCTTGGACATAGTTTTCACCCCTAAGCATCTTCATTTTAAAATTTTCCTCTTTTACCCTTTTACCTAATGCACCATCTTCAATAATTTCATGTTTTACTGCTGCATGAGAACCTACTTTTTCATAAGTCTCCCTAGTAATAATAAAATAGCTACCGAAAAAATATCCGAGCTTTGATTTTGCATCATTCACCTTTAATGGAGAAAATCTGGTGTGCAGGAAAGTGGTCAATAGAGGAAGAGTGACGTGCGTAAAAAAATCATTACAGATTAACCGAGGCATAATTGTTATTGCATCTAAGTTATAATGGTTAATGTTTTGTACAGCTAAGTACATTGTATTTTCTGAATGGTAAGAGTCAGCATCTGTAAACAACAATAATTTACCATTTGATTTCAGATAACCTTGATAACATGCCCAATTTTTTCCAATCCAATCTTCATTAGGTTGAGTAACATTGACAACTTTGATCCTATTATTATTAGATTTTTTATATTCATGCATAATGTCCAAAGTTTTGTCAGATGATTCATCATTAACTAAAATTATTTCAAAGTCTGGATAGACTTGTTTTAATAAGCTATCTATACATTTACGAATATATGTTTCCTCGTTTCTAGCGGGAACTATTATACTCACTCTTGGAAGATTTTTTTTATTATTCTTAATACTATTTAATCTTGGTGATTGCTCAAGGGATTTGATCATAACTAATAAAAGATAAACCCACGTTGAAAAAATTCCCAATGCAAGAGAATTAATTAGAAAATAAAAAATTATTTGAGAATTTTCCATTGTCTGATTAGTTAAAAATCAATTCCGTATTATTATTTTTTACTTGTTTGTTTTTGTATTACTTTTTAGTTGGATTAAGGTTTAATCTTTTTAAGAAGACCTCATATTTGATCAGACAAGCTTAATATACGGTTAAATAGTCGCTTAAGCAAATATCTATGTTAATAATATTTGACGTGGAAGGAGTATTACTTAATGCAGAATATTTACCCATTTTGGCTCAAGTATTTGGACCTTCCAAAGAAAAGGAAATTTGGGATATTACAAAACAAGGAATTAGAGGAGACATAGATTGGGAAGAAGGTCTGAGAAAAAGAGTTAATGCCTTAAAAGGTATAAAATTTGATGATGCCAAGCGAATAGCAGAAAATTTAGAAATTATGCCAGGAGCAAAAGATCTTTGTTTAGCCCTAAAAGATGCCGGATGGAAAATGATTGCTGTTTCAGGCGGATTTACAATTATTACAGATAGATTGAAGAAAGAATTAGGATTAGATTTAATTTTTTCTAATGTTTTAATTTTTAAAAATGGATTATTAGATGATCTAGAATTAATAGTTACTTCAGATAAATCACTTGTTGTTAGACCAACAATAGAACAATGGGGTTTGAAAAAAGAAGAGATTGTGGTAGTTGTTGATGGAGCTAATGACATCAAACTATTTGACATAGCAGGTTATACGGTAGGTTTTTGTCCTGTTGAATTAGTCAAAAATAAAGCAGATGATGTAATAGAATTAAGGAACTTGTCACTATTAAAGAATTTATTGGAAAAAAGATTCGGTAAATGGATTTTAAACACTAATCTGAAAAAATAAAGTCTAATGCTTAAAAAAATTGAAATAATTCCAATACACATAAACATAAACATAAATCCAACGGTAAAATTATTAAATACTCTTTTAGAATCAATAAAAAATAACAATCAGATTATAAAAAATGGAGATATAATAGTCATAGCTCAAAAAATTATTTCCAAAAATGAAGGACGAACAGTTTCTCTAGAGAACATTATTCCTTCCTCTAGGTCGATAGAATTAGGCAGAAAAACTAATAAGGACCCCCGAATTGTAGAATTAATACTCCAGGAATCTCGAAAAATTGTCCGAGTATTTAACAATACTATCATTACAGAAACACAACATGGTTTTATCTGTGCAAATTCTGGTATAGATCAAAGTAATGTAAGCAAAAGTAAAAATCTAGTGCTTCTACTACCCAGAGACCCGGATAAATCTGCTAATACAATAAGGAAAGGAATATACAAAAAAACCAGAAAAAATATTGCTGTCTTAATCACTGATACCTTCGGTCGTCCGTTTAGAATGGGTCAGACAAATATTGCAATAGGTATTGCAGGGATCAAGGCTTTGAAAAATTATAAAGGGAAACGAGATATGTTTGGTAAAATTCTGAAAGTTACAGAAATAGCTATTGTTGATGAAATAGCAGGAGCTGCAGAGTTAGTTATGGGCAAGACAGAAGGTATACCAATAGCAATAGTTAGAAATCTTACTTATCCTAAAAGTAATAGTTCAATTAAAAAAATCATAAGAAAAGAGAATAGAGATATTTTCCGATGAATTTAACTAGGTTGAAGGTCATAACCATTTTATATTGCCAGAGCTTCTTTTTATATTGGATACATAGTGGATAATAATAATAATAATAATAATAATAATTTTAAAAAAGTTATTGATGTGAGAGGACTTTACTGTCCTGAACCCGTTTTTAGAACAAAGATAGAAATGGAAAAAATGACGATAGGTGAAAGATTAAAGATTGTTGCTGATGATCCACAATCAGAAGAAGATATTTCTAGATGGGTAAACCGAAATGGACATGAGTTAATATCGGTAAATAAAAAGGAATCAGATTTAGAATTTGTAATAAAAAAGGCAAAATAAAATGACTCAAACAATAACAAGAAATCAAGTAATAGAAAAAATAGGAAATACTCCTTTAGTAGAACTATCTTCTTTTTCAACAGATAGCATAAAACTTTTTGCTAAATTAGAATGGCATAATCCTTTTGGTTCTGTTAAGGACCGAGCTGCATTTTGGATGATCAAAGATGCAGAATCAAAAGGAATAATCAAGAAGGACAAAAGCATAATTATAGAACCAACTTCAGGAAATACAGGAATAGCATTAACAGGTATTTCATCATCTTTGGGCTACAAGGTTGAAATAGTTATTCCAGAAAAAGTGAGTTCTGAAACAAAATCAATCCTTAAAAAATTAGGTGCTATAATACATGAAACGTCAGACGATTTATGTCCAAGAGTGGGAGCCGGAACGGATCAGAGTATTGCACTTGCAAAGGCAATAGCTACTCCAAGGCCAGATATTTACTATATGCCAAATCAATATGAAAATGATGCTAATTTTATGGCTCATTATGATACTACTGGTCCTGAACTATGGTATCAAACTAATGGCAAGATTACTCATTTTCTTACAGGTTGTGGAACTGGCGGGACT
>Ga0209382_10008672_pt1 | contig 12803 bp, 11 predicted proteins | sample SoiMetdeltSBSDD5_FD_187599 | JGI IMG/M metagenome (GOLD analysis project Ga0209382, IMG submission 187599) | Bulk soil microbial communities from a Populus tree surrounding site in Tennessee, USA - Soil MetaG P. deltoides SBSDD5 (SPAdes) (version 2) | ecosystem: Environmental > Terrestrial >... | reverse complement strand
GCGCGAGATCTGGCGGGTGCTGACGCCGGAGGGGCGCCTGCTGCTGATCGTGCCGAACCGCCGCGGCATCTGGGCCCGGATGGACACCACGCCCTTCGGCCACGGCCGTCCTTACAGCCGCGGCCAGCTCGAGCGGCTGCTCAGCGACGCCCTGTTCTCCCCTCTCGAATGGACGAGCGCGCTGTTCATGCCGCCCATCGACCGAAAGTGGCTGGTGCGCTGGTCCACCGCCTTCGAGCGCGTCGGCGCACGGCTGTGGCCGGGATTTGCCGGGGTCATCATCGTCGAAGCAAGGAAGGAGCTGATGGGCGCCATTCCGAAAGCGGCTCCGGCGCGGCGGGTGGAGCAGCTGGCCACCGCGCGGCGCGGTCTGGGGCGTGAGAGATGCAGCCCGAGGTAAGCGTCATTTCCCTTTCTTTGGTTTTGCCGCAGGCTTGGCGGATTGTGCGGCAATGCCGGCTTTGAGCTCCTCGATGCCGGCGCGCACGGCCCACTGGAGGGCCCAGACATCGCCCTGCCAGGCCAGGAAATCGAAGCCGCGCTGGGCGCAGTCGAGGCCCGAGGCGATATCGGTGACGAGACGGCCCAGCGCCTTGCCGTGCCGCTTGGCTGCCGCCGTCACGCGGTCGATGGCGGCCAGGAAGGTCGGGTGCGTGAACTCGCCGGGGATGCCGAGCGAGCAGGAGAGGTCGAAGTGCCCGACCCAGAGGCAATCGACGCCCTTCACGGCGGCAATGGCATCGGCATTCTCAGCGCCTGCCGCGGTCTCGATCTGCACGAACAGGCAGTTGCGCGCATTGAGGGCGGCGAGCTTCTGCGGCACGGGGCCGCCCGTATAGTTGTCGTGCGCCAAGCCGACGCCGACGCCGCGGTGGCCGTCGGGGAAGTATTTGACGTGAGCGACCAGCTCCTCGGCCTCGCGCGCGTCGTCGACAAGCGGCACCATGATGCCTTCGGCGCCCATGTCGGCATAGCGCGCGAGGTGGTCGTATGATTTCGAGGGCACGCGAAAGATCGCCGGCAGCGCGGCCGCCTCGAAGTAGCGCACGCACGATCTCACCACGTCGGTGGAGAAGCCGGAGTGCTCGGTGTCGAACAGCACGAACTCGCAGCCGGCCCCCTTGAGGATGTGGCCGATGCCGGGCGTGGCAAATTCGACGACGAAATGCCCGAACTTGAAGCCCCGGTCGTCGCAAAGGCTCCTGAGCGTGCGCGTCGCCATGTGTGCTCCTCGGGCTCCGACCGCAAACGCTGCGATGGTAGGAGCGTGGAGGCTGCCGGCGCAAACCGGAATTCCGCGCTTGAAGGGGGCGGGGGGCGCATTGCAGAGTGGCTGAAATCGCCAGGAGAGGCTCCCCATGCATTTCGGCCAGTTCAACCTGATGGGATACCGCACGCCGGGCGCCAAGGCCTACGAGCTCTATGACAACGCCATCGAGCAGGTGAAAGCGGCGGAAGCCAATGGCTTCGAGATCGCCTGGTTTGCCGAGCACCACTTCTCCAACTACTGCGTGTGCCCCTCGCCGCTGATGATGCTGGCGCGGCTGGCCGGCGAGACGAGCCGCATCAGGCTCGGCTCCGCGGTGGTGGTGACGCCCCTCTACCAGCCCGTTCGGCTCATCTCCGAGATCGGCATGGTCGATGCGCTGACCCATGGCCGCCTCGTGCTCGGCGTCGGCAGCGGCTATCAGCCCTACGAGTTCGAGCGCTTCGGCGAGGACCTGGCAGACTCGGTGCCGAAGCTCGCCGAGTTCATGGACATGCTGGAGCTGGCCTTCACGCGCGACACCTTCAGCTATAGCGGCAAGCATTACCGGCTGCCCGAGACGCACGTCGCCTCGCGGCCCGTCAAGGGTCTGCCCGAGATATGGGTGGCCGGCGACAATGCGGCCCTGCATCAGCTCGCAGCCCGCAAGGGCTGGACGGTCATGCTCACCCCGCGCCATGCGACGGTGCCGCAGCTCATCGAAGCGCGGCAGCGCTTGGCCGGCGTCTATGCGTCCCAGGGCCTCGATGCCGGCCGCGTCGCCATTGCGCCGCTGCGGCACGTGTGCGTCACCGACAGCAAGGCCGAGGCCGCCGACTTCATCGACAACGCCCGCCACCAGATCCGCCTGTCGCAGAGCCTGCGCCACCGCGAGGAGCTGATCGACGGCACCATGCTGGTGGAGAAGCCCTACAAGGCCGAGCCGCCCATCGAGGAGCTGGCCAGGCACATCCCCGTCGGCGACGCCGAGACGGTGGCCGAGCGCCTGACCGAGCTGATCCGCGCCGCGCGCCCCCGCCACATGCTGCTGCACTTCCAGGCCGGCGCCTCCTCGCAGAAGACGGCGCTGGCCTCGATCGAGCAATTCGCGACGCGCGTGCGGCCCATGATCGAGAGGGCGTTGGGGCCGCTGGACAAGCTGGGGATCGAGCGGGCGGCGTAGGTTGGGTTAGCGCGGGCACCGCGATCGCGTTGTGCGCGACATCGATCCGCGCGTAACCCAACATTTGCGTACCCATTGTCGCGCGCGCCCACGTTGGGTTACGCGCGGGATAGGCCGATGCGCGCAATACGCTTCGTCGTGCCCGCGCTAACCCAACCTACGCTGCTCGCTGCTCGCTCGCGATCGGCGCCGGGATGACGTTGGTTTGCGGTCGATCAACTCTTCGGCTCGCCCTGCTCGCCCAGCCCCGCCATCCACGTCGACGGCTTGCCCTCGAAGGCGGACTTGGCGCGCTTGCCGAGCCAGTAGGAATAGGGCGACGGCACCAGCTTGAAGTCGGGGTCGGCGCCGAGCTTCTGGGCGGCGTCCATCGGCCAGTTGGGGTTGTACATGATCTCGCGGGCCAGCGCGCAAAGATCGGCGCGGCCCCCGCGCAGGATCGCCTCGGCCTGGTCGGCGTGCACGATGTGGCCCACCGCCATGGTCATGACTTGCGCCTCGCGGCGGATCTTCTCGGCATAGGGCACCTGATAGCCGTAGTGCCTGGCGCGCGCGCTCTCCATCGGCGAGCCGGCCAGCGTGCCCCCGGACGAGCAGTCGATCACGTCGACGCCCTCGGCCTTGAGGAGGCGCGCCAGCCGCACGCTCTGGTCGGGGTCCCAGCCCGCGTCGTCCTCGCAGGAGAGGCGCATGAACAGCGGCTTGTCCGCCGGCCAGGCGGCGCGCACGCACTCCGCCACCTCGACGGCAAAGCGCATGCGGTTGGCCTCCGAGCCGCCGTATGCGTCGGCGCGCTTGTTGGAGGCCGGCGAGAGGAACTGGTGGATCAGGTAGCCGTGCGCGGCGTGGATCTCGAGGAGGTCGAAGCCGGCCCTCTCGGCGCGGGTCGCCGCCTCGCCCCATTTGGCCGCGAGATCGCGCACCTCGTTGTGGGAGAGCGCCCGCGGCGTCGGCGATTTCTCAGTGTGGGGCACGGCGCTCGGCGCTACCAGCTCCCAGCCTTCCCAGTCGTAGATCTCGGGCTCGTCTCCACTCAGAGGCCTGCCGCCCTCCCAGGGCCGCGTCAGGCGCGCCTTGCGCCCGGAATGGCCGAGCTGGATGCCGGCCATCGCTCCGTGCGTCTTGATGAAGGCCGCGCAGCGCGCCAGCGGGGCGATGAACTTGTCGTCCCACAATCCCGTGTCGCCGACCGTGCCGCAGCCGCCGCGCGCCACCTTGGTCGACTCCATGATGACGAGGCCCGCGCCGCCCTGCGCGTACTTGCCGGCGTTGACGAGGTGCCAGTCGGTGGCGAAGCCCTCGACCGCCGAGTACTGGTGCATCGGCGCCACCACCACCCGGTTCTTCAGGCGCACGCTGCGGACGTCGAGCGGCGAAAACAGCATCGGTTGCGACATCGAGCGTTCGGTCCTCCCGTAGACGGGCCGCAGTCTACATGTCCGTCATGACGAACTCACGTAGCACGCGAAAGGCACGTTCCGGATCGTCGACATGCACGCCGTGCCCGCATCCCGCGAAGCGCTCGAAGCGGACCAGGTGGCTCGGGAGGCATTCGGCAATCGTTTCGCTGAAGGCCATCGGCATGATCGGGTCCCGGTCGCCGCACATGACCAGGACCGGGCAGCGGATGCGGCTCAGGGCCGCACGAAAGTCCATGCGGCCCTGCTCGTTCCGCGGCCCGTTGAACCTGAGCGCCACCTCATTCTTGACGATGCTGCGCTTCAGCATGTCGGTGTTTTCGCCCGGTCGCGGACGATAGAGGGGGAAGCAGACCTCGATATACTTGGCGCGGCTCTCGGCGGTGGGATCGAGCCAGTAGGTCTCGGCGACAGCGCGGGCATGCGGACCGCCGATGCGCTCGAAGGCCGCGAAATCGTCGGGAAATCCACCCGTGCCGCGGTGCTGGCCAGTATGAGCTTCGCGGGATGGTTTGGGTAGCGGGTGGCGTAGGTCTGGGCGACGAACCCACCGAAGGAGCCGCCATAGACGATGGGCTTCTCGATGCCGAGCGCATCGCAGAGCCCCTTCACGTCGTCGCCCCATTGGGCGAGGGTCCAAGTCTCCGGACTGCCTCCAGTGCTGCGACCGTTGCCACGTTGATCGAAGTAGACGATCTGGACGATGCCGGCCAAGGCGGAGAACGCCGGCTTGTACATCGTGTGGTCGAAACCCGGCCCGCCATGCAGGAGGACGAGCGTCGGCTTCGCTCGCATGCGCGGACCGTCAGGTATCAGGCCCGCCCCTTCCACGTCGAAATAGAGCTTGGCGCCGTTGACCTCGATGAACATGGGATGCCGTGCGGTCTTGCCGTTGCTATTGCGGCAGACAGTCTACCGGTGCGCGTCGTGTTCGGCCATCAGAACACCTGGAGACTCCTCCCCCTGGAGGGGAGGTTGGAACGCCACGGGCTTAGCTCGCCAACTCCGTCAGCCCACTGCACGCCGACAAGCGAGCTAAGTCCGATGGCGTTCCTGGTTGGGGGTGAGGCTTGCCAGAGACACCCCTCCTTGACGCGCCAAGTATGAGTTAGCTCCGCCGGAACACGTAAGCGGAAGCGGTTGGAGCAAGATGGCGGAGCTAACTCATGGCGCGTCTTTCCTCCCCCCTCCAGGGGGAGGCGCCATCCGATGGCGGTGGCTTCGCGCGGGAACTCCGGCTAGCCTCCGATCTCCAACGCGATGGGTGAGGAGACGGGCATGGCCGAAAGCGATCTTTACAAGAAGGGCGAGGCGATCCGCAGGAAGCTCAGGGGCGAGGAGGACTTCGCGCGCAACAAGGCCGAGTACGACCGCGACCCCGTCATGAAGAAATTCATCGAAGTGGCGACCGAGACCGTGTTCGGCGGACTGTGGGCGCGGCCGGGCCTCGACTTCAAGACCCGCACGCTGATCTGCGTCGTCTCGGACGCGGCCACGGGGCGCTACCCCGAGCTCGACATCCACCTGCGCTTCGCCCTCAAGGAGGGCTGGACCGAGGACGAGCTCACCGAGGTGCTGCTGCACCTCTCGGGCTACGTCGGCGTGCCCATCATCCGCGAGGCGATGCTGGTGGCCTCCGAGGTCTTCAAGGACGTCAGGGCCAAGAAGGGCGGCAGCAAGGCGTGAGCCGGGGAGCGGGCCCATGAAAATCGGACTGAGCACGGTGACGCGCGGCGTCTTCTCCAGCCGCGAGAATTACATGGCCGTCGCCAAGGCCGCCGAGCGGGCGGGCGTCGACTTCCTCTCGGTCAGCGACCATCTGATCGTGCCGGGCAAGCTTACCTCGCACTATCCCTACACGCCGAGCGGCGTCTTTGCTGCCGCCGAGCACGGGCATTGCTTCGACCAGCTGGCAACCGTCGCATTCCTCGCCGGCTGCACGGAGCGGTTGCGCCTGCTGACATCGGTGCTGGTGGTGCCGCACCGCCCGGCGGTGCTCACCGCCAAGATGCTGGCCACCATCGACGTGCTCGCCAATGGCCGGCTGATCGTCGGCGCCGGCGCCGGCTGGATGAAGGAGGAGCTCGAGCTGCTGGGTGCTTCGTTCGCGGATCGCGGCAAGGTTACCGACGAGTACCTGGAGGCTTTCCGCGAGCTGTGGACCAAGGACGCCCCCGCCTATCGCGGCAAGCACGTGAGCTTCTCCGACGCGCTGTTCTATCCAAAGCCCCTGCAGAAGCCGCATCCGCCGATCTGGGTCGGCGGCGAGAGCCCGGGCGCGCTGCGCCGCGCCATCAAGCTCGGCGATGCCTGGTACCCCGGCAACAACAGCCAGACCAAGCCGCTGGACACACCGGCCCGCCTTGCCGCCGGCATCGCCGACGTGAAGCGCACGTGCGAGGCGGCCAAGCGCGACCCTGCCACTCTCGGTGTCAGCCTGCTCGTGCAGGACGTCTTCGATTGGGGCCAGCACAAGACGCAGGACGGCTCGGCGCGGCGCATGTTCACGGGCAGCTCGGCCGACATGGCCGAGGATGCGGCGGCCCTGTCGGCGCTCGGCGTGGGCCATGCGGCGCTGCGGCTCGGTGGCGACACGGCGGCGGACTGCGTGGCGCGCATCGAACGGTTCGGCGCCGAGGTCATCGCCAAGATGCCGGCGTGAGGTCTGCGCTGATGTTGCGGGTAGCAGTCGTTGGCGGCGGGCCGGCGGGACTTTATTTCTCCGCGCTATGGAAACGCCGGCACCGGGACGACGAGGTGCGGCTCTTCGAGCAGAACGCGGCGGATGCGACCTGGGGGTTCGGCGTGGTGTTCTCCGACCAGGCGCTCGAGTTCCTGCGTGACGACGATGCCGACACCGTCGATGCCATCGCGCCCTACATGCAGACTTGGCGCGATATCACCATCGTGCATCGTGGGCAGGCGGTCGGCATCGACGGCGTAGGGTTCTCGGCGATAGATCGGTTGCAGCTGCTGCAATTGCTGCAGCGGCGCGCGGCCGAGGCCGGCGTCACGCTGCAATTCGGCCGACCCGTGCACTCCATGACGGAGCTGACCGGCTACGACCTGATCGTGGCCGCCGACGGTGTGAACTCGGTTGTTCGTCGCGCACTCGAAGCCGAGTTCGGCGTGCAGCTGTCCCATTCGCAGAACAAGTTCGCCTGGTACGGCACCAGCAAGCCGTTCGATACGCTGACGCAGACCTTCGTTGCCAATGAGCTCGGCACCTTCAACGCGCATCACTATCGCTACGCGCCCGACATGAGCACCTTCATCGTCGAGTGCGATCCGGCGACGTGGGCCCACTCGGGCCTCGACAAAGTGGACGAGGCGGAGAGCCGTCGAATCTGCGAGCAGGTGTTCGCCGCCGCCCTCGATGGCCACCCGCTGGTCTCCAACAGATCGATCTGGCGCAGCTTTCCATGGGTGTGGAACGATCGCTGGTCCTATCGCCACCACGTGCTGATCGGCGACGCCCTGCACACGGCCCACTACTCCATCGGCTCGGGGACGCGGTTGGCGCTCGAGGATGCACTGGCACTCACCAAGGCGCTGGAGGCCGAGCCGGGTGATCTGCCGGCGGGGCTGGCGCGCTACGAGGCCGCGCGGCGACCGATCGTCGAGAAGCTGGTCGCGGCCTCGAAGAGGTCGGCTGCCTGGTACGATGGCTTCGCCGAGCACATGCGCCTGGAGCCGCTCGAGCTGGCAATGAGGTACATTACGCGCTCGGGCCGCATCGATGCCGACCGCTTGCGGGCGATGTCGCCGAGGTTCATGGCGGCCTACGATGCGCGCGCGGAGAGTGGATGACCTTGGGACGGAGATGCACATGAGCGATCCGCCGATGCGCGATGGCGTGCCGCGCACGTCGCCGGGCGCTCTGGAAATCGGCTTTTCCGTTCCCGAGCGCTACAACGCCAGTGCCATCCTGTTCGACAACCTCATTGCCGGCCGCGGCAACCGCTGCGCCGTCACCGGGCCGGCGGGCCGGCGCACCTACGCCGAGCTCGCCGCCGATGCGGCACAATACGGTGCCGGCTTGCTCTCGCTCGGACTGCAGCGTGGGGATCGCGTGCTGCTGTTCCTCGACGATACGCCCGCCTATCCGGCCGCCCTGTTCGGGGCGATCCGCTCGGGCCTCGTGCCCCTGCTGATCAACACCCTGACGCCGCCGGACCTCTTGCAGTTCTACCTCGCCGACTCCGGTGCCACCGTTGCCATCGCCGATGCGGCTTTCGTCGACCGGTTCAATGCAGTGGCCTGCAACGGCACCCGGCTGCATACCCTGGTGGTCGTCAACGGCGATGCCGCAGCACCCGGTCCTGTGGCGACGCGCGCCGCTGCCGAGTGGCTCTCGGGACCTGCGCAGGTGGCTCCTGCCGACACGCACCGCGACGACATGGCGTTCTGGATGTACTCCTCTGGCTCGACCGGGCGTCCCAAGGGCATCGTGCATCTGCAGCACGACATGGCCTACACGCACGCCTCCTACGCGCGCCATCTGCTGCAGCTTACCGAGCGCGATGTGTGCTTCTCCGTCCCGAAGATTTTCTTCGCCTACGGGCTCGGCAACTCCATCACCTTTCCGTTCAGCGTCGGCGCGTCCAGCGTCCTGCTGCCGGGGCAGCCCAAACCGGCGGCCATCTTCGAGACCATCGCCCGCTATCGGCCGACCGTGTTCTTCGGCCTGCCGACTCTCTACACGGCGCTCACCAAGGCGCCGGAGGCAAAGGGCGCCGATCTCACCAGCCTCCGTCTCGCGGTCTCCGCCGCCGAGGTGCTGTCGGCCGACGTGTTCAACGCTTGGAAGGCGATATCGGGCCTGGAGATCATGGAGGGACTGGGCTCCACCGAGGTGCTGCACATCTATCTCTCCAACACGGCCGAGACGAAAAAGCTCGGCGCCGCCGGCAAGCGCGTTGCGGGCTACGAGGTGGTGCTCAGAGACAGCGACGGCCGCGGGGTGGCGGACGGCGAGGAGGGCATCCTATGGGTGCGGGGCGATTCGAACAGCCCCGGCTACTGGAACCGGCCCGACAAGACCGCCGAGACCATGCGCGAGGATGGCTGGATCTATACCGGCGACCGCTTCGTGCGCGATGCCGAGGGCTTCCATTTCTTCCGCGGCCGCGCCGACGACCTCGTCAAGGTCTCGGGGCAATGGGTCTACCCGCTGGAGGTGGAGCTGTGCCTGGCCGACCACCCGGCAGTGCGCGAATGCGCCGTGCTGGCGGTGAAGCAGGACAACGAGCTGACGGCCCTCAAAGCCTTCGTGGTGCTGAACGACAAGGGCGCCGCGTCCGATGCCGCCACGCGCGCGCTGCAGGACTACGTCAAGGGCCACCTCCTGCCCTATAAGTACCCCCGCCTCGTGACCTACCTTGACGAGCTGCCGAAGACCGGCACCGGCAAGATCGACCGCCAAGCCTTGCTCGACCTGTGAGGGGCGCCGAAGCACATCGGCTCGCAGCTCGTGTGAGCGCAGCAAGCCTGCTGACATGCCAAGCGCGGGCGGAGTAGTGTCGTGCAGGCAAGATCGAGCACTGGGAGGATCCGATGAAGGCCGCCGTCCTGCACGAGGTCAACAAGCCCCTCGTCATCGAGGAGGTCGCCATCAACAAGCCGGCGGCACGCGAGGTGCTGATCCGCACCGCCTACGCGGGGCTGTGCCACTCGGACCTGCATTTCATCGAGGGCCTCTATCCCCATCCGCTCCCGGTCGTCCTGGGCCACGAATCGGCGGGCATCGTCGAGGCGGTCGGCTCCGAGGTGAGCTACGTGAAGAAGGGCGACCACGTCATCACCTGCCTGTCGGTGTTCTGCGGCACCTGCGACAACTGCACGACCGGCCGGCCATTCATCTGCACCGACACGAGCGTGAAGATGCTCCCCGGTGTCGCGAAGCGCCTGAGCCTCGACGGTAAGCCGCTGCACACCTTCACCAACCTCTCCTCCTACGCCGAGATGATGCTGGTGCACGAGAATGCGCTGGTGAAGATCGGCCAGGACTTTCCGCTCGACCGTGCCGCCCTGATCGGCTGCGGCGTCATCACCGGCTACGGCGCGGCGGTCAATACGGCCAAGGTCGCCCCCGGCGAGACGGTTGCCGTGATCGGCTGCGGCGGCGTCGGCATGGCCGCCGTCAACGGCGCCGCCATCGCCGGCGCGGGCCGCATCATTGCGGTGGACACCAACCCGGTGAAGCTGCAGCTCGCCACCAAGCTCGGCGCCACCGATCTCGTCAATCCCAGGGACGGCGACCCGGTCCAGCGCATCAAGGACCTGACCAAGGGCGGCGTGCATCACGCCATCGAGTGCCTCGGCACCAAGGCGACCGCCGAGCAGGCCTTCCAGATGCTGGCCGTCGGCGGCACGGCCACCATCGTCGGCATGGTGCCGTTCGGGCAGAAGATCGAGCTGCACGGCTTCGACTTCCTGCGCGAGCGCAAGATCCAGGGCTCGTCGATGGGCTCCAACCGCTTCCGTGTCGACATGCCTCGCCTGATCGAGTTCTACCGCCAGCGCAAGCTGCACCTCGACGACTGGATCTCCGACCGCATCAAGCTCTCCGAGATCAACGAGGGCTTCGCCAACATGAAGGCCGGCAAGGTCGTGCGCAGCGTCATCCAGTTCGATGCGTAGGGGTGCGGTCGGCGTTCGCGAGAAGGCGCGAACCTTGTGGCACTACGGCAGCTTCGGCCAGCAAAACAGCAGCACGCCGAGGGCCGGCGTTGTTGCGGTGCAGGCGAGCCGCTAGTCTGGCGGCCGCTTCGGTCACTGTGGCTCCCTCATGACGATGCAAGGCTCAGGCAGCGCTGCACCCGCCGACGCGGGCGCGACCTCTGCCGCTTCCAAAATCCCCTCCGTCACGCTCGCCACGGCGACCGCGCTGGCCGTGGCCGATATGGTGGGCATCGGCGTCTTCACCAGCCTGGGCTTTCAGGTCAAGGACCTCCCCTCCGGCTTCTCGCTGGTGCTGCTGTGGACGGTCGGCGGCGTCATGGCGCTGTGCGGGGCTCTGTCCTATGCCGAGCTCGCCGCGGCCTTTCCCCGCTCCGGCGGGGAGTACAACTTCCTCTCCCGCATCTATCACCAGGCCATCGGCTTCCTGGCCGGCTGGGTGTCGGCCACGGTCGGCTTCGCGGCGCCCGTCGCCTTGGCGGCCATGGCGTTCGGCACTTACTTTGCGGGCGTGGTGCCCGGCGCGCCGTCCCTGCCGCTGGCGCTCGCCGTGGTGTGGCTGGTGACGGCGGTGCAGCTTACCGGCATCCAGCACGCCAGCACCTTCCAGAACCTGACGACCTTGCTCAAGGTGGCGCTGATCCTGCTGTTCATCGTCGCCGGCTTCGCCTTCGGCGAGCGCCAGCCCATTTCGTTTGCGCCCTCGGCCAACGACCTCGGCTATGTCCTCAGCGCTCCGTTCTTCATCAGCCTGTTCTACGTCATGTACTCTTACGCCGGCTGGAACGCCGCCACCTACATCGCCGGCGAGATCCGCGACCCGCGCCGCGACTTGCCGCTGTCGATGCTGATCGCCGTCGTAACGGTGACCGTCCTCTACGTCGCCCTCAACGCCGTCTTCCTCTACACCACGCCGATCGCCAAGCTGGCGGGCCAGCTCGATGTCGGGCTCGTCGCCGGCAAGCAGATCTTCGGCGATGCGGGCGGGCGCATGGTCGGCGCGCTGATCTGTGTCGGCCTCATCTCCGCCATCAGCGCCATGATGTGGATTGGGCCCAGGGTCACCATGGCCATGGGTGAGGACCTCGCCCTGCTCTCGGTCTTCTCGCGAAAGACCAGGGGAGGCGTGCCGGCTGTCGCCATTCTGGTGCAGGCCGTCGTTGCGACCGTGATGTTGTGGACGGAGACGTTCGAGACCGTGGTGAAGTTCGTGCAGTTCAGCCTCACCTTCTGCTCGTTTCTCGCCGTGCTCGGCGTCATCATCCTGCGTTACACCAGGCCCGAGCTGCCGCGCCCCTACCGGGTTTGGGCCTACCCGCTGCCGCCGCTCCTTTTTCTGGCCATGTCGCTCTTCATGATGATCTATCTCTTGCGCGAGCAGCCGCGCGAGGCGCTCATAGGCGTAGGGATCATGCTGACCGGACTGCTGATCTATCTGGTGTCGTGGATCGCCGGCCCCTCTGCGAAGGCAAGGGCCAGCTAACCGTGATGGACCCGTCGAAGCGATGATGATGAAGCACAGATCTGCGATACCGAGCGCCGCCGCGCTGGCCATGCTCATGCTTGCGGCCCCGGGCGCCGGCGCCGCCGAGACCACCAGGGCCAACGACACGGCCCGGTTCCTGGCGGGACTGCCGCCGTCTCCCGGCTCCACGCTCGCGGCCTTGACGCGCGAGCCCAGCTGGCAGCAGCACGCCAGGGCATTCGACCAGGCGTGGGCCGGCCTCGAGCAGCGCCAGCTCTCCAAGATCCGTGCCTGGTCGGCCGCCAACATCACCCAGCCGCAGCCGACGGCTTACTACATGTTCAGCGGCCCCGACTTCCTCTACGTCGATGCGTTTCTGCCGAACCGTTCGACCTATGTGCTGAGCGCGCTGGAGCCGGTCGGCGCGATCCCGATCATCACCGAGGCGACGCGGCGCTCGCTCCCCTACGGACTGGACGGGCTGCGTGGGTCGCTGAGCTCGGTGCTGAGCTACAGCTTCTTCATCACCAAGAAGATGCGCTCCAGCCTCACCGCCACCACCTTCCGAGGCACGCTGCCGATCCTCTACATATTCCTGGCGCGCTCGGGCAAGACCATCAAGGAGGTCAACCTCGTCGCCATCAACGCCGAGGGGGCCCTGGTACCGGCCGGCCAGGACGACGCGCAGAGCACCGCGCCGGGCGTCAAGATCGTCTTCTCGGGCAGCGATGACAAGCCGCAGACGCTCTACTATTTCCGCACCGACATCTCCAACGACGGCCTCAAGAAGAGCGGCTTTCTCAAGTTCGC
>Ga0209382_10008670_pt1 | contig 12803 bp, 15 predicted proteins | sample SoiMetdeltSBSDD5_FD_187599 | JGI IMG/M metagenome (GOLD analysis project Ga0209382, IMG submission 187599) | Bulk soil microbial communities from a Populus tree surrounding site in Tennessee, USA - Soil MetaG P. deltoides SBSDD5 (SPAdes) (version 2) | ecosystem: Environmental > Terrestrial >... | reverse complement strand
AGCGTACGGATTGAGGAACAACCGCCAGTGCAGCTCGATCCGCAATCCACTCGCTTCGTGGACGAACCCAAGATCCTTGCGGAGCGGCATCAGCAGTCGTAGCTGTGCATCATTGACGTTTGGCGGCGGATCGAAGCGGCGGTAACCAGCGCGGCATACGATTGCGATCGCCAATGGCAGCGCTTCGTAGCTCACCAGGAGATCAATGTCCTGAGCGCTACGCAGACCTAGCTTGCCAAACGCCAGTACGCCAAGCGCTGCGCCCTTTACGAACAGCACCGGAAGATCTGCTTCGTCAAAGAGACGCTGTAGCCGCACCGATTCTCGAGCAATGGCGAGATCTTCACGAACCAGCATCGCCGCTTGCGCCGCGAGTTCTTCGATGATCTCCAGCGGCACGTCCGCCTGCAGCGGCCTCAGCCCCTCATGAACGAGAGCGACCACTTGATGGCGCCTGGCCACGCGCAGCAAGCGAGGCCAGTCGAGCGGCCCGAGTATTGCTGCGCGGATCGCCTCGATCCGGCGATCGCTGGGCGGCCATATTGCACAGGCAGCCGCCAACCGGAGCTCCGGGGAGAACGAGTGTGTCATTGGGGATTGCCGTGGCGCTTCGAGGATGTCGGCCGAACGGGTGCTCTGCCTTGCGCGTTCCCGGGCCGATGCCAACGCTTGCACATCACTAGCATGCTCTATCAATTGTTACCATAAATGCAGGACCGGGCAGAACATTGCGGGGACGAGTTCATTTTGGGCTTCTCCCGATGAATGACCGCGCCCGGCACAATATCTCGAGCGGAGCTCGCCGCCGCGTGACGCTGTCCGGCCGAAAGATGCCCAATCTCTAAGCCCACTGCGCTGGTGGGGTATTTTGAGGCGACTAGCCCTTGTGGGCCTTCCCTGGTTCTGGCCCGCCCATCCCCGGGGCCAGCATGCCATGGTGAGGGCCCGCCGACTGGTGCGTTGGCATTTTGGCCGCGACCACGATCCGGTGCGGCGCAAGCTAGCTCAAGTCTTCGTCACGATCGCGTGGCCGCTGGGCGTGCTGATAAATTTGACGGAGGCGCGGACGTTGGTAGGACCGGAGACAAGCAAGCGAGTTTCAGGAGCGCTCTGGGCCGCGATCCGTCACAACATCTTCCCAACCGAATATTTCGCCTATGGGCTCTGGCAACGCGATCGCAGAATGAACGCCGACAACTATCTCTACGCCAGCGAATGCACGCGCCTGTTCAAGGTACTCAATCGGCCTTCGCAGCCCAATCCGATCGACGACAAGCTGGCCTTCCATGAGATGTGCAGAACTCACGCAATTCCTACGCCCGCAATCCTGGCGGTATTCGCTCCAACCGGCAGGTTGGTGGATTTCGAATCCGAGGAGCCTCCGAAGCATGATCTTTTTGTCAAGGTTTCCACGGGCGGCAGCCGTCCTGAGCGCCTTCAATGGCGCGGGGGCGAGTTCGAGAGCAATCGGAGCCGCCGCGTAAGATCCGAAGATCTCGATGGCTATCTGACAGATCGCGCACGGACCGAGAGCATAACGCTGCTTGTCCAGCCGGTTGTCTCGAATCACCCAGACCTCCACGTGCCGTCGAGCGCAGCATTGGCTGCGGCAAGGCTTGTGACAGGCCGTTCAATCGACGGCGAAGTAACGGCAATTTTTTGCGTTATCTACTTCGGGCAGGGTGACGAAATAACATCCCATAGCAATTGTGTCGCACTGATCGACGTTGCCAATGGTCGCGTAATGCCGGCGCCTCCGCCAAATTGGCCTGGAGTTTCGATGTACCGGTATGCTCAGCTCAATGGAAATGATGCAAGTGCGCTGCCCGATTGGGATGTCGCACTGCACTATGTCAGGACAGCGCACCAGGCATGCCCTGATTTTGTCTACGTCGGTTGGGACGTAGCCTTCACCCCGCACGGGCCGATTGTTCTCGAAGGCAATACGAACTGGGAGGCCGCCACATATCAGACGCTGCGCGGCGAGCCTTTAGGTCACACAAAATTTGCCGACATCCTGGCTGAACGGCTCCCGTTCGATTGATTTGACCGATGCCGAACAGGTCAAGAATGGCGGCCGCAATCAAATATCCACGAACCGGCGATACCGAGGACCTCCTGCGGTGAGCTCGCCGCCGGTCACGCCGGCCGAATTGCGCCCCGTTCGTCGCAGCGTGCTGCCTGCCAGCAAAGACTTCTGCTTGGCTGTTCTCGGGGGCCTCTGACGAGCTACGCCGCCGCTTCAGAGGGAACTGTGCGCTGGGTTTCGATCTCACTGCTCTTCCTCGTTGTTGATTGGACTCGCGCACGGTTGCTTTGCTGGTCGCGTGCGCAGTAGCGATTGTCGCTTGTAGATCGGTCACGCGTTGGTCGACGTGGCTTCTTTTGGGAGTAATCTGCGGCCTTGGCGCTTTGACCAAATCAGGGTTTCTTCCGTTCTTGGCCGCCATCGCCATATTACTGCTTCACCGAACTTGGCGGGGCGATGCTTCGCCTTGGCGATTCCTAGGATTTCTGGCCACCGTGTTGGCAATGGCCGGATGGTGGCAGTTCCAACATTTCGGTCTGTTCGCCTACGCCACCGATCTAAAGAGACAGGGGGATTTCTTGGGGGCTTAGCGCAACACTTTTCTATCGGTACTCTAGCGCAAACCGTATCGGTAGCAGGATTGAGCTTTTTGTGGACCGGAACGTCGTTCATTACGCCACCGTTTGCAGCAATGCTGCCGTTGGTTGCGTTGTCGTTCTTGATCGGCTCGGCCTATTTATATGGATACCCCTGGCAACGCTCGATATCCAATCTGGATGCGTTGGCTGATCCGTCGGCAGCGTCAGGGCTTGCTGCTGGGGGAGCAGTCGCACTCGGCTGGGGCGCATGGGCAGGCATGCGCGCTTGCAAACGGCCTGACAAGATGCGGCAGAGCAATTGAGCGTCGCGAAACGCTTTTGCCAGCGGCGCAAATTGTTAGCATTTCTGCAGCGGAGCAACAGCGCGAAATTGGGCCAGGCGGCACAATGAGGCAGGTCAGGGAGTGTCGGGATACCAACGGGGAAAGATGATGAGGCGGCCAACTGGAGGCGGCCTCGGTCGCTCAATGCACAAGGGCTTAAGCCACAAACCAGTCCGGAATGTGGCTGCGGACCAATCCCGTTGCCGACATGTGCTCCAGCCCCACGGGCTGGCTCACTTCGGGCGGGTTCGGCGGCGCGTCGGGCAGCAGCGGAAGGTTGGCCGGAATATGCTCTAAGCCCTGATCCGCAGCGCGATCGACCCCTATCCTTAACCTCGGGCGCAAGGGGCCGAGCGGATGGGCATTTCAGTCCAGGCCCGGGACCGCGAGGAAGCGCTCCTGCGTGCTTTCAAGGAAGGGCGATATCCGGGCGCAGGAGATCAGTGTCCAGCAAAGAAACCTGAGGGCGATCCGCGCCGACTGCAGGTTGGCCGGCAGCGCATTAGCGCGCGTTCCCACACATCCGCCTTCCTACCTGTGGGCATCCGGCTAGCATCGGTGGCTTGTGGCGCTTGCGCCATGAATTACCGCGGTGAGGGGTGGACGGTACTGACGGGCAGCCCATGCCGGGCGCCGCTTCAGGAAAGATCGCCATCGAAATCTTCCCGAACGTAATGGAAGAATATCGACGATGAGTGGTGCCCCGCGGGCAGCGGATCGCGGTAGTGGACGAGTTCGCATCCGCGATAGAGCAGCCCATCGCCGAGGCCGAGATCGGCGCCGGCGGCACTCTGGGGTCGCTCCGGATGTTCCAGGAACAGCGGCCACCCGCACGGCCCATCGGGCTCCGGGTGATAGTCGACCAGGAGCGAGATGCTGAACTCGCACTGGATGCGGTCAACGTGCCGGGGCAGGGCGGAGCCCGGCGGGTAGGACGAGAAGTACAGATAGGACGGCTTGACCGGCTCACCGGCGAGGCGGCTGACCAGGCTCGTGAGTTGGGGATGAAAGAACATGCCGACCGGCTCGCTGTGAAGGCGGTGCCGTTCCGCCACCTGGTCGTCCCCCTGCGGGAGCTGCCCGCTGGCCACGAGGGCTCGGTAGTAGCGCCGGAGGGCCCCGAGGTGCACGGGCGGGATGAGTCCGCGGACCACGGCATAGCCGACCACCCTGAACTGCGTCCCCGCGACCTGCTCAACCGCTTGCCATTGTGCTGCTTCGCTTCGCTCTTGTCCCGGGGCCACCAGCACTTTCGCCGCGACCAACGCCCGGCGAGTATGCAGCGGCAAGTTGCCGGGCGCCGTTTGGCCGGCCTGCAACGACTCAAATATCTGCACCCACTCACCCTGAGCCCACAGCGGTACCCATATGCCGGGGCCCGGTGGTTCGATCCAGGCGAGCGGATGGCCCCGCAGGAGCCCGTCCATAGGAGGCAGTTGATGGCGGATGTCGGGAGGCGGCTCGTCTCGAGGCGCGAAGCGGAAGCTCGAGCTGACGACCAGGTCATCCTCCGGGGAGGGGATCGAGCTACCAAGTTCGGTCTGACGAGGAATCAACTCCGAGGTGTCATCGAGAAAGCAGCTCAGCGCGTGTCCGCGACAGTGCCGCTTGGCCGCGATGAAGAGCAGGGCCCGCTTGAGGTCGTGGCGCTTGTCCGGACCGATCGTTGCCAGATCGTCACCAGAGGCATGCCTGCCCGGATCGCCTACAAGAACCATGTCACGTTGCCGTAGCGGGCCATGTCGGCGCCGTGCCATTCAAGAAGTACCTTGTGAGCAGGGCCCTGCCAGCTCAAGCGCGAGCGATGTCACCCGACTGGGCAACTTCCTAAAAACATCTTAAACACGTGCAATTCCGGCATCCGGGAAGCGGTTGGGATCACGCGGACCATGCGCAGCCCGTGGGACTCATTTCCCACGCCCTCCCGACAGCCATTGACCGGACAGCAACGGCCATATGGCGACCAACCGGTCGCCATACTCGTCTCCACGCCCAACGGCCGGAGGCTCTGACGGTCAGCTGAACTGGCCTGTCGCGTCGGCTGTCTTGGGGCCGCCCAAAACGTCGGCGTTGGCGCTTCCCGTCTTTGAAGGAGAGGATGCAGTCGCTTCGATCGGAAGCTTGCGCAACTCTGGCCGACGCCATGCCTTTTGGGTCGAATCCCGCACTTCGCTATTCTTCTGTTCGGGGGCAGATGTCATCGCGAACCTCCTTAGTCTCTCATGCCCGAGTCCAGCGGTAGGTGTCAACCAGGCCCGACGTTCTTTGCAGCATCCTCAAATCACATTAGCCAACTTGTTGCGTGATTGCAACACTAGGGTAGTTTGATCCGGTCATGCTCTCGATGAAGTATGCAGCTGCGAGCGCGTCAGGGACCGCCAACATATGGCTTTCCTCCTGGGTGTACTCGGGGGGCTGGCGATCGGGCCAATGATCCAAGGTCGCCTTCAGTCTTTGCATATCAAAAATGGACGCCACTTCGGGGTTCTGGGCAAGGCGCCGCACCTCTTCGGCAATCTGATTTCGCTGCCGCGTCAACCTCGGATACCAATCAGCGGACTGAGTGCCGTACCTCTTCTGATTAAGCACCAGATCAGGCAGCCGCCCTTTCATGGCCCGCCTGATCAACCAGCGGTCGCGGCCATCACGCAAATATTGATCCTGCGGAATCCCAATACAGAATTCAACCAGCGGCCGGCTGAACGCTGGCGTTCGAAAATCGATACCAAACCTGGCTCGTACCGTCGCAAACCAGTCGGCCGACTGGCAATAGATTCGGAAGTCGCGGATTCGACCCAGCCTCCAATCGCGAAGCACCGGCGCATCGAAGTGCTCATTCTCCCGGGCCGCCCGATCGATCACGCGGGTTGCCGCGGCAAACTCTGGATGAATGACGCTAAAGTCATGCCAAGGTGCATGCTGCCCGCGACGCCACTGCTTGTACCTGCGAAAGAGTGGCTGGGGTATCAATGGCGCTATGACCATTTGTCGAACGGCTCGCCGCCATCGATAACCCAAGGAGCTAAGCTCGGTAAAAAGTTTCAGCCAACGTCCTGTTAGGAGGAGTTCTGTAAACAATCCCCAGCCGTTATAGCTCATTGTGGTGTTCCCCATGTCGCCGCCGAGCATGACATTGTGTCCCGACGAACGCACAGCATCGTACATGTCGATGCCCCATATGGCGTTCAAAGTCCCGCCAAACAGCGGACACATGCGAATCACTTCAGCGATTTTTCCGGGGGTGGGGTCCTCACTCTGCACAATAAAGCGGGGTACAATGTTTCCATTGAACTCAGCTATTTGACGCACGTATGGCGCTTCGTCGAAGTAGCGCCCGAGCAGCTCCTCTCGGGCGAATCCGGGTTCGGGTACAGCCGTGAAAGTGTTCAGTTTTTTGCCGTCTGCCGCGAGCATGTCAGCTGCGACCACGGCGATACTGGACGAGTCGAGTCCCCCCGTAACCGTTGCGCAGGGCACACGCAAGCTGCGAAGGTTGGCTCGTACCGCCGCGTCCAGCCGCTCCCTGAATGCCTCGACATAGTCGTCATCGTTCGCGAACCTTACGTCGGCAATGCTCTCGGGATCCCAGAACTGACGTTTTGAAAACGTTGGGCCACACACATGCACGGAGAAACCGGGAAGCACGCGAAAAATGTCTTGAAAAAAAGTACGCTCACTGTTCAGCCAGCGGCCAGTAAGCGCGTCGGCCACTTGTTCCTTGCTCAGGACCCGGGGCACCCAGCTTAACGCAAAAAGGGCTTCCGGAGCTGTCGCCACAGCAAATCGCGCTTCGGACCGATGATAGTACAACACCCGCGAACCCATATGATCTCGCGCACACAGCAAGCGGCCATCTCGCAGGTCCATGACGATGATGGAGAAGACGCCAACGATCCGCTCGAACGCGCGCTCGCCCCAGTGATCAAAAAGACGCAACACAATCATACTATCGGGCATCGAGCTCAGGTCGCTGCTTGAAATACCCAAAATGGCGCCGAGCTCTGATCGATTGTCGACGCGTCCATCAAATAACATGACAAATCGGTCAGCCAACAACAGAGGCTGGGTTTCAAAGGTATCTTCAGGGGTAAATTTGTGCAGGCAGAATACGAACGCCGCCTTCCCCAGAGTGAGAGTCTTTTGACGATCTGGCCCATGCGGCTTTAATACATTCGCCATTCGCTCGACGTCGGATCGAGGTAGGCCGGATCCATCCAAACTCACAACTGCAGCTAAGCCGCTCATCAAATATCCTGTGCGCTAGCGCCAGACGGGTCGACCCGAAAGGCTCGCTTGGGGGCATTGCGATTGTAGGATGTATCCGCAACCGCGCATATCCTACACGTCATGTCGGCGTTGTCCAGTCAACGGCAGACGACGCCGCAGGGCACGGAGAACTGTCCGAGGGAGCTCGACGCCCATTCCAGCTCCTTTGCCCGCCACACAACGCCGTGAGTTTGAAGTCAATGTTCCTGAACTCGCGTCAACAAACGGCGTAGGTCCTGCGGAACCCCCGCCAGAAAGCCTTTTGGGGCTCGTACAGGCGCTTGCTGCTGATAATTCTTGTGATCCAGAAACCAGGTCCGGCAATACGTCATGTAGAGCAGCGGACGCGGTATGGCGCTCTGGTTTGGGGTGCCGCTGTGAAGCAGCCGGTAGTCCCAGATGACGCACGACCCTTCGCGGACAAGCGGCTCATCACCGATTTCGGTTTCAGCGAGTTTACCGTTGCGATGCGAGCCCGGCCATAGCGTTGTTGTCCCGTGGATCTCGTTCATTTCGAGAAGAGGAATCGCAACTGTTACCGCAACTATCGGCAGCACGCGGTTTATTGCCGCCTGCGGAAACAGGTCCGACCCGTCGATGTGAACGTGTTGTCTTGCTGCCGCCGGCAATGAACAAACTACCCCATATGCACCTAGAACAACCTCGTCATCAAAAGCAGCTCTCAAGACAGAAATAAGCCAGGGATTCGCAACCAATTCACGCCTTTCGAAGGGCGGCTCAAGATCCACGGTTATCATTAGCCGCCGGTCGCCGACCTGCGCCGCGTCATCATGCTTTTGCCCATCGAAGTAGCGATCGTACCTCTCAACAAACGCCTTTCTGGCCTCCTGGATCAACGCCGGGTCGACGATATCCTCGAGGATCAGGGCTCCCTCTGCCCGCAAACAGCGCGAGGTCTTTTCAAGCGTTTCGCTGCTGAATGCACCGGATTTCGCCTCCGCGTCCAACCGCGTGATTCTCATCAGCACGACCATTCTCCATAGAGATTTTCAACAGGTAGCGACCAGTCATCCGGAATGGGACCAGGTGCGTTGCCGGCACGGAGCACCGGACCAACCACATGTCGAATGCAAAAGCGAAGGCCAGCCGCTTCTCTTTTCGGGTTTGGTCACAGATTAACGGCGCCCGTTCCAATGCTTATGACACTCGCATATTCGGAACGCTTGGAACTCTTATCATCTTTTCTCAGCGGCCCCGCATCGACCCATGCATGAGCATCGAGTGATGATTGGCCGGAGAATCGCGCTCCGAGAAACAAGACAGCCGGAATACCACGACGGCGAAACATGATGAACTGCGCAATAGAACGGCTTAGGCACAGGTTCTTCCAGGGCAAGACGTTCGCAGCGCGCGAAACGGAATCCTTAACAAGCTTGATCGCCTGCTCTTGATCAATATCGCTATCGCCCTGAATAGTGTCATGCCAGCGCGTACGGAGGAACCTATCGATGTGTCTGAAGGCGATCGCCTTTAGGCTTGCACTAGAGACCAATAGCAAAATAGCGGCCTCGCAAAGCGATCCCTTCTCGCGTGCGGTCAACGACCAGAACTTACGCAGTCGACCCATCGTTCACCTGCACCAGATCTCGTAAAGCGATGGGTCGAGGAGGGATAGATCGAACGTCATTCGCGACACTCTTCAGGTTCCCAGCCGCACCCCTAAATCTCTCGCGCCGCGGCCCCGAAAAGCATTGTGCGGTAGCACGTTACGCGGTCTTCATAACCATGGGCCGCCCAATACCATAAGCGGATCGGATGGGCAAGAACTCGGGGTGGAAACGAGAGCCGCCGATACCGGTGAACCCGTCCTGCGGAGCGCCGGCGGTTGAGGCAACGGACGGCATGCCCGCGCGCAGTGAATTTTGCAGGAAGGGTGGGGGCGTCGAGCTGTTTCAGATCGAAGATCGCGTGGGCATCGAGGTCCCGACGACGATGCCGGACCAGCGATGGCTGGCGGGTGCCTCGTCGCTCGCTGAAGTAGTTTTTGCGTCTTCAAGCCGCAACTCCAGAAATCGTCATGTGCGCAAGGGTAGTGCCGATCATCGATTAAGTGCCGGGAGAGCCGCTAACTCCGGCGAACCCACATATTGATGGCGAAGCGGGAATCTAGAAAGCGGCCGCCTGCGCATTTCACGGGCAGTACCTCGTGAGGAAAAAAGGATGGGAAGAAAACAAGTGTATCATAGTCTGGTGCGATATCAACAAAAGTAGATTGTTGGCCGCTGGAGGCCAGCGAATGAAGGCGAAGTACACCACCCGAGAACGCCTTCGGCAGCGCATAGAAATAATACACGGCGCTGATTATGCGATGGCGGCCTTCGCTATGCGCAAGCGTATCAATATGACGCGCAAAAAAAGCACCATCACCATGTGCAACCAATTCCACTTCAACTTTTTCCGGTACAAATGGCTTGATGCCAAGTCTCTCGAACATGACCGGCAAGGACTCTGCTACCTTGCTTCTTACCTCGTCTTTCAAGTATCCAAGGCTCAGCTTCTTGGACACTCGACGCGCATGGTCGACCCGGTCCCCCTTGCCGTGCGTAACCTCGGTATCCACGAAGAGATGCTCGTTGGTTTCGGCAAACCGCAATAGCCTTTCGACGGCTTCGGTCCCCAGCCAACCGGGAACGATCTCATACGGCGGAATCCTGTTGAAGACGTCAGCCACAGTCAGGTCCTCATCGAGCCTGCGGGACTTTCAGTGGTCAGAGTCCCAGGTGCCCTGAGGCGAATTGTAGGCATTTCCTGAACTGGTTGGAAGCCAGGCGTGAGGAACAGATGGCTGCCTTGCCGCCGACTGTTGCGAGGGCCAAATCCGACGAGACTCTCAGGCTCATCTTCGCACTGGCGATCCCACTTCAAATGCTTGATCAGATCTGGAACCTGCCTCGGCACGGGCCGAGACCCCTAGCCAGGCGAGCCCTCTTTCACCTGCAACAGACCCTCGTCAAGCAGGGCCTTGAGAAAGGATAGGGTCTGTTCTTCGCACAAGGAGGAATTTACCTCATAGCTCGTCGTCAGATTATTAACCAGGTCGGAAACTCTCGTTGGGCGCTCGATCGCGTCCCAAATCTCACGCGCGACATCCGACAGACCGTAGTAGGATCCGGTGGCAATGCTCACCATTATGAGGTCCCGATCCGCCTCGGAAGAGATTACCTCAGGGTCGCGCTGAATGATCGAACTCAACGTCAGCATGATAGGGCCCTCACGCGGAAATCCAGGAAACGGCTGTCAGAATATCAGGTGTGGATTGGCGAGCAAGAAAAAATTGCCCCCAAAACCCGATTAGGACTCCAAAGCTCTGATTTGTGACTTCAGACTCGCATGCGTCTTGTTGCCTGTTGAGAATGACGGTGGGAAGTGGGCGAGGTTGCATGTTCGAGGACAGTCGCAATGCCTAATGCGGCAAGTCGGAATCGATCCAACGGCGGCTCCGCAAGGGAGCACCTGCGATATCTGTGACAGCGTGACAATCGCTCTCGTCGAAGCGCAGGCGAGAGCGGACGCTAATGCCATTGAAGCACCATCTCGCAGTTCCTCGTTACCGGATCGAATTTGTCCGCGTCCATGCCGCCTTTCAGTACCAACCCTGGTGGGACGGCTCACCCTCAAGTAATGCCTGCAAAATGCGCGCAGATGAGGGACCCAAGTTTATCCCCCGTGCACAATGGCGACCGACGGAGACGGTAGATGAGAATCTGGGAGGCTAACCGGGTGCAAAAGGCGAGATGCTCGCCAAACCGTCGAGTGCCACGGACAAAGTCAAAGTGATAGGTCTGGCTGACTAAGGCGGATACAGCATCCGCTCCAGTGATTTGTTCGATGGAAGCATGCGAGTTGTCTCCTTCATTTTCGAGCACGTAGAGCCGTTCCAGCCTTCTCCACTTGGCATCCCCGGTATGCTTTGGATGAACGAAATATCTATGCTTGTCCCGCTCGCTCACCACTTCCGTTGGCGTAAAGGCAAGTTGAGCAATCGAATCGCTGTGCAGCTTGAGACGGCGGAGATACGGCCAGGCTCCTGGTATCGAATTTTCATCGAGGCTCACCGGCAGGATGTCGTCTGCGATCAATTCATAACCCAATGAGTTCAGCAAGGCTGCCGTAGTCGACTTGCCCACCCCCGAGTTTCCGGCAAACGCCGTGATGCCCGTTCCGGTCACAATCGCGCTTGCGTGGAGCGGTAATATTCCGCGCTGATGGCATAAAGTTGCCCATGCGGGCCCGAACAAGAAAATTTCAATGTCCTTTTGCGCCGCTCCCGCTGCCGGCCAGACACGAATTTGCCGTCCATTCCGGATCTCGAAATCGGCAACGTCTCCTATTCTGATAACGGAGCACTCGGTCGTGTGCTGGAACACAAAACGGCTCGAAGTTTTCGCCTTGGCAGAACGTCCAGGCTCGACCTGAATCACGACATCAAGATTTCCTGCGTCACTCGTCAACGTTGGCACTCCGGTGAGCGGAATTTCGGAGTGCGTGTGCAGCCCACAGAGCCTGTATGCGTGCGTCGCTCTTGTCCTGAAGTCTGGCTTCGTCAACACATTCTTGCCTATGCGCGGGACCGCCGTTTAACGGCGTTCTGACAATAAATTCATTGAAGATCAAGAGGAATACTGGAGGCGGTGATTGACTTCCAGGCGCCCATGAGCCCACCTGATCGATAACACCGCAGCCGCTACACCAAGACGCTCTACCGCCAGCGCAAGTGGAGCGAGTGGCCGGAATCCACACCTCCATGGACGGCCGCAGCCGTTGGATGCACCACGTTTTCTGTGGCACTCTCTCGGGCACAAGGACATCTAACTCAGCGGCGACGCGGCGCGATGCCGATGCCGGCCGTCGCTTTGTTGGACTGCGCTCTACAACCCCACCGCCGACATCAAACGCGCAGCGAGCGCGGCAGGGGCGGTTTGGCGCCAAGGCATCGTCGAGGCAGCACTCCTGTGGACATGACGCTGCGCTTGGGCGACGCGGCCGCGTCGTCTACAAGCGCACAGCCGCAACAGCAGCAGAGATAGGCGGGTTGAGCAGTTCAGCGGTGGAACAGCGGAGAAGCCAATCAAGAATTAGGTTGCGGCATCGCTCCCCGCTCCTGGTGGTACCCGCCGGCTCATTGGGCCGGGCCGAATCGGCTCTTGGGGGCGCCAGTCGGTCCGCCTCATACCCGGTTCGTGCTATTGCGCACCAATTTGCGGCGGATCTCAGAGGCCGGTTCGGCGGCCAGCGTCGGCTTGAGTATCGGCCTTCCTGCTTCAAATCAGTGCGCACAAGCGCCCTCGGCGTGCTTGGCAGCGCAGCGGCGTGGCCGTTCGCGGAGCGCGGCCTGCTTGGCCCTGCGATCGCCGCCTTGAGCGGCCTTAACTGCTTCGTGCCTTTGAGCTTGTTCTCTCGGACTACGATCGCATGAGGGACGAATTTGAAATTTCGCGACATGTGTAGTCGAGTTCCCGCCGTTGCTGAGCGGAGATGAGATCCGGTCGTCTGCTGGGTCGACGAGACCGTTACGGACTTCCGGATAATCCAGAAAGATGTTATTGACATGGTGAGGCGCCATGG
>Ga0209382_10008668_pt1 | contig 12806 bp, 11 predicted proteins | sample SoiMetdeltSBSDD5_FD_187599 | JGI IMG/M metagenome (GOLD analysis project Ga0209382, IMG submission 187599) | Bulk soil microbial communities from a Populus tree surrounding site in Tennessee, USA - Soil MetaG P. deltoides SBSDD5 (SPAdes) (version 2) | ecosystem: Environmental > Terrestrial >... | reverse complement strand
CCGGCTCGGCGCTGGGTTCCGGCTCGGCGCTGGGTTCCGGCTCGGCGCTGGCTGCTGCCGGGGCACGGTTCGAGATGCTCACCCGCGCCCAGGCGGGCGAGCGGTGGCCGGTCCGTGTGCCAGCCGGCTGCACCGTGCTGCACCAGCCGCTGGCCGGCATCGTCCGCGCCGACCTCGCGCTGCGCGCGTTCCTCGACGGGGCGCTGAGCCGCGGGGCGCGGCTGCTGCAGCGGACCAGGATCGAGTCGGTGGACGCGGTGGACGCCGACGCCGTGGTCGTCACCGCCGGATCCTGGGTCCGCAGGCTGGTGCCCGACCTGCCGGTGCGCCCGACCAGGGAGACGGTCGCCTACTTCCACCGCGCCGGATCGCCGCTGCCGGCGGTGGTGCACATCGACCCGGCGGCCGCCGGCAAGCTCATGTACTCGCTGCACGACCCGCTGCACGGCATCAAGGCCGGCGAGCACCACGCCGGGCGCTACAGCGACCCGGACGACGGCGGCGGGCCGGACACCGAGACGCTCCAACGCATCGTCGCCTGGGTCGCCGCCATCCACCCGGATGCCGACCCGACGCCGGTCGCCGTGCAGACCTGCATGTACACCACGACCGCCGACGAGGGCTTCATCCTGCGACGGTGGGGGCGGCTGGTGGTCGGGTCGGCGTGCTCGGGGCACGGCTTCAAGTTCGCGCCGGTGATCGGCCGGCGGCTGGCCGACCTGGTCGCCGAGGCCACCGGCGGCGGGAGCGGCGGCAGGACAGGCGGCAGGACAGGCGGCGGGACCGGCCGCGGGGCAGGCGGCGAGGCAGGCGACGGGACCGGCGGCAGCACGCGATGAGACCGCGGCGCGCCGGCCGGGCACCTCCGCCGGTGTCCTACCCTGGCCGGCTGTGAGGTTCCTCCGCCGCGGCGAACACCCCGACAACAGCGACAGCACCGACAGCACGGCGAATACCGGCGGCCCCGGCAGCGAGGCGGAGCCGGACGGCGCGGCACAGACCCGGCCGGCCGCCGGCAAGGGCCGGCCGACACCCAAGCGCCGGGAGGCCGAGGGCCGCCGCCGAGGCCCGGTGGCGCCGCCGCCACGCACCCAGCGCGAGGCGCTGCGGCGGCTGCGCGGCAGCAAGGACGAACGCCGCGCCGAGCGGGCCGAGCGCCGGGCCAGGATGATGGCCGGCGACCAGCGTTACCTGCTGCCGCGCGACCGCGGCCCGGTGCGCGCCTACGTGCGGGACATCGTCGACTCCCGGCGCCAGGTGATGGGGCTGTTCATGCCGCTGGCCGGCGTCGTGCTGCTGACGTTGTTCCTCCCGGACCCGCGCATCCAGAGCATGGTCAGCCTGCTCACGCTGGCCATGCTCGCGACGATCGTGGTGGAGACCATCTTCCTGGGCCGCTACGTCAACCAGCAGGTGCGGCGCCGGTTCCCGGACGCGAAGGACGGCGGCGTCGGCCTGACGTTCTACGCGTTCAGCAGGGCGACCATGCTGCGCCGGCTGCGCACGCCCCGGCCAAGAGTCAAGCGCGGCGACCCGATCGGCTGAGCCGCGCCTGGCGGCCGCAACCCGCCTAACGCGTGCCCGGCTCGGGTAGGCGGTAGCGTCCAGCCATGGAGTTTCGACGCCTCGGCCGCAGCGGCCTGTTCGTCAGCGAGCTCGCCTACGGCAACTGGATAACCCACGGCTCCCAGGTCGAGGAGGACGCGGCGCACGCCTGCGTGCGGGCCGCGCTCAGCGCCGGCATCACCACGTTCGACACCGCCGACGTGTACGCCGGCACCAAGGCGGAGGCGGTGCTCGGCCGGGCGCTGGCCGGGCAGCGGCGCGAGGGGCTGGAGATCTGCAGCAAGGTGTACTGGCCGACCGGTCCCGGCCGCAACGACCGGGGGCTGGGCCGCAAGCACATCATCGAGTCATGCCACGCCTCGCTGCGCCGGCTGCAGACCGACTACCTGGACCTCTACCAGGCGCATCGCTACGACGACTCGGTGCCGCTCGAGGAGACCATGCAGGCCTTCGCGGACCTGGTCCGGGCCGGCAAGGTGCTCTACCTCGGGGTCAGCGAGTGGACCGCTGAGCAGATCACCGCCGGAGCCGCGCTGGCTAGGGAGCTGCGGGTGAACCTGGTCTCCAACCAGCCGCAGTACTCCATGCTGTGGCGGGTGATCGAGGACGAGGTGGTCCCGGCCTGCGAGCGGGCCGGCATGTCGCAGCTGGTGTGGTCGCCGATCGCGCAGGGCGTGCTGACCGGCAAGTACCGCCCCGGGCAGGAGCCGCCGCGCGGCTCGCGGGCGACCGACAGGTCCGGTGGCGCGTTCATCTCCCACTGGCTGCGCGACGACGTGCTCGCGGCCGTCGCCGGCCTGGAGCCGATCGCCAGGGACTGCGAGCTGTCCATGGCTCAGCTGGCGGTCGCCTGGGTGCTGCAGAACCCCAACGTCTCCTCGGCGATCATCGGCGCGACCCGGCCGGAGCAGGTGCTCGACAACGCCGGCGCGGCCGGGGTGACGCTGCCAACCGACGTGCTCGAGGCCATCGACAAGGCGCTGGCCGAGGTGATCACCAGGGACCCGGCGCTCACCGGCTGACCGCCGTCATGGCTGCGGCGGGTGCAGGCTCATCGGCCCGTACACCGCTACCCCGCCGTCGAGCAGGGTCACCTGGTCCACCCCGCCGGCGAGCAGCGCGGCCCAGTTCTCCCCGAGCCACCCCTCGGCCTCGTCCCTGCCCTCGAAGCCGGCGGTCGCTGCGGGGACCTCCGGAGCGGGCACGGCGGACCCCGACGCGTTCTCGTACTGCCAGCGATAGGCCATGACCGGTGACGGTACCGTCCGGGTCCGTGGACTTCCCCGAGATCGTGCCGCCGATGCGGCGGCCGCCGGCCGGCCGTTCCGGGCACCCGGAGCCGCTCGGCCGGCTCGCGGAGATCGCGGCGTGGCTGGCGGCCTGCCAGGGCGCCGCCTCGCCGCGGCCGCTGGCCCGGCCCCGGGTGGTGATCTTCGCGGGCGACCACGGCATCTCCGTGCGCGGGGTTTCGGCCGGCCCGGATGGATCGGCCGGGCCGTTGGTCACCGAGGTGCTTTCTGGCGGCGCCCCCGTGAACCGGCTGGCCGCGGCGGTCGGGGCCACGGTGCGGCTGGTCGACGTGGCCGTGGACGCCGACACGCCGGAGGCGGTGCGCACGCACAAGGTGCGCCGCTCGTCCGGGCAGATCGACCTGGCCGACGCCATGACCGCGGACGAGGCGGCCGCCGCGGTGCTGGCCGGCAGGGCCATCGCCGACGACGAGGTGGACGCCGGCGCCGACCTGCTGATCGCGGGCGATCTCGGGGCCGGCCGCGGCACCCCGGCCGCGGTGCTGGTGGCGGCGCTGACCGGAACCGAGCCGGTGGCCGTCGTGGACACCGGGATCGACGACGAGGTGTGGGTGCGCAAGACCGTCGCGGTGCGGGACGCGCTGCGACGTGCCCGCCCGGTGACCACCGACCCGGTCGCGCTGCTGCGCACCGCCGGCGGCGCCGACCTCGCCGCGATGGCCGGCTTCCTGGCCCAGTCCGCGGTCCGCCGCACCCCCGTGCTGCTCGACGGCCTGGTGGTCGGGGCCGCGGCGCTGGTCGCGGAGGAACTGGCGCCCGGGGCCAGCGGTTGGTGGCTGGCCGGTCACCGCAGCGGCGAGGCCGCGCACGACCTCGTGCTCGCCCACCTCCAGCTCACGCCGCTGCTCGACCTGGGCATCCGCACCGGCACCGGCACCGGCGCGGTCACCGCGCTGCCCCTGCTGCACGCCGCAGCGCGGCTGCACGCAGCCGACCAGCTGTCCACAGGTGCGGCCACACCTGTGGACAGGTCGTGAGTGGCGATTGGTGTCCTAGCACCAAACGCCACTCACAGGGCGTGCAGCGCCTTCATCCAGCCGTGGGTGTCGGTGGCGGTGCCGCGCTGGATATCGGTGAGCGCGCTGCGCAGCCGCATGCTGACCGGCCCCAACGCGCCGCCGCCGACGGCGAACTCACCGTGCGCGTACCGGACCCGGCCGATCGGGGTGATGACGGCCGCGGTCCCGCAGGCGAACGCCTCGGTGATCTCCCCGGAGGCGACCTTCTTCTCCCACTCGTCGGTGGAGATCCGCCGCTCCTCGGCCGTGTAACCGAGGTCGCGGGCGAGCGTGAGCAGGGAGTCCCTGGTGACCCCGGGCAGGATGGTGCCGGTGAGCTCGGAGGTGACGAGGTGCGCGCCGTCGCCTTCGCCGAAGACGAAGTAGACGTTCATGCCGCCCATCTCCTCGATCCAGCGACGCTCCACGGCGTCCAGCCAGACCACCTGGTCGCATCCCATCTGGGCGGCCTGGGCCTGGGCCGCCAGCGACGCCGCGTAGTTGCCGGCGAATTTCGCAGCCCCGGTGCCGCCGGGCGCGGCGCGCACGTACTCGGTGCTCAGCCACACCGTCACCGGCTTCACCCCGGTGCGGAAGAACGGCCCGCTCGGCGAGGCGATGAGCGTGTACAGGTAGCTGTTGGCCGGCCGCACGCCGAGGCCGACCTCGGTGGCCACCATGAACGGGCGCAGGTAGAGCGACTCCTCGCCACCGGCCGGCGGCACCCAGGCCGCGTCCACCTCGACCAGCTCGCGCAGCGAGGCGAGGAACAGCTCGTCGGGCAGCTCCGGCATGGCCATCCGGCGGGCCGACGCCCGGAACCTCGCGGCGTTGGCCTCCGGGCGGAACGACGCGATGGAGCCGTCCGGTTGCCGGTACGCCTTGAGCCCCTCGAAAATGGCCTGCCCGTAGTGCAGCACCATGCTCGCCGGGTCGAAGCGCAGGGAGCGGTACGGGCCGAGCGCGGCATCGTGCCAGCCGCGGTCGCAATCCCACGACACGGTCACCATGTGATCGGTGAAGTACTGCCCGAACCCGGGACCGGCCAGGATCTCCGACCGGCGCCCATCAGCCGTCGGCTGCGGGTTGAGCGTGCGCGTGAACGACAAGAGATTTGTCATGGTCAAACGGTAATGCATAGCGCACATGCCCGGCTCCCATTGCAGGCCAGCGGTTAACGGCGATGTGCCCGCACATCCAGCCGCACGTAGGTGAGGTCGTAGCTGCCATCCAGGCGGCGCAGCCGGTCTATCCCGGCAATGGCTTCCGCGCGGAAGCCGACTCTCGCCGCCACCGCCATGGAGTGCTCGTAGGCGTGCAGGCACTGGCTGGTCAGCCAGCCGCGCAGCTCGGCGCGGGTGAACTGGCGCCGCTGCGCGACCAGCCGGACCCAGCCGTCCGCCACCGAGAACCCGGCGTCGAGCAGCAGGTCGAGGTACTCGCCCGCGAAGGCGAAGGTCCACGGGCACCGCGGGCCGCCGTACCGGGCGGAGATCTCGTCCAGCATGGCCACCACATCGGCGATGTTGTCGCCGCCGCCGGCCTCCAGCCGCAGCAGCCCGCCCGGCCGCATGGTGCGGGCCGCGCCGGCCAGCACGCCGGGGTGGTCGGCCAGCGGCACCCAGTGCAGTACGGCGCGGCTGACCACCGCGTCGAACGGCCCGGCCAGCTCGCTGGCGGCGCGCCCCACGCCGAGTTGCTGGGCGGCGCCCAGCACGAACGACTGGTTGGGCAACGCCACCGCGGCCGCCTGCTCGATCATGGACTGCTGCGGGTCGAGCCCGACGACGTGCCCCTGCGGCACCAGCGCGGCCAGCTTGACGGTGAAGTCACCGCAGCCGCAGCCGACGTCCAGGATCCGGGCGGTGGACGGCAGGTCGATCCCGGTCAGGAAATCGGCGTCGTAGCGGCGGTGGTGCGCGGTGTTGCGCGCGTAGCTGCGCCCGTCCCACACCGGCAGCCACGGGGATGGGTCCACATAGTGGGAAGCCTTTCCCGTCACCTGGGCATCCTACGGTCAACGGACGTGTGGCACCACGAACGGCGGCTGGACGACCGTGCACGGCAGCGGCCGGCCGCGCACGTCGACGGTCACCTCGTCGGCCGGCTGCACGCCGGCCGCGGTGTCCAGCAGGGCCAGCGCGATGCCGGTGCGCAGCGTCGGAGAGAACGTGCCGGAGGTGGTCCGGCCGGCGGCCTCCCCGGCCGGGCCCAGCACCGGCATGCCGGGGCGCGGCACCCCCCGGCCGGTCGCCCGCAGCCCCCACAGCCGGCGCGCCGGCCCGGCCGCGCGCTCGGCGAGCAGCGCCTCGCGACCCCAGAACGCCGGCTTTCGCCAGCCGACAGCCCAGCCGGCGCCGGCCTGCACCGGCGAGATCTCCCGGGAGAGGTCCTGGCCGTGCAGCGGGTAGCCCATCTCGGTGCGCAGCGTGTCCCTGGCGCCGAGGCCGCACGGCCGGCCGCGCAGCGCCGCGGCCGCGTCCAGCAGCGCCGACCACAGCGCCGGCGTGCCACCCCAGCCCGGCAGCAGCTCGTAGCCGTGCTCGCCCGTGTAGCCGGTGCGGCACACCCGCACCGATTCGCCCCGCCACACCGCGTCGGCGAAGTGCATGTAGTCCAGCTCGGACGGCAGCCCGACGGCGTCCAGCACCCGCGCCGAGGCCGGGCCCTGCACGGCGAGCACCCCGTAGCCGGTGTGCAGCTCGGTCACCGCGATCCCGGCCGGCGCGGCCGCCGCCAGCCGGGCCACCACCTCGGCGGTGTTCGCCGCGTTCGGCACGCAGAACACCTCGTCCTCGCCGGCCAGGTAGACGATCAGGTCGTCCACCACGCCGCCGTCCTCGGCACAGCACAGGGTGTACTGCGCCCGGCCGGGACCGATGCGGTCGAGGTCGTTGCTGAGGCAGGCGTTGACGAACCGGGCGGCTCCCGGCCCGGCGACGGCGACCTTGCCGAGGTGGCTCACGTCGAACACGCCGACCGTCTCGCGCACCGCCGCGTGCTCAGCGAGCACGCCGTCCGGATACTGGATGGGCATCCGCCAGCCGCCGAACTCGGCCATGGTGGCGCCGAGGTCGTGGTGCACCTGATGCAGCGGGCCCTGCTGAAGCGCGCCCTCGCGCCGGTTCGCCGTCACGACGTCGGACCGTACCGGTGCGCCAGGTACCGGGCGCAGCACCCGGTGAGCGCCGTGCCGGCCACCAGCACCACCGCGGTGGTGAGCACCCGCGGCACCGGCAGGCTCAGCGCGAGGACCGCGCAGGCGACCAGGCCGAACCAGGCCGTCCAGCGCGGCCACCGGCGCTCGCCGGCCCCCAGCCGCAGCGCGGCGGCGTTGGTGACCGCGTAGTACACCAGCACGCTGCAGGCCGAGAGCGCGATCGCGGCGACCGGCCCGGCCAGCACCGCGATCACCGCGGTCACCGCCCCGACGGCGAGGTCGGCCGGCCACGGGGTGCCCCGCCGCCCGACCGTGGCCAGCACCGGCGGCAGGTCGTCGCGCCTGGCCATCGCCAGCGCCGTGCGGCTGGTCCCGACCAGGACGGTGAGCAGCACCGAGACCATCGCCACCGCGGCGCCGGCGCGAACCACCGGGACCAGCCCGCCCACCGGCGACGCCGCCACCACGTCGACCAGCGGCGCCGGCGACCCGGCCAGCCCCTCCGCGCCAATCGCGTGCAGGGCCGCCACCGCGGTGAGCAGGTACACCGCGAGCGTGATCGCCAGGGCCAGCGGGATGGCCAGGTGCAACGTCCGCCGCGGGTCCCTGACCTCCTCACCGAGGATCGCGATGCGCGCGTAGCCGGCGAAGGCGAAGAACAGCAGCCCGGCGGCGCCGAGCACGCCGAGCGGGCCGGCCGGCTCCGCCACCTCACCTGCCGCCGGACCTGCGCCGGCCGCCGGACCTGCGCCGGCCGCCGGATCTGCCCCGGCCGCCGGATCTGCCCCGGCCGGGGCCGTGCCGCCCAGGCCGCCCAGGTCGGTCGGGTCGGGCGCGGCCAGCCCGGCGACCACGACCAGCGCGAGCACGCCAAGCACGGCGGCCACCAGCACCCGCGTCGTGGTCACCGTCCAGCGCACCCCCGCGGCGTTCACCGCGGTCAGCGCCAGCACCGCGAGCACCGCGACCGGCCACGCGTGCCGCGGCGCGAGGTACACGCCGATCGCACCGGCCGCGGCCGCGGCCGAGCAGGTCTTGCCGGCCAGAAACGCGACCCCGGCCAGCCGCCCGGGCCAGCGGCCGAGCCGGGCGGTCGCGTACACGTAGCTGCCGCCGGACTCCGGGTGCGCCACGGCCAGGTCGGCCGACGAGAACGCGTTGCACGCGGCGACCGCGGCGGCCAGGGCCAGCGCGAGCAGCAGCCAGCGCCCGGCCTCGCCGGCGGCCGGCCCCAGTGCGGTGAACACGCCGGTGCCGAGCATCGCGCCGAGGCCGAGCAGCACGGCGTCCAACAGCCCGATCCGCCGGCTCAGGTCGCGGCGTTGCGACATGCCGGGCACTGTGCCAGAGCAGCGGCCGTTAGCATCTCGGCAGCTACCCATCGGGAGGATGTCGTGACCAGCCCCAAGCTCGCGCTCAGCGACTCCGGAGCAGTGTCGGCCACCGCCGATGCGGTCGTCGTCGGAACCGTGCAGGGCGCGGACGGGCTACGGCTGGCGCCCGGCGCCGATCAGCTGGCCGAGGCGTTCGGCGGTGGTCTGATCGACACGCTGCTGCTGCTCGGCGCCACCGGCAAGGCCGACGAGGTGATCAAGCTGCCTACCGGCGGCGCGGTCGGCGCGCCGCTGCTGGTCGCCGTCGGGCTGGGCCGGCCGGGCCGGGACGGCCGGGTCACCGCCGAGCAGGCGCGCCGGGCCAGCGGCGCCGCGGCCCGTGCCATGGGCGGCGTCGGCCGGGCCGTCACCACGCTGTCGGCGATCGACATCGGCGCCGCGGCGGAGGGGTCCGTGCTCGGCGCCTACGCGTTCACCCGGTACCAGTCCGACAACGGCGCGAACAAACCGCTGCGGCGGGTGGACCTGCTGGTGCCATCGGCAAAGGACGCCGCGGCAAAGGCCGAGCTGAAGCGGGCCACCGTGGTCGCCGACGGGGTGACCCTGGCCAGGAACCTGGTGAACACCCCGCCCAACGACCTCTACCCCGGCTCGTTCGCCAAGCAGGCCGCCGAGCTCGCCGGGGACGCCGGCATGGAAGCCGAGGTGCTGGACGAGAAGGCGCTGCGCAAAGGCGGCTTCGGCGGGGTTCTCGGGGTCGGGCTCGGTTCGTCCCGGCCGCCGAGGCTGGTGCGCCTGCACTACCGGCCGGCCAGCCCGCGGGCCAAGGTGGCGCTGGTCGGCAAGGGGGTCACGTTCGACACCGGTGGCATCTCGATCAAGCCGTCGCAGGACATGGAGTTGATGACCTGCGACATGGCCGGCGCCGCCGCGGTGGTGGCGGTCGCGGTGACCGTGGCCAGGCTGAAGCTGGCGGTCGAGGTGATCGCCACGGTGCCGATGGTCGAGAACATGCCGTCCGGCACCGCCTACCGGCCGGGTGACGTGCTCACCATGTACGGCGGCAAGACCGTCGAGGTGCTCAACACCGACGCGGAGGGCCGGCTGATCCTGGGTGACGCCATCGCCCGCGCCTGCGAGGACGAGCCGGACTACCTCATTGAGACGTCGACGCTCACCGGCGGGCAGGTGATCGCGCTCGGCGCCCGGATCGCCGGGGTGATGGGCGAGCCGGCCCTGCGCGACCGGGTCACCGCGCACGCCCAGGCCACCGGCGAGGGCGGCTGGGCCATGCCGCTGCCCGACGAGCTGCGCGCCGACCTGGACTCCAAGCTCGCCGACATGGCCAACGTCACCGGCCACCGCTGGGCGTCCATGCTGATCGGTGGCGTGTTCCTGCAGGAGTTCGTCGCCGACGGCGTGCTGTGGGCGCACGTGGACATCGCCGGCCCGGCCTACAACAACAGCGGCCCGTACGGCTACACCGGCAAGGGCGCCACCGGTGTCCCGGTCCGCACCCTGTCCGCCGTCCTCGCCGACATCGCTGCCAACGGCTGAAGTGGCCGCCAGCCAGCTCCCCGTCCCGGCTGGCGCGGCCTGGGTAGACTGCTGGTTTCGGGCATCAGCGTCGCTCCCCCGCCATCGATCTCATACCCGCACCGGATGATCATCGATAACGAGAAGCTCAAGAACTACTGGCGAACCGTCTCTTCGCTCAGCGACCGGCTGGTCGCAGCCACGTCCTTCATGCGCGACTGGGCTACCGAGCTGCCAGCCCCTGAGAACCGCGCCGAGTTCTTCAAGACGATCATGGAGAACCTGCTCAACGGCAGCAGGGGAGCCGTGCTGAAGGATGCCCTTCGGCTCGACCTTGAGCCGCCGGGGCAGCGAGCGCCGTGCCCAACCGCGGACAGCCACCTCGTCAGCGTCAACAACCTCTTCGTCGGCGGTCTCAAGCTCCTCATCGAGGAACTCGACGAACGTATCAGGGGCTTTCCGGAGACCGAGTACCACGAGCCGGTTCTGTCGCTGCTCTCCGCCGACATTCACACCCTCGCGGCAAAGTTCGGGAGTTTCACCGCCGCCTGGGACCAGCTCGTAACTCTCAAGTATGAAATGTCCGTTCCTGATCGTCGCAGAAGAAAATTCGATGCCTGGTTCACCGCAGTAGTCGGTGCTTCAGAACGTTTCTTGCGCGACATCATCGGGGTGACCATCCTGCTAACCGGTCGGAGTCTCGCGGCCGACGCGCTGCTCGCCTGCTACCGGTCACCACAGCTGAGCGTGCCGCACCCCAGCGCAGAGCACCTCATTCGGCTACCCGACGTGGACATCGCGCTGGCCCAATCCACACTGACCTTCATGGAGCGCGGACCCGACGAGACCACCGACTATGCCAAAGAATTCGCACAGGCACTTGGCACGTCTCTCTTTCCGGTGACGGAGCGTGGGCTGCGGTCGGGCATCCTATCCCGGTTGCCCGAGTTCGGTGGGACGTCCGAGAACACCTGGTCGAACCTCCTGGAGGCCAGAAAGGCAATCGTCGACGAAACGGCGCAGGTGCTGCGACCCGCCGCAAAATCCGCGCCGCGCGAGGCGCTCTATACCCTGGACCAACCTCGGCTCGAGCTTGTCGCCGAGTTCCTGTGCGGATTCAGTTTCGGGTTTGCTATGAGGATACTGGCCGCGGTGGCCGAACGGGCGGCCACGGTCCACCCCGGGCTGGTGACGGAGCTGCGCCATCGGCACAGCGGCGAGCTCACGGTCCTGGTGACGCGCCTGCTCTCGGGCAGGTGCTACGGGCTGGCCTGGGCAGTCTCTGAAGCGGCTCTCGACGTCGAGCCCCCGGGCAGCCCGGGAACGATGCTGAAGCTGAACTGCTTGTTCGCCAGGCAGAGGTTCGGCGACCAGCGCCTCAGCCGGCGGGACATCGAACGGCTCGAGGTGGCTGACGTGCCGAAGTACCGGCTGCTCAAGGAGGTCCTGCTCGGACACCTGCACCGGCGGGGTCTCGAGCCGCTGCTGGACGCCTGCCTCGAGATCGGGGACCTGTCGCCGAACGAGTTGGATGAGTGGCCGGGTCTGGACCCGCTGCGCAGCACCGACTGGTGGCCGACCTGGCGGCGCAAGCACTGGTCGGAGTAACCACCGGGCCGCTTCTTGTAATCATTGGCCTCAGCCGGACAACCGCCAACCGTCGATGGCCGGCATTCTGCGGTACCCTCGTCAGCTTGCACGGTTTACTAGCGCGCTGGTGTCGGCCGATGGTGGTCCAGGAGATTGCGGTGAAGGTGTTCATAAGCCACTCATCAGCCGAAACGTGGATAGCCAGCAAGGTGTGCGAAGACATCATGCAGCTCGGCATCGACGTTTTCCTGGACAACAAGGACGTCCAGACCGGCGACGACTTCGACCAGAAGACCAACGAGCACATCGTCGACTCCGACGAGATCGTCATCCTGATCTCCCAGACCGCGCTTCGGAGCAACTGGGTAATGATAGAGTGCGGCGCTGCCAGGGTGCTGCGGAAGCGCCTGGTGCCCATCCTGGTAGACGTAGCGCCCAACGAACTGCCGCAGCCGATCAACCGGCATCTCGCGCGCGACCTCAACCAGATCGAGCGGTACTACCGCGAGCTGCGGCAGCGGTGCGAGTCCGGCGTGTCCCCACAACTGCCGATCATCTTGCCGACCGCACCATCCTCGGACCGCTTCCGGCCGCTCAAAGTCGGCGACCGGGTGAAGATCGCCGACCGGCCCCGTGAACCCGACGAGTTCCCGGTCCTCAGCGAAGACATGCGGCGCTACCTCGGCATGACGGCGACCATCACGGCGCCCGGCTGGGTGGAGCAGGAGCCGCCCACATTCCGCCTCGACGTCGACGACGGCACCTTCTACTGGGCGGACCGGTGGTTGAGCCGCATCGGACCGGGGCGTGCCAGCCGGCGGCCTGGTGCCGTCAACAACTGACCAGGCTTCAGTTCGCGACGTCTACCTTGGCGGTAACCTTGGTGGGAGTCACCCGCACCACCATCTCCGGTGGCACGGCGTTGCGCCGGCCGTACTCCTCGGCGCGATCGGCGCCCATGTAGCGGCCGCCGATCCGGGTGCCCCAGTGCAGCAGCTCGTCCGGGTCGGTGCTGGTGACCGCCGTCCCGGCAAGCACCACGAAGCTGAACGGCGGCCGCTCGTCGTCCCAGCACAGGCACACTCGCCCGTCACGCAGGATGGCCTTGCCCTTGATGGTCTCCGCGGAGGTCATGAACACCACGTCGCCGCCGTCAAGATCGGTCCACACCGGCGCGACGTGCGGCGAGCCGTCCGCGCGAACCACGGCGAGCTTGGCGGTTCTGGCCGGCAACGCCGAGACAAACTCGCGCCACCAGCCGTCCGGCGCATCGCGGTATCCCATGCCGCGCACGATATGCCCGCCCCGCCCG
>Ga0209382_10008667_pt1 | contig 12807 bp, 9 predicted proteins | sample SoiMetdeltSBSDD5_FD_187599 | JGI IMG/M metagenome (GOLD analysis project Ga0209382, IMG submission 187599) | Bulk soil microbial communities from a Populus tree surrounding site in Tennessee, USA - Soil MetaG P. deltoides SBSDD5 (SPAdes) (version 2) | ecosystem: Environmental > Terrestrial >... | reverse complement strand
GTTCGCAGCTCGGTCTATGGCTGCAGCCGCAGGCTGGAGATCAGGGCGCTCCACCGCGAATCGCCGCGCAGCGGGATAAATCGCTGCTCCACTCCGAGGTAAGGCATACTCGGGTCGCGCTCGGCGAGGCCGCGATTCAGCCAAGCGAAGGCGTCGCCTTTCTCTCCGAGACCGGTTTGGATGAGCGCGATGGCATAGGCCACCGGTTTACCGGCCGCGCGCAGCTCCTGGAGCTTTTCCCGAATCCGCTCGGCCTGCTTGCGCCTTCCACTGACGGCATATAAATGACCGATGGCCGGAAGCGCTCTCGAGTCTTGCGGAGCGAGGTTCAGCGCGGCCTGAAATTCGCGCTCCGCGGCCGCCCAGTCTCTTTCGGATTCGCGGCAGAGGCCCTTGATCCAATAAGCCATGGTCAGATTCGGCCGCAACGTCAGCGCTTCATCCGCTTCACGCGTCACTTCGGCGCAGCGGCCGTCGTCGTAAAGGTGCAGGGCATTTTGCACGCGCAGCTTCGCGTTGTTCGGATCCAGGGTCAAGGCGCGCGCCAGCTCGATCTTCGCCTCGGCCGCACGGCCCGTGATGCGCAGGACGTCGGCGTATCCCATTTGCGCGTACGGATCTCTCGGGTTCAGCTCGATGGCTCGCCGCAGGGCCGCCTCCGCCTCTGGAAAATCCCAATCGGCGTACAAGGCGATGTCTCCCAGGAATGAGTGCGGCTCGGCCAGCGTGGGGTCGGCTTGAATCGCCCGCTTCGCCGCAGCGGTGGCGCGGTCGAGCATCGGCCGACGCTCCCCCGGAGCCAGTTCGCTGCTAATCAATAGGGCATTCGCCAGCGTCGACCATGCCTCGGCGAAATCCGGCTCCAGCCGAGTCGCCCGCTCCATCATCCCGATCGCTTCGCGGAAGTGCGGGGGAAGGCCTTTGGGCCAGGACTCGGTTCGCGGATCGCGCCGGAGCAGGTCGTGAGCTTTTAGATGCAGCGCCCACGCCTCGCTCGATGGCGCGGGACGGCCGGTGCGGCGCCAGGGTACCCGGCCCGCAATCCTTTCTGTCAGCGCTGCGGCGATCTCCGTGGCGACCTGCTGCTCGAAATCGAGCGGCGAGTTCGTCGTCCGGTCGAAGGTTTCCGCCCAGAGATGGTAGCCCTCCCGCGTGTCGATCAACTGCGCGGTCAGCAGGTAGCGGGCGCCTTCGCGGCGCAGGCTCCCTTCGACGAACGCGTTAACCTGGTGCTCGGCGGCGAGCTTGCGGACGTCGACCGGCTTCCCCTTGAGGCCGGCCAGCGCCGTGCGTGAGGGGACTCGAAGTCCCGGCGTCCGGGCAAGCGCCGCTGTGACTGCCTCGGTGACGCCGTCGCACAGTCGCTCGTCCTCGGGCGAGGCGTTGAGATTGACGAACGGCAGTACGGCGATCGCGGAAACCGTATACGGCGTCTGGTTTCCGGCGGGGCGGAGGAGAAACACGGCTCCCGCGACAGCGCCTGCCGCGAGGATCGCGGCCATCGGCCACCACCGCGCTGTTGTGCGGATGCGAGCGGGCCGCGGCGCCGCCGCAACGGGCGGAGGGCTCTCCGGGTGCGAAGCGCTTACCGGCGGCTGGGTCCAACTGAAAATTGGGGCGTAGCTTCCCTTCGGTATGTCGATGCGCACGGGATCATCCCGGCCCGAGGATTCGTAGTAATCGCGAAGACGGCTCCGGAGGCGGCTGGCCTCGACCCGCACCGTGGACTTGGCCTGGGGATCGTAGTCGGGTGAGTGCCCGTAAACCTCAACCGCAATCAGGTATTCCTTCAGTTCCGCGGCCCGGTTGGTGAGGGAAAATTCGGCCACAAAGCGCAGAAACGCCTGCAGGCGCTGCGACCCGGAGAACTCCCGGCTGGCAAGAACGCGCTCCAGGTGCTGCCGGATGGCGCGTTCATCGACGGCTGGATCACCTTCTCGGGATCGGGATTCGACCATTGTCCAGTTCATTATACGGCCCGTTGGCGCGAAATAAGTAACAGTTTCCCAATATGTTGCATGACGTTAGTGACGGACATACAACGTGAGAAAGCGAGCCGATCCGCCCCGCTTCAACGCGATTGTGAGGTGGAAGCGCAGAGCGCTCCATAAGAAAGGAAAACAAAACGTATGACTCAAACGATCTTGATTCGACTCGCCTCCGCGGCGATGGTTTTCACCTCCGCCTTCGCCGCTCAGCCCGGCGGGGGAACCCCCTCAACCACCCCTGTCAAGGAAGTGGAAAAACCGGCACTTTCCGCAGTGGCTGCCTCGTGTGACATCCTGCTCCAGAATCAAGGCAGCGGCATTTGCACTGCTATGACCGTGCCTGCGGGCAAAGCGCTTGTTATCGAGCACCTCAGCGCGATATGCGGCTTCAACGACGCGGCGCCGGTTTCGGTCCTCGCGCTGAATGTCCGGACATCTATTGCCGCATCTCCTTACGTCGACCTCGAAATCCCCATGACCAAGCAGGCTGTGGGCAACGGATTCGCCTATTGGAAAGGATCGCAGGCCGTTCGGAGCTATGCTAATCCCGGCACCCTGGTCCAGCCTTTCGGGCTGCGTACCGCCGGCGCGGTCACCTTGGGTTACTGCAGTGTGACGTTGATCGGACACTACGTCGCGGTGCAGTAGACGAAAACCGAGAACGTGAAACCCGCGAGACTGCGCATCAAGACCGGTAGCGGATATTCAGATGGGTCGAAACGCAGTCGATTCAATCAAAGCCCTGCCCCTAAAAGTGGCAGGGCTTCCTGGTTGGAGTAGTGCAAGTTTCTTTGGAATTTTCTAAGATCGGTAAGCATCGGGGGCTTGTAGCTCAGTTGGTTTAGGGCCTTGTCAGATATCGCGCACACAGCGGAAACTGATGTTGGTCGTGGCGCTATCGGGCGTGTTCGACGTTCGCGCCGCTACCCGGTACCGATTGCAGTAGGAATGGTGGCAAAGATAGGATCCGCCTTTCATGACTTTGGCGGAACCATCGCTCGGGCCGACTGGGTTGTTTCGCGTCGCCGCCACGTGATATGCCGGATGAAACCAATCCTGGCACCACTCCCACGTGTTGCCCGTGATCGTGTAGAGTCCGTACCCGTTTGGTGGAAAAGCATCGATGGGGGCGGGCGCGGTATACCCGTCGTCAGCAGTATCGCGGTTCGGAAATTCTCCCTGCCAGATATTGCAGAGGTGCCGGCCGGCGGGCGTCAACTCGTCACCCCAAGGGTATAACTTCTGTTCGAGCCCCCCTCGCGCGGCATATTCCCATTCGGCTTCGGTCGGCAAGCGCTTTCCTGCCCACCGGCAGTATTCGATCGCATCATTCCAGGAGATGTGAACTGCCGGATGCCGCGAACGTGAAGCGATGCCGGAATCCAGACCTTCCGGATGCCGCCAATCTGCGCCGTTCACCTTGCACCACCAGTTCGCCCCAAGGACCTGGCGTTCCACAATTTCGGCATATCGTTCCGCCCGAATGTGTCCTTGGAAAACGAACGACCATCCAAAGCGTTCGGCCTCGGTGCGGTATCCGGTGGCCTGGACGAATTCCTCCAGTTGGCCGTTAGTCACCGGGTACACGTCCATATAGAAGGGGTCGAGGGTCACTTCGCGCGCCGGTCCCTCACCGTCCTGAGGGAATCCTTCATCCAGGTTTGTCCCCATGAGGAAGACGCCGCCATCCAGTTTGATCATTCCCTCGGTCGAGCCTGATGTTGCACGCATTCTCGCGGCCGAGGCGGCGCGCGAAGCGGTCAGTTGTATAGCCCGCTGCTTGCTTGGAACGCAGCAAGGATGAGCGACCGCGGCCTGAGCAAACAATTCAAATTCAGGCTTCATAAACCCTCAATCGTGGCTCTAGCACGCAAGTGATCGAGGAACTGTTCCATTGCGCGTTCCTTCTTCTGACGAAACAAGAGATCTTCTATCTGAGTGCGAACCTCCTGCAAGGGCAGCGGTCCCGCGGCCCTTTTCTCGTAAACTTTGGCAATGTGATAACCGAAGGGAGTGTGAAAAATATCGCTGATTTCTCCCGGACTTAGGGCAAACACGACGGCTTCGAACTCGTCCACCATTTGACCACGTGGAAAAAAGCCAAGGTCGCCACCTCTGCCCGGGCAATCCGAATACTGATCCGCGAGCGATTCGAATGCTTCGCCGCGCCGCAGTTTTTCCTGGACGCGCCGAATGGCTTCGAGCGCAGCCTCTTCGCTGGTTCGTTCGTCTACGTTTTTGACAATGTGAGACGCATGGACGGCCTCGGCTGCGTAATAGTCATTCCTGTGATGGCGATAATACTCGGTGACATCTTTGTGACGCGGACGTGAGCTACGGGAAGTAACGCGGTCTATCAGTCGTTGCAGTCGCAATTGGATTTCAATCTCCCGTGCGATCTGCTCAGGCGACTGGCCTTCGGTTCGCGCCCCAGCCTCGGCAAGAGCTGCTTCCAGGGCCTCCGGAGAAATGGGTTCCAGATCGCTCTGGGCTGCCTGACGCAACAAGACGCGTTCAATTACATTCTCGCGCGACCACTCGCGCACACGCGCTTCCAGGACCGCTGGGTCTTCACCAGGCATTGCTTCGGCCAACCGGGGCCGCAGCGCGAGCGCTTCATTGCGGATTGAGGCGTCGTCGATGACTTCGCCGTTTACCACAATCGGCATAGGATCTATCTTAAATTATTCCCGATTGGCTTCCGCCACTTTTAGTGTAAGAAGCTGGCGCCGGCTAGTATCGTGCGCGGGAATGCGGTTATGGGGCCGCCGGATCTGGGGCTCCACGTGACTTTGCGATTGCGCGGAGCTGACGGCGTAGATCGTCGTGCACGCGGGCTTGCGCCGGGATCTTGGCCAGATTCTTCACTTCTTTAGAATCGGTCTGGTAATCGTAAAGCTCCTCACCCTCTTCGCCATGGTTCCACTCCGTGTAGCGGTAGCGTTCCGTTCGGATACTGTAACCATCTACTACTTTCCCGCCCTCGGCCCGCGGGCGCGCTCGTCGTATTTGGCTAATCGCCGGACGGTCCCACCGTGCCGCTGGATCTTCCAGCAGCGGCCGCAAACTCTTGCCATGCAGATTCGTGGGAATGTGTTGGAGGCCACAGAGATCAGCGAGAGTCGGATAAAGGTCCAGCATCTCCACAGTACGAGGTGAGGCTTTCCCCCGCGCTTTGACACCGGGACCGGCGAAGATCAGCGGAATGCGGGTGGCCGCTTCGAAAACCGTCTGTTTCATCCACTGCCCGTGCTCTCCGACGGCGTAGCCGTGATCGGACCAGAAGACGACAACGGTATTCTCCGTCAAATTCAGCCGGTCGAGCGCTGCGAGAAGTTTCCCGACGTTCGCGTCCGTAAATGTGATGGCGGCATAATACGCCTGGAGCGCCTCCCGTCGTTGCGAAACTGTCATTCCCCAGTTCGCCGGAGTGGTGAAGTAGGCCCATGGGGGCGCAATCTGCATCTCATGGTCGGCGTACTCATAGAGCGCCATCTTTTCGGCCGGATACATATCGAAGTACTTGCTGGGCGAGATGTATGGACAATGCGGCCGGTAAAAACCCGCAGCAATAAAGAATGGCCTATCCTTATTCTGCTCCAGGAGCTTAATCGTCTCCGCGGCCACCATTCCATCGGTGTGCATTTCGTCCGGGGCGGGTGAAGCGTAGAATGCAATCGCGGAGCCGAGGCCGCGGCGGTCTGGCGTGTGATTAATTACTTTTGGCTCTTCGTCCTTGTCAATACCGCGCGGGTTTACCTTATGATTCCACGAAGGCGGATCGTCGAGGCCGTCTGTGCCGATATCGCCGGGATTGCCGTAGTGATAGATCTTGCCCACGCGTGCCGTGTAATAGCCGTTTCTCTGAAAACACTGCGACAGCGTCATAACGTCCGGCAACACGCTGCGGAAGTGCTTCTGCAAGTCATAAACCGTTGTAGTGTCTGGCGCAAGACCGGTCATCAGCGAGGAGCGCGACGGACTGCACAAGGCATATTGTGTGTAAGCTCGCTCAAAGCGAACTCCGCGACGAGCCAGCCGGTCAAGATTCGGAGTCTTCACAATCGGGTGACCGTAGCAGCCTAAGGCGCAGCTCAGGTCATCGCTGGCGATGAAAAGAATGTTCGGCCTCTGACGGGACGTCTGGGCAACCGCAGCGCTGGCTGAACTCAAGAGGAAATGGCGACGGCTGAGCATTTGACCCTCCAAGCCGAGAGAGTACACATATCCGGGTTTTTCATTTTGCTCCCGAAGTGCCAATCATACACCTAATTGCTTCCGTTCCCCGTATCGCCAAAATACTCATGCGGCGCGAAAGTAATAGATACGCCTTCCCTCCCGGTCAAAAGCGGCAAACTTCTCCGGGATGAGTCCATACATTCACTAGGCGCTCGAGGATCGCCGCGCCTTGGAGTTCTGAAATATTCTTTGATTCACGAACCGGTTTAGGGCCGCGATCTTATTTCGATCTCCTGGGAGCGAACGCGTAACAACAGTTTGCCCATTGAGTCTAGGTGCCGGTGCATAGCAGCCCGTGCGCCCGCCTCATCTTTTTGGACAATGTTCAGAAGGATCTCATGGTGCTGGCGGACCGCCTCACCCGTAGTGCCGGCAACCTGGAGAGTCTGGCCGACCCACTGTCGCATGAGGTTGCGGATCAATTGCACAGCATTTAGCAGCAGCCGATTGTGGGCCGCCACTGCAATAGCGAGGTGAAAATCCAAATCCGCCTCTAAGAACACTTCCGGCTGATCGAGCGCCCGCTCCATGCTGGTCAGATGCTGTTCGATTTTCTTGACTTCTTCTTCTGAAGCCCGGCCGGCAGCAAGCCCAGCTAGTTCAGATTCCATTAAACGGCGGGCCTCGATGAGTTCGGTTACATCTGTCACTTGGTCCGGATCACTTCCGGTGATCGACCACAGCAGCGGGCGTGATAGGAACTCCGAGCGATGGCACGCAAAAGTCCCATGACCGACTCGAGTCTCAATCAGGCCCATGATCTCTAACGCCTTCAGGGCTTCCCGCAGAGAAGCACGGCCAACTCCGAGAAGCCGGCCCAACTCGCGCTCAGAAGGAATCCGATCTCCTTCACCCCAGTCGCCTCGAACAAGGTGTGTTACTAATTTGCGACACACGTCTGTAGTCAAAGTAGTGCGAGAAACAGGAGTGAGGAAACTAGTATTCATCGAAACACCGGCGTGGTGAAGATGACATTAGCTGGCCACCCGAGCAGCGCCAGCCACCTGACCGAGCAAATCCCTGACCGATGAGCAGCAAAAAGCAGGAGTGGTATGATTATCAGACTTGTCCATGAGATCGAAGATAATCGTAACATAATCTATGCAGCGACTAATCCACGGTGCAACGTCATTCCTGCTGTTTTCGGGTCAAAACCCAGCGCTGGATGTCTCTCGTAGTCGATCCAAGCCGTGCCGGAGCTGCCCAGGGTTGAAAATGCCGGGGCGCTGAACTTCTTCGAAGCAACCTTATAGGTCCCAAATAGGTCCCAATGGCAATCTTGGCGCGGGCGGGTGTGGCGATGACGCGTTGGACAGAGCGGTGGATCCCGGACTCCTGGGTGATCGCCGTGATTCTGACCCTCGTGGTTGCCCTACTGAGCATTACTATCGGAGGTGCTTCTCCAGCGGCTGCGGTGGCCGCTTGGGGTGATGGATTGTGGGCGCTGCTGGCGCTCGCAATGCAATTTACGTTGATGATGGTCGTTGCCTACGCTTGCGCGGCTTCTCCTCCTTTGCAGCATGCATTTGGCTGGCTTGCCTCACGGCCCGACCCTTTGCATCCACGTCAAGCGATTATCTTAATGGCGGCGTTTTCCACCCTGACCGCCTGGCTCAATTGGGCATTCAGCTTGGTCGTAACAGCCGCATTTTTGCCGTTTGTCGTGCGGGCGAACCCACGAGTCGATTTTCGTTTGCTCGTCGCGTGCGCCTACCTCGGACTTGGGACTGTGTGGCACACTGGCCTTTCGGGATCCGCGCCGCTGATTATCGCAACACCAAATAATTTTCTGATCCAGGCCGGAGTGCTCGCCGAAGCCATTCCCGTTTCACGCACCCTGTTTTCGCCGTTCAATCTTGTGTATGCGCTAATTGCCGGAATTGTGGGCATTACTGTTGCCGCCGGTTTGACACCAGGCCTGAACCAGGTGGTGACGCTGTCCAAGAAACAAGCAGACGGGCTGGGGTCGACTCCCTCCCAAACCGGCCGGCCTGAGACTTTAGTGGTAGCGGAACGACTGGAATGGTGGCCCGGCTGGTCGTTGATCATGAGCGCGGCGATGCTGTTTTACTTCTATCTCCAGATCCGTAAGCTCGGACTCGGCAGAGCGTGGACGATCGATACGTGCAACCTGCTATTTCTCGCTCTCGGGCTGCTGCTCCACTGGCGCCCTAAATCCTTTCTCCGGGCTTGCGAGGTGGGGATCAGAAATACATGGGGAATCGTGGTCCAATTTCCGCTGTACGCCGGGATATTCGGCCTCATGACGTACACGGATCTGGGCAAATCGCTCACACAGTTGTTCGTCGATGTAAGTTCTCCGCGGATATTTCCGATCATCGTCTATCTTTACTCGGCCGCGCTGAATTTTTTTGTTCCCTCGGGCGGATCGAAATGGATCGTGGAAGCGCCATACCTAATCCCCGCCGCCCAATCGCTTGGAGTGTCAGTTCCGTCCGTAACGCTGAGTTACGCCTACGGGGACATGACTACCCACCTGATCCAGCCTTTTTGGGCCATTCCGATCCTCACTGCGGCTCGCCTTCGATTCGGCGATATCATGGGCTACTGCGTGATTATCGCAGCGTTCATGTTGGTTTTTAACCTTCTGGCTTTGTCTGTACTTCCGCTGCAGCTTTGAGCAGGCGAAGCATTGGCGGAAGCCTCGCCGGACGAACCGAAGATCACTACGGAATGGGCTTTGAGGCGATTGAGGAAAATCATGCTGAAACGAACTCTGGTCTTGTTCCTGGCGATTTCGACCATCGAGGCGCAGTCCCTTGTAATCCGCGCAGGCACAGTCCTAGATGGAAAGGGCGGTTTGCTGCGGAACCGGTACATCGTAGTGGAAAATGGCCGCATTGTTGAGGTGACAACAGTCAAAAGGCCCATCACATACGACCTCAGCCGCTTTACCGTCATGCCCGGCTGGATCGACACCCACGTGCACCTGAGCGGACACTTCAGCGCCAACAGCCTGGGCGGAGGGGGTAGCAACCGGGGCAGTGCTCCTCGCGTTGCCGGCCCAACCTCTGGAGCGCCTGCTATAAGAGGCGCCGGCGCGAGGGAAAGCGATCAGGAAGTGGCTCTTTATACCGCGGGCAACGCTTATACAACCCTGTTGGCCGGCTTTACAACCGTGCAAAGCCTCGGGTCGGCAGTTGACGCGCCGGTGCGAGATCTAATCAACGCCGGAATTTTACCTGGTCCGCGCATTCTTACCGCGCTCAGGAGTATCCGTGTAAACACAGGAACTCCAGGGCAGATCAGAGAGGAGATCCGTCGGCTGAAAGCGGAGGGCGCGGATGTCGTCAAGGTATATGCCACCGAGAGCATTCGCACCGGTGGCGGACCGAGCATGACGGCCGAGCAGATCCAGGCGGCGTGCAGCGAGGCTAGGGCTGTCGGGCTGAGGTCCGTAGTTCATGCTCAGGTTGCGTCGGGGGCAAAGACGGCGGCGTTGGCGGGTTGCACACAGGTCGAGCACGGCTCACTGATTGATGACGAGGCTCTGAAACTGATTGCCGAGCACAAAGTCTTCTTCGACCCGACCTTCACCGTGTTTCACCGCTACCTGGAAACGAGGTCGCATTTTAATTACAACGCCGAGGGAGCAGGCTGGATGGAGAAGGGCGCCGCACTAGAGGCCGAGGCTGTCAAGAAGGCGCTGGCTCTAAAGGTCAGAATTGTGCTCGGATCCGACGCGAACGCCGGCGTCCACGGCTATAACGCCGACGAGTTTGTCTATCGGGTGAAAGAAGGTGGGCAATCGCCGATGGACGCTATCATCAGCGGGACTTCGCTCGCAGCCGAATCCCTCGGACTGCAAGATCGGATTGGCTTCGTCGGCGAGGGGCTGGAAGCGGATCTTGTCGCCATCGACGGCAACCCGCTTGTAGATATCACGGCCGTGCGCCAAGTGGTATTCGTTATGAAAGGCGGCAAGGTTTACAAGAACAGTAGTAAAAAACCATAAGGGATCGAGTGAGCATTTCCTGCCTCAAGCCTTTGACGGTTAAAGCGAGTATCGCTTAGAAAAAAGGGGCCAACTGTCATTCGCTCGCGACAACACGTTCGGCCACCCTTTGACAACGGCGTATCACCTCTATATAATTCCGACATTATTGGTCTGATCATCAGGCCGTTGCCGCTAACGTGTTGTGCGCGAGTGGAGTTGTGCTCGCACGTTATGAAGAATCGCCCCTGAGCGCGGGTGATGGAGAGTAAAGAAATGAAGTGGAACCGCTTATCGTTGATCGCGACCGCAGGAATATTGTCGTCGTTCCTGATTCTTAGAATGATCGATGCGCAACCTTCCCAGGTCAAGAGCCCGACCTCCCAGCGCGAGAATCCCTACGACGGGCAGGTGAATGAGCAGATCGACAAACTTAAGGATCCTTCTGCGCTCGTGCGTTCCGCCGCCGCCTCGTCATTGGGTATTCTTCGCGCCTATGCCGCCTCGGCCGCGCTCGTACAAGCCCTGAAGGACAAGTCCCCAGAGGTCCGCCGTGAGGCAGCGATGGCTTTGGCGTGGTGCGGGGCGAGGCAGGACGTCAATCCATTGATCTCCGCTCTCGATGACGAAGAATGGTCTGTCCGCCAGGCAGCGAATGTAACGCTGGGCAACCTAACCGGCATGGACTTCCCGTTTGACGGGCTTGCCGAGGTCCAGATTCGGGGTCGGCAGGCCGCTCGCTGGCGCGCCTGGTGGGCCAAGGCCTCGCAGGAGCCGAATCCATCTGAGGTCATGGCCCTTCTCGGCGAAAAAGACCTCAACAAGCAACTGCGAGGAGTGCGCGCGATTGGATCTATCGGCAACGCGGCGGCAGCTACCAAGATTGTCGAAATACTCAACCCGTACATCCCTCAAGAAGAGGTGCAACCACGGCTCGGAGCCTGGGAGCAGGGCCTTAGCGTGATTCTCGACGATACAGCGAAGCAGGTGGCTCAAAGCGCGATTCGTAGTTTGGGAAGGCTGCGGGCGCCTGAAACGCTGCCGGTTCTGATTGGATTGCTCAATAAACCCCAGTGGGCGCGCTTCGCCGCCGATGCACTGGGAGACTTCAACTCGCCGGAAGCCGTGGCCCCGCTCATAGCCGCATTGCCGCGCTACTCTCGCGACGTCAATCGAGGGAATCCTCCCGAATTGTGTCCTGGTAACGACTGCATCATGGGCGCTGCCGCAGATCGGGGATTTATAACACCAAACGCCATTATGGTGTCGCTGGCCCGTCTTCGGCTGGATAAGACGACAGACATCGAAGCGCTCCGCAAAATCACGCCTAGCATTGTCGCGGAAATACCCGCTGACGCCGACAGCGGGATGCTTTACCAGCCCGAGGCTTGGCAGCTTCTCACAAGGCACTTACTTGACAAAGCAGGCGTTCGCGACCAGGCGTGCGACGCAGCATTCCAGGCTTTGAACGAGACGGAAAAATATTTTAGTCCGAGCGTGCTGAGGGCCAAAAGTAGAGTCGGTCGAGGTGGCCGCGGGCGCCCGCCGGTCGAAGAAGATGGAGACTCGGGCTTATTAAAGCTAAGTAATGCTGTCGCTCCAGCGCCGGCAAATACCAAAGCCGGCGTAAAACCTGGAGCCACATTCAAGGACATGACCATCGAGCAAGCCTTTTTCGCGATGGCTACCAATGCCCAGGCTGATGTTCCGGCGATGAGTTCCTGGCTGCCCAGTATTTGCGCCGAACGCCGTTATGTTCCGAAGCTGATCGCATTGATGGATCACGAGAATGGCTGGATCGTCATCAATGCCGTGAAGGCGTTGATGTTCGCGAATGCGAAGGAGGCGGTAGAGCCTATCGCCACGAAGCTTGCGGCTTCGCATCCCGAGGCCGAATACGGATATTCCGGAGTGCAGGAACAGGAACCGTACAGCGATCCGGCGCCCCGCTGGCGTGCGGCGATGATTCACGCCCTCGGCTATTTTCAGGCCAAAGAGCACGACGATCTGTTGATTCGCATTCTGGAAGACAATCGCAATGTGCAGGAAATGCAATATATCGCGGCCCAGGCCCTTGATCAGATTGGCTCGCCGAACGCTCTTAAAGCATTGGTTCGCGCCGCGGCGAATCATCCGCTTCAAAGCGTAAAGCTGGTGGCGCGGGAAGCGACCTGGCGGCGCGGTCTCAAAGACCCGGATCCCAGACCAACTCCGTCGCTCGCCCCAGTCTCTGTCGCCGAGGATAACTCCCACACGCCCCCCGCGTCTTATGTTTTTATCCGCGGCGAAAATAGGGTCCGTAGCGATGTCGCTGCTCAAGCGGCGGTCGATCCCTGGCGGCAAACGTACTCGATCAGCAATCACAATCCCACGTTCCGTGAAGGCCGTAATTTGTACATTCTCAATGTTGAGGGAGGGCAGCAGAAGGTAACACAGCTTACCCACTTCGACTCCGGTTACATCGCCGATAACGAAGTATCCTGGGACGGCAAGAAGGTTATCTTCGCGATGCGAAGAAGCAACGAGGGCCATAACTATGCGAACATGCCCTACGCCGCTGCAAAGCTCCAGCATACTCCGCTGGACGGCAAGGATGATCCCTGGTGGCACATCTGGGAAATTAAT
>Ga0209382_10008666_pt1 | contig 12807 bp, 18 predicted proteins | sample SoiMetdeltSBSDD5_FD_187599 | JGI IMG/M metagenome (GOLD analysis project Ga0209382, IMG submission 187599) | Bulk soil microbial communities from a Populus tree surrounding site in Tennessee, USA - Soil MetaG P. deltoides SBSDD5 (SPAdes) (version 2) | ecosystem: Environmental > Terrestrial >... | reverse complement strand
CCCACCTCGCGCCCATAGCTCAACTGGATAGAGCGCTTGACTACGGATCAAGAGGTTGGGGGTTCAACTCCCTCTGGGCGCATTAACTACTAGACGTCGAGACGCTCAGACGCCTAGGAGTACGTAGGAGTGTAGGAACTAGGCGTCTCGGCATCTCGGCGTCTAGTATTTACGGGGCGTAGCGCAGTCCGGTTAGCGCGCCTGGTTCGGGACCAGGAGGTCGGAGGTTCAAATCCTCTCGCCCCGACTACTCGACGTCTAGACGCCTAGACGTCTAGGTTCGCGCCAGTAGCTCAGCTGGATAGAGCGTCGGCCTCCGGAGCCGAAGGTCCCGCGTTCGAATCGCGGCTGGCGCATTCAGTTACAACGCAGACTCCTCCGTGGTACCAGCCGTGGTACCAAACTGCGCACCCGCCCGCACCGTCGCCAGCCGCTCCCCCAACGCCTTCGCATGCTGCTCCACTCGATACTCCACCACGTCCGCGCGGTGACGCACCTGACCCAGGTGCCCGTACACCCGCTTCACCATCGAGTCACCGCCGTGGCCCAGTTCCTTCGCCACGGTGAACACGCTGACCGGCGCGCCCTGATCGAGCGTCTGGAGCCGCGCGGCGCAGTAGGTGTGCCGGAACCTCTTGGAGCGAATCTCCCCCGCCTTCCATCCCGCGCGCACCGCCACGGCATCGAGCAGCTTCCGAAAGTCCGTGATCATCGCTTCCTGGCCGGTGCGATAAGAAGGAAAGAGCAGCCGTCCGGGCGGCGCGTCCGTCCCGAACACGTAGGGGCGTAGCGCCTCCTCCAGCTGCGGCCACAGCGGCACCGTGCGAAAAGACTGCGCGGTTTTCAGCCGCCGCCAATCGTTGGGCCGGAACGTGACCGTGCGCCGGTCAAACGACACGTCGCCAACCTCCAGCCCGAGCACTTCCGACTCGCGGCCACCCGAGAGAAGAAACGCCGCGATCAGCGCGTAGGCGTGCGGGTTCGCGCGGTGATGGCGCGCCGCCTCCAGCAGCAACGCCGCGTCGTGAACCTCCAGCCACTTCGCTTCCTGGCGCCGTGCGGTGGGCTTCTCCATCATCGCCGCCACCGGATTGTAGCCCGGCACCACGTAGCCCTCCGCCATCGCGCGCCGGTACAGGTTGGACAGCGCGTTCAGGTGGTGGCGCGCGGTTCCCCCGCTCATCGCCCGGCTGCGACGGCCTGAAGGCCGCGACTGGAGCAGGTGCCCGGACCATTTCGTTACGTCATCCACCGTGATGCTGGACAGCTCGCGCCGCGCGCCGAAGAACGCCACCGCGCGCCCTAGAAAGTGTTCATTCTCCGCGAGCCAGCGGGGCGTCACCTTGCCCGCCTCCGCCTTCTTCACCAGGTGGTCCTGCGCGAAGGACTCCAGCGTGACCTGCTTGGGCAGCTGGTGAAGCGCGCCCACGCGGCGCCGCGCACGCAACGTGTTCAGCTCATCGAGTCGCCGCGCGGCCAACAGCTCCGCCGTGCGCGCGTCCGTGGTGGCGCGTCCCTCACCGGGGATCGCCAGCGCCTCCTTACCACCGCCCACGTCCGCGTAGTCACGGAAGTCCGCATAGGCGCGCTTCGCCCCGCCGCGCTCCCGCCAGTAGATGCGTTGCTTTCGTCGCTGCATTAGCGCCTCCTCCCTTGTAGAGTGAGCCCAGCTTGCTCTAGTTCCGCTCCAGCTGCTTGCGCGCGTTCGAAGTCCGGCAGGCGGTCCAGCAATGCCTTCTCCCGCTCGAACGCTGCGCGCAGGTACTTCGCCAGCCGCTTCCGATCTGACAGCAACTCGTAATCGTCCGGCTCAACGCCCCCGGCCCAGTCGTGCGTCAGAGGCTCCACCACTCGGAGCTGTGCGAGGAGCACTCGCGCGCTGCGCGCGCTGTGACCGCGCCGCTCCGCCCACGATTCGAACGCAGCGAAGTAGGAGCCCCATCCACGGAAGGCGCCACGCTCGGACCGTAGCCGCTCCCGAGCCTCCAGGAGCGCGATGCCGCGCGGGTCCTTTCGGTCCAGCTCCGCGAGCGCTTCGCCCGTCCCAACCTTCCCGCGCCGCAGGCGCCACCCGTAGCGTGCCAGTTCGCGTTTCAGCCAGACGTAGTACGCGGCGAGTGCGGTCATGGCGTGCTCGCTCAGCACGGCGCGCTGCAGCTCGCCACGCCAGCCCATGCGGCGGATGAGCTGCTGGAGCAGCTCCGCCGTGATCCTGTCCGGCACCGTCGCCGCATTCCGCAGACGGCTGAAGTGCTGCTGGCTGATGTTCAGCGCGTCAGCGGCGGTCTGCTGACTCCGCTTTGCCGCCCATTGCCGAATCAGTCGCGCGAGCAGGCCCTTGTCCCGGACGCGGACCCATCCGGGGCGGTTACTCATAGTGCGCACTGATTTGGTACGTGGCATGAGTAACCGTAAGATGCCACATAGAGATTAGCCACACAAGGAGGAGGAAAGCCCATGCCCAACAGCAAAGACTGGCTGCCCCTGACCCAAGCAGCCCAGCAACTCGGCCTCTCCTGGGAAGCCACCTGGCGGCGAATGCTGCGCAGGGAGCTGACCGGGGTGAAGCATGGTGGCAGATGGATGGTCCGGCGCGCGGACGTTCGACGGCTGGCGCGCGCGCGGCGCCGCCAACTCCAAGCCACCGCGTGAGGAGGCCACCGTGACAGAGCAGCTAGTGAAGCCGCAGACCGATGAGAGCCAGGCGCTGGTCCTGCGCGCCACGGACCCCACGGACCTGGTGCGCCGCGCCACTGCGGTGGCGGATGCGCTCGCATCCGTGATCGAGCAGCGCAAGCTCTACGTCACCATCAGCGGTAGGAAGTTCGTGCGCTGTGAGGGTTGGACTTCGTTGGCGGCGATGCTCGGCGTGACCCCTCACGAAGTCGCTGTCACGGAACAGGACGGCGTGTTCACTGCGGTGGTGGAGCTGCGCCGGTTCGTAGATGGGCAGCCGGTGGCCCGTGCGTCCGCCGAATGCGGCGCGCCCGATGAGCTGGACCGCAACGGGAAGCCGCTGTGGTCCGCGCGGCCCCGATACGCGCGCCGCAGCATGGCACTGACGCGCGCGACAGCGAAGGCGTGCCGCCTGGCGTTCAGCTGGGTGATGGCGCTCGCGGGTTACGAGAACACGCCAGCGGAAGCGGACGCGGACACCGACACGGGCGAAATCCTGGATGCCGCGAGCAAAGAGGACGTGGCGCTGGTATTCGCGGAGGCCCGGAAGGCGGGCCTGCGCAAGGACACGTTCCCGCAGTTCTACCAGGAAGTCGTGGGGCGGCCCTACCGACAGGTGTTCGACAGTGACGTGAAGCCGTTGCTGGAAGCGGCTGCGAAGCGCATCACTGCCAAGCCGCAGGCGTGACCCGGCAGTGGATCGCCCTGCCAAGCCGCCGTTCTCCGCCGGGCGCGTCGTGAAGCAGTCGCTGATGCTCGATGACTCGCTGAAGATGCTCTGGCTGGAGCACGTCGCGCTGTGTGGCCCGGAGGGCGCGTACATCGGCGCCACCGCGCTCGGCCAGCGCATCGGCAAGAGCCGTGAAGCCATCGAGCGCGGACGGCGCGAGCTGATGCGGCTGGGCCTGCTGATCGCGGGCGCGCGGGGTCGCGGCCAAACCGGGACCTACTTCCACACGCTGCCGCGCGAGTGCCTCCCGAGCAGCGACCGCCCCACCGTGGCCGAAGTCGCCCGACTCGCGGAGCGCCTGGACACGCACATCCGCCGCGTAAGAAGTGGCGTCACTCTCGACACCCCCGACGCGGGCCGGTACCGCACGGGTGACGCCACTCTGGCGTCATCCGCGCCCCCACCTTCCCGCGAGAATCGCGCTCAAAGTGGCGTCACCGGCGCCCCCACCAATTCCCAACGGTTGGAGGAAGTTGGAGAAGTACTCCAACCTGAAGTTGGAGAAATACAAAACCTCCAACCTGAAGTTGGAGGACCCGTCCTCACGGACGGGGAGAGGCGGGAGCAACAGCGGTCACCCCAGCCGGTGAGCGAGGAAGTGCAGCGCCTCATGGCGCGCTTCGAGGCCAAGCGGACGAAGCGATGAGTGAGAACACCCTGCGCCACGTCCTGACTTCGCTACCGCCGGACGCGCTCCTGCCGGTGCGCTGGCTGCTCGATCAGCTGAATGGGGACGCGAGCGAGCCGGTGAGCACAGCGCCCGCTGACTTCACCGTGGCCCAGCTGGCTGAGCGATTCCACCGCTCGCCGTCCACGATTCGCGGGTGGTGTGAGGCCGGGCGCTTCACCGGCGCCTACCGCCTGAACGGGAGAGACTGGCGCGTGCCGGACGGCGCCGTGGTCGCGTTCCTGGAAGCGCAGAAGGGACGTTCGAGTGGCCTAGGGAATTGGCGGAAGGTGCGGTCACCGTGAGGCCCGCGCCCCACGTGATCGCGGAGCATGCTGTGACACTGAACGGCGTGCAGTCCCTGATCGTTGCCGCGCGACAGGAGGGGCCGCGCGGGCGCATCACCATCGCCCTACAGCTCTCCGCGTATCAAGGCGGCGAGGAGCTGCACCCCGCTGTGATCGAGCTACCGGCGCGCGCGCTGCTCGATACGGTGCGCGCGCTGAACCGCCTGGCTCAGACCATCGGCGTCAAGCGATGAACTGGGCGCTGCTGTCTGCTGCGGAGGCGAGCGCTGCGCGCTGGCGGGCGCTCGGACTCGACGTTCCCGGACCGCCGCCAGCAGATGCCCGTGGACGGACAGCACTGCATGAAGCCGCGCACGCGGTGGCGCGCTATCTCCTGGGCGGCCAGGTGGCGCGCGTGACGGCGACGGCGCACGGGGGATTCATGGAGCCGGTGGCTGCTGCGGTCACCGATGACGTGGATGCGGCGATCGCATCACTCGACGCGCACGGCCCACAGGAGCGGGAGCGCCAGCTGCTGCTGTGGCTGCATGAGCTGCTGGCAGGACCAGCAGCGGAAGCACTGGTAGATGCGCGCGCGGACTGGGACGGCGAGAAGGACCGGGAGGCGTTGGCGTGCGTGCGCGAGCTGTACCCGCGCGCGTTGGGTGGCGTGCCGTTGTCCTGGCACTTCACTCGCACGATGCGCCTGCTGGCCCGCCCCCGCGTGTGGCATGCGCTGCGGACGTTGGCCGGGCTGGTGGTGCTCTGCCCCGAGCTGACGGGCGAGCGCGTCCACGCGGTCCTGGACGCTGGCATCGGAGACCTGCGCGGGCGCTGGGTGCCGCGCGCCCTGGGCGATGGAGAGCAGGACCAGACATGGCTGGAGTGATCAGGCGACTGCTGGACCATCTGTTCGGGCCGCGCGTGCCGGAGGCCGAGCAGGACCGGCGGGACAGTGAGCGGATACACAAGCAGCGCGTACGCCTGGCGCAGCTCGATGCGCTCGCGCGCGCGCGCCGTCCGCCTCCCCTGGCCTACCCCACGCGAGCCCCTGAGCTGCCGCCGCTGACTCGGCAGCTGCAGCGCGTGAAGGACGCGCTGAACCGCGAGCTGTTCGGGTGATCACGGGTCCTTCCTGGGCAATGCACGCGGGTCCCGCGCAGGGCGCGACACCTTTGCAGTCAGACGGGCCGCGCACGTGACTTCCGCTTCCGCTTTCGCGCGCTTGCTGACCCAGCGGCAGATGGCTGGGCAGCTGCGCGTCACTCCGCGCCAGCTGCGCACGCTGACCGCGCGCGGGTGCCCCGTCGCGCGCCGGGACGGACGGGCCGTGCTCTACAGTCCGCTGCGGGTGTGGCCGTGGTACGTCGCGTGGAAGGAGCGCGAGCTGGCGCGGCGCCGCGAGCCCATGACCCTCAGTGAGGCGGAGGACCGAAAGCTCGCGGCCAGGGCGCGCCTGGCGGAGCTGGACCTGTACCAGCGCACCGGCGAAATGATCACGCTCGATGCGGCGGAGGACCGGCTGCGCGGAATGATGGACCGGCTGCGCTCGGCGCTCATCCACATTCCGGGCACCCTGGGACCGTCGCTTGTCGGACTGCGCACGCCAGCCGAAGCAGAGGCGCGGCTGCGCCCAGCCATCGAGCGCGCGGTGCGTGCCATGGAGGAGCCGGTGGCAGAGGACGCGGCCTGAAGGCGCTGACCCTGGTGCAGCCGGTGATGCCCTCAAGTCCCGACTACGCCGCCATAGCGGCGGCGCTCAGCTCGCGTGAACGCGCGATGCTGAAGGAGAGCTGCCGCCTGCTCGGCGTGCCGCTCGAATCCTGGCAGGACGTGTTCCCGCTGCGCCTGCTGTTCACCGCCCTGGCCGTGCAGCGCCGCGCGGAGGACCACCAGGACGTGGAGCGCATCGGGTGGGATCGCGCGCTGGCGCGCGCGGCGGCGGAGCTGGGCGTGAATGCGCTGAGCCACGCGCGCCAGGTGCGCCGGTGGAAGGCGGCGGCACAGAGCGGACACAACGTCAGGGACACTTCGCCAGCTACTGGGGGATAAAACGCAGCTCTACCCTGAGTGGTGAACGCCACCGCGAGGGGACTGTGTTCGAGGACGTGAAGCCGGAACGCACGCGCGCGCAGCAGCTGCTGGACCTGACGGACCGCGAGCTGAACAGGTATTCCATCTGCCGGGCGCTGAGCGAGGCGGATGGATTCGAGCGCGACGTGAGCGATGAGCTGGCGCGGCGGCTGAAGCGTCCCGCGCAACCGGACAAGCGCCTGATTCCTACCGGCATCCTGGGAAGCCGCGCGCTGGAGCTGTACGCAAACCGGGGTGAGCGCGCGCTGCTCGACACCGCGACGGCGACGAAGGGCGCAGAGTTGAAGTTCACAGAGCCGGGCGAGTTTCCGGTGATCGAGCTGCTGCGCAAAGTCGCCGTGGTCGCGGCGCTGGGTGCCACCATCGTGCCCGGCCTGCGCGGGGACGTGACCCTGCCGCGTCAGACCGGCACCGTGACCGGCGCATGGGTCCCCGAGTCGCCCACGGCGGACGTGTCCCCGTCCAACCCCACGCTGGACGGTGTGCCGCTCCAGCCGAAGATGCTGACGGCGCTGACCAGCTACTCGCGCAAGCTGCTCCGCCAGGCCGCCAAGGCCGTGGATGCCTGGGTGGCGCTGGACATGATCAAGGCGTTTGGCGTGGAGCTGGACCGCGCGGCGATCAACGGCGCCGGTGCGAACAATGAGCCGCGCGGCGTGCTGAACACGTCCGGCATTGGCAGCGTGACGCTGGGCGCAAACGGCGGCGTGCCGAGCTACGACACCTTCGTGGACATGGAGTTCACGATGGGCGCGGCCCACGCAGACCTGGGCGCGCTCGGATGGATCACCACCAGCAAGACGCGGCAGCGGATGCGGAAGTCCGCGCAGATATCCGCCGCCACCGGCGTGCCGGTGTGGTCCAGGGGCCAGGTGCTCGACTACACCGCGCGCGCATCCGAGAACGTGCCGCAGAACCTGACGAAGGGCACGGCCACCGCTTGCCACGGCATTCTGTTCGGCAACTGGGCGGACGTGCTGATGGCCGACTGGGGCGCCATCGAAGTCCTCACGGACCCCTACGCGCTTAAAAGGCGCGCGGATATCGAAGTCACCAGCTACTGGCTGGTGGACCTGAACGTGCGCCACGCGGCCAGCTTCGTGGCCTGCAAGGACGCGCTGCCGTAACACCAAAGAGCATGCTCGGGTCGCCTTCTCGTCCCGGAGTGAGGCGAAAGACGCGCAAGTGGCTTTCAGCGGCCAGCCCGAGCACTTCGTACCGCCCGCGCGCGACGGGCGGCTGCGCCGGGGTCGCACACCGTGTACCTGCACGGTGGCGCGGGTAACTGGCCTCCATCCGCTGGCCAGCCCCGGCACTCCCCTGGCGGCCCGTGTTTCAAGCGTGTAACAAAACTCACGGTTGCGACACACGCCCCCGGTATGCATCTTGCCTGCGAGGCTAGCAGCTACACCTGACCGTCACGCCAGGAGCCAGCCCGTTCCCTCTATGCCTTTTCCGAAGAGCAAGCGCGTCCTGTTTCAGAACAACCCGCTTGTCGAAGTCGTCTGTCAGGTCCGCTTCCCTCCCGTTTTGCAGATAACCGCCGAGGAGCCCGCCGCATTTCAAGAGCGCGTGCGAAGCGCGTATCCTCTCTACCGGCGAGACGAGGGCGCTGACATTCCCGCCGATTTTCGGCAGTTGGTCTCGCAGCTCCGGATTCCGGGGCTGACGGATCAGACCGTGCATGTGTTCCAAACGGAGGACCAGCAGCGATTCATTACGCTCGGGCGCGAATCCCTAGCCCTCTCGGACAGGCACTACCATCGGTGGGAGCAGTTCAGCGGTGAGCTGGATACGGCGCTGGCCGCGCTGGCTGCGGTGTATAACCCGGCGTTCTTTACACGAATCGGACTGCGATACAAGGACGTAGTGAACAAGAAGAAGCTGGGGCTGAACGGCGCGCGTTGGGACTCTCTGATCTGTAAGCCACTGGTGGGTCCATTGGGTGAGTCGGCGGTTCGGGACCGCATCGCCGCATACACGTCGGACGCGATGGTGAAACTTGATGAGGTTAGGGGCGGTTTCCTACACCTCAGGCATGGTCTCATGGAGGAGAAGGGGAAGGGGGAAAGCTTTCTGTTCGATGCTGACTTCTTCACCCAGGAGAGGAGTGAAACGGCAGATGTCAAACCAATTCTTGATAGCTTCAACCGACTGGCCGGGAACTACTTCCGGTGGGCTATTACTCCACGGCTCCGAACCGCACTTAAGCCTAAGGACCTGGATTGAACCGTGGCGGGCCTGGAGAACCGGCGCTAGGGCGTCCTTCTACGGCGCCATAGAGGACCCGACTGGCCATTCGCTCAGTTTCTCCTCTCACGGCTACGACGTGGACACGCTGCGGCGTGTCATCGCGTGCTTCATTATTGCGGCTCTCCCAAAGCAGGGAGTGACGGAAGCGTTCGACTCGCTGAAAGGCATGCTCGACTTCTACGGGACCCGGCTGGACGTGACGCCCACACCGTCGCCACGCGTGTTGCAGGGTACCGTGGTGAACAAGTCGGAGCGGCCTGAGCTGGTGCTTGCAGGCGACGAGTAAAACCGCTCCCGCGTGGCTTTCGTCTATGAGCCAGCTCCCGCTGAGCCGTCTCTGAGACAGGGAGAACTGCTCAGAAACGTTTGGCTGCACGTCGCGGGCACAGTGAGGGAGTTGGCGCAGGACGCCCAGCTCAGCATCGCCTCAGTCAGGCACGAACTGCTAATCCCGTTGAATGCCGACTGTGACCTATATCAGGATCACCGCGCACGTTTCCCCGCCGACGCGCCGCCGGTCGCAGATGAGACACTGCCTCCCCTCATCCCTTTCGTCATCTTGTGTCCGGCGTACACTCAGGAGGAGGTACGTAATCGGGAAGGCGTGAATCAGGGAGTGTGGCGCCGCATCGAGCAGAACCAGGATGAGCGCTACTACTACCTGCCCCCGGCGCCAATCGGCAATCGGGTCGCTGTCCCAGCGCCCAACGACCCAGCACCGCTCGCAGCACCCATTGCCGACGCAGCAGACGCGCCGGTTGGTATTCCCGCCGCTCCCCCAGCGCCCATCCCTGCAGCACCTAACCTGCCTGGCTTAGTCCTGGACTTCAAAAAGACGGTCGCGGCTCCGACTCCGGCAGTGTACGACGGCTTGGCACATGGAGTGGTGCGCGTAGCGGTGATTCCGCCCGTTTACTTGCACGACCTGATGCACCGTTTCTACGGCTTCCACTCTCGGGTGGCGCTGCCCGAGTAATTGATTCACCTTCCCCCCGTGGTACCAACAGTGGTACCAACGCAGGCGTTGCTGGCTGACGCGAGCTGGCGCTCGGCACTCGGAAGTGCTTGAAACGACAGCGGCCAGCGCTGGTGAGCGCTGGCCGTAGTCGCCTCCGGAGCCGAAGGTCCCGCGTTCGAATCGCGGCTGGCGCATTCCCGATTGAACAACATGCCTCGTTTCGTCCGATGGCTCCCGCTGATCATCGCCGGCGCGCTCGCGGGCTGTCCCCTGCCGGCTCCCAAGCCACCCGAGATCCAATGGCGGCCCGCGCTTCCCCTCCAAGGGTCGCTCGTGGTGGTCGTCGTCCGAGCCTCGGGATACAAGACGGCGCCCCTGGTCGCCGGCACGCTGGCCGGTGAACCGCTCCATTTTGAACCTGACTCCCAGGACAGCTTCATGGCCCTGGGCGGCATCCCACTCGACACGGGCGACACGATCCTCGTCCGGGTGTCCGTGAACGGACGGGAATTCGTGACGCCCCTCCCCGTCGCGCATCGCATCGTCGCGCGCGAAGAGCTGCGCACGGCGCGACGATTCACGACCCCCCCTGACTCGGCGCTCCGGGTCCGGCTCGAGCGCGAGCGTCTGCGCGTGCGCGAAGTTCTCGAGCGCACGCACGCGACGCCCCGGCTCTGGTCGATGCCGTTCGCGCGCCCTCGACCGTCAGAGATCTCGAGCGGGTTCGGTCTGGAGCGAGAGTTCAACGATATGCTGGAAAGCCGCCACCTGGGTGTGGACTTCGCGGGGCGGCAGGGGGCGGCGGTGCGGGCAGCGAACCGCGGCGTGGTGACCCTGGTGGACGACCTCTTCTATTCGGGACGCACCGTCTACATCGACCACGGCGCCGGTCTGCTCACCGCGTACCTGCACCTGAGTCGCGCGCTGGTCGCGGAAGGCGATACCGTGCAGTGGGACCAGGTGATCGGACAGGTGGGCGCCACGGGACGGGTGACCGGGCCGCACCTGCACTGGTTGGCGCGTTACGGAGCGATCCTGGTGGACCCGCTCGATCTTGTGACCTTGCCGTGGACGCCGTCTTCCCCCGCACCCCCCCCCGGGGCCGGCGCGCTGAGCCGCTAGAACGCGACGGCGAGCCCCACCCGACCAAGCGCCTGCTGGATCGGAACGTCGGCCTTTGCGGCTCCACTGCCCGTGGTGCGCGCGACGCGCTGGAAGTCGTAGTCCCCGGTGAGACGCACCCGGCCGCGCAGCGCATCCACGGCCATGCTCAGTCCCAGCTCGAGGGCACCGATCCCCGACACCGTCCCGCCCCCCGAGAACTTGGAGCCGAAGAGCATCCCGCTGCGGAGCCCCATCTGCACTCCCGGGCCGAGCGGGTAGGCGATTCGCACCCCGGCCCGCACCGCGCCCATCGACTGTGCCTCGAACTCCGGCTTGGCCTTGCGATTGACGAAGCCCACTTCGGCGCTGACCGGCCCCGTGATGAGATACCGCACCCGCACGTCGAGCTGCGTCGCCTTGAACGACACGGTCGCTGTGCTGCCTGCCACGGGATCGTAGGTGACGCCCACCATCGACCCCTCGATCCCCAGTTTCCTGAATGTGAAGGACGCGGTGAGGCCTCCACCGCTGCCGCGGTAGTGCAAGTCCGACGACACCTCGCGATAGTCGCCGAAGGCCGCTTGCACGCCGACCGAGCCGTGTTGCGCCGCCAACACCGTGGGCAAGCCGGCCACCAGCGAGAAGAAGGCCTTCATCGCACGCCTCCCGTCCGCGGCAAGGCCACGACCCGCAGGGCAACTTGCTGCCGCCGCCGGATGTTATCCTGGGCGATCTCGGCGTTGCGCCGCGTGAGCTGCTCCCGCAGCAGCCGGTTGTACAGGATGTTGCCGCGCGCCGGTTGGGGCGCGGGCTTGCGCAGCATGACGACGAAGCCCGCCACCATCAGGCCGCCACCGATCACCCCCGCCTCGCGGAACGACGCCGACCCCAGGTCGCCCGAACTCAGCGCCGACGTGCCGGCGAGCGCGATCCCCGAATACACGAGCGCGAGCCCCATCGGCTTCCAGCTCTTGGGCGGAATCTCCGTCTCGGGCAGATACTCGTAGCCGGGGAGGCTGATGAGGTGGGGCAGCGTGTCGACCGCGCCGTGCGTTACGCGGATCGGCTGAGATGCGGAGAAGTTGTTCTGGCCCACTGCCGCTTCCACGACGACGGTGTACGTGCCGGCCGGGACGGGGTCGCCGCTCGCGAGCCGCGCCTGCCAGCGCAGGTTCACCTGGCCGTTGGCGACGGCGGAGTCGATCTTGAGCGGCGCCGCCCCGCCCATGATGCGCGTCACGACGCGCGCCGGCTGCGTGACCGTGTAGCGGATCCCCACCGCCCCCTGGCCCCCGACGAAATCGGTGCTGTCCACGCGCAGCTGGCGCACCACGAGCACCTGCGTGAGCGCGACCTGAAAGGCGCTCAGGACTTTGGGCGAGGTGCGCGTCGGGTCGAGCTCGCGCTCCGGCTCGAGCGAGATAACCTCCTTGAACGCGTCCACCGCCTTCAGGATCGAGTCCATCGCGCTATACGTGAACGCGAGGAGCTCGTAGTCACGCGCCCGATCGAAGCCGTTCAGGCGCTCCCGCTGCGCCGTACGCGCCAGCGCGAGGGCCTGACGGTAGTCGAGGTTGTCGTACGCCTGCTGCGCTCGGCGCAGCGTGGCGTTCTGGATCGTCTGGGCCCCAAGCCCAGCCGGCAGCAGCAGCAGGGGCACGAACAACAGGTGACGACGCATCAGTCCGATCCTTCCGGTTCAAGAACCCAACGCTTGCGGACGGTCGCATTCGCGCCGACGTCCACGGTCTCGCTCTTCGTTTTGAAGCCGGGACGCTCGACACGAATCGTGTGGCGACCGGTGCTCACTCCAAACTCGACGACCGGTGTGGAGCCTGCCTCGCGACCATCGATGAACACTGTGCTCGGCGGGTCGGTGTTCACCGTGATGAAGCCCTGCCCGGCGGACGGGGGCGGCGTGGTCTGGCGCGGGGGCGTTTGCCGCCGCGGCGGCGTTTGCGTCACGGGAGGCGGCGGCGCCGTCACCCGAACGGTCTCGACCGGCGCCGGCGCTTGCTGCGTGGGCTGCGTGTCGGGC
>Ga0209382_10008664_pt1 | contig 12808 bp, 10 predicted proteins | sample SoiMetdeltSBSDD5_FD_187599 | JGI IMG/M metagenome (GOLD analysis project Ga0209382, IMG submission 187599) | Bulk soil microbial communities from a Populus tree surrounding site in Tennessee, USA - Soil MetaG P. deltoides SBSDD5 (SPAdes) (version 2) | ecosystem: Environmental > Terrestrial >... | reverse complement strand
CGACTACTCTCGCGCACAATCACACCGTGATCGTGCCGGACCTGCGCGGCATGGGACTTTCCGCAGTCGCCACGAGTGGCTACACGAAGAAGAACCAGGCTGCAGACATCGCCGGCGTGATGGATGCGCTGAACGTCATGCGTGCCGATATCGTGGGTCACGACATCGGCAACATGGTTGCGTATGCGTTCGCCCAGGCTCACCAGGACCGCACCACGCGTCTCGTGATGATGGACGCGCCGGTACCTGGCATCGGCCCGTGGGAAGAGATTCTCAAGAACCCATTGTTGTGGCATTTCCGTTTCGGCGGACCCGACATGGAACGCCTGGTCGCGGGGCGGGAGCGCATCTATCTCGATCGCTTTTGGAACGAGTTCTCGGCCGACCCGGCGCGTTTCCCCGAAACCGCGCGCCGTCACTACGCGGCGCTCTATGCGCAGCCGGGTCGCATGCATGCGGGGTTTCTGCAATTCGCGGCCTTCGATCAGGACGCGATCGACAATCGCGCGTCGGCGGCACTCGGGCGCCTGAAGATGCCAGTACTCGCCATCGGCGGTGCTCGGTCCTTTGGGTCCACGATGGCCTTCGTCATGCGTTTCGCCGCCGACGACGTCCACGAGGTGGTGATCCCGAATTCCGGTCATTGGCTGATGGAAGAGCAGCCGCAGGCGACCGTTGCGGCCATTCGCACCTTCCTGGGCGGAGGCGCCGCGCTTGCGCAGACACGTCTGACATCAGCGGAGGTAGATGCGCTGGCGCGTGAAGGCGCGGGTGCAGGTACGTCCGGACTGACCGGCGTGCAGACGACGGTCCTCTCGGGTAATCCGAGCATGCCGGGACCGTACGCATTCGAGATTCGAGTTCCTGCGCATACACGAATCGCAGCGCATACTCACCGCGACGACCGGACTGCGCTGGTGGTCTCGGGCGAATGGCACTTTGGATACGGTGAGCGAGCCAATGAGGCTGCGGCACGCACGCTCGGGCCGGCGGGCTTTTACACCGAACCCGCGGGTCAGCCGCATTTCGCCTTTACGCGCGATCTTCCCACGGTCGTCTACATCACCGGCCAGGGCCCGACGGATACGGTCTATGTCGTTGCCGCCGACGCCCATTCAAGCAAATAGGGAAGAGTCATGGCGTCGTACAAGACCGTTCGCGATCCACTGGCCGATCATCTGCTGTCACCGCAGAACGCCGCGCTCGTAATCATCGACTTTCAGCCGGTGCAGGTCGCGTCGATCCAGTCGCGACCGAAGCGCGAGCTGGTCGCCAACATCACCGCGCTCGCGCGAATCGGAAAACTGTATGAGCTGCCTATCGTGCTCTCCACGGTGAATGTAAAGACCGGTCGCAATCAGCCCACCATCCACCAGATCACGGCGGTGCTGAGCGGCGTCCGACCCTTCGACCGCACGTCGATCAATGCCTGGGAGGACGAGGATTTCGTGCGCGCCGTGAAGGCCACAGGCAGGCGCAAGCTCATCATGGCGGCGCTCTGGACCGAGGTCTGTCTGGTCCATCCCGCGCTCGACGCCATGAAAGAAGGCTTCGAGGTCTACCCGGTCATCGATTGCGTTGGCGGTACTTCGCCCGAGGCTCATGAACTCGGCGTGCAGCGTCTGGTTCAAGCGGGCGCGCAGCCAGTGAGCTGGGTGCAGCTCATCTGCGAGCTGCAACGCGACTGGAACCGCGAGAAGACGACGCCCGAGTTCGCAGACATTCTGTTCGTGGTCGAAGGGCACTGATGCGGCGATCACCCTCTGACGTTTCAGCGCCCGTTGTGGGCAACAGCGGATTACGCTAGTGCCCGCTCGATTGACTAACGCAGACCTGCGACTGCCCCACGACGCTCTTGGAGTGCGCTAGTGCAGCGGTAGTGCAACCGCACTCCGCTACCGCGATCGTAAGTACTTGAAAGAAATGGTGGCCAGGGTCGGAATCGAACCAACGACACGCGGATTTTCAGTCCGCTGCTCTACCAACTGAGCTACCTGGCCAGGCGCGAGGGAGGCGTATTAAATCGGCGGGCCCCCCGGTCGTCAAGAATGGGCGGTCCCCGGCCATCCGGCGGGGACGAAAACCTGCCACGAACCGTCACAGATTGGTGGTTCACTGCGCTCTCCCCATTGAGGCATCCGCGGGAGCCCTCACCCTCGTAGAGTCGACCACAGCCGGTCGGGTTTGACTGGCATCGAGGCAGCGCTGACCCTGACGTTTGCAACCTTTTCCGGTTGCAATCCGTTGAGAAGGGCGGTGCCTCGTTCTCCGCACGAACGCGAAAGTTAAGGAGTCCCGATGGCGGCCTCGCAACCCGTTCTAGTTCTACCCGAAACCCGCCCCGCAGAAGTCATCGCCGCCCGCTATTCGCACATCCGTCGCGTCTCGCTGGAAATCTGCGAGCCGCTGCAGACGGAGGATTTCGTCGTGCAGAGCATGCCGGACGCGAGCCCGGCCAAGTGGCACCTTGCGCACACCAGCTGGTTCTTCGAGCAGTTCCTGCTCAAGCCGCTGCTGAGCGGCTACCGCGCGTTTCATCCGGATTTCGAATACCTCTTCAACTCCTACTACCAGACCGTCGGTCGCATGCACGCGCGGCCCCAGCGCGGTCTGTTGACGCGACCGACCGTCAAGGAAGTGCTGAGCTACCGCGAGTACGTCGACGAGCACATGCAGAAGCTGTTCCGTGCCCGGCCCGAGGACGAGAAGTTATTGTCGGTCGCCACGCTCGGAGTCAATCACGAGCAACAGCATCAGGAGTTGCTGCTCACCGACATCAAGCACCTGTTCTCACTCAATCCGCTGCTGCCCGCGTATCGACCGGGCGCAGCCGAAGCGAACGATGCCGCTGCACCGATGCACTTTATTCCGTTCGACGACGGCATCCGCGAGATCGGCGCGAGCGGCAAGCACTTCTGTTTCGATAACGAGCTGCCGCGTCATCGCACACTCGTCGAACCGTACGCGCTCGCCGATCGGCTCGTCACCAACGGCGAGTATCTCGAGTTCATTCGCGACGGCGGTTATCGCCGGCCCGAGTTCTGGCTGTCGGACGGCTGGAGCACGGTCGTGCGCGAAGGCTGGACGCACCCGATCTACTGGAGCGAGTCGCTCGATAGCGAATTCACCTTGCACGGCCTGCAACCGTTGCGGACCGCAGTGCCCGTGTGCCACGTCAGTTTCTACGAAGCCGATGCGTTCGCGCGATGGGCCGGTGCGCGCCTGCCGAGCGAAGCGGAATGGGAGCTCGGAGCCGAATCGTTGCCGGTGATCGGCAATCTGCTGAACACTGGCGCGCTGCACCCGACCGCCGCTGGCGTACAGCCCGGAATGAAGCAGATGTTCGGCGACGTCTGGGAATGGACCGCGTCGCCGTACATGGCGTACCCCGGCTACCAGCCGCCGGCGGGCGCACTCGGCGAATACAACGGCAAGTTCATGTGCAACCAGCTCGTGTTGCGCGGCGGCTCGTGCGCGACGCCGGCCGATCACATCCGCGCCACCTACCGCAACTTCTTCTACGCCGACGCACGCTGGCAATTCATGGGCGTGCGACTCGCCCGCAATCTGTGAGTTCGAGGAATCCCATGGCAAAGCATCCGAGCACGATCCCTGCACCGTCACGCGCCGACGCACTCACCAACGGAGTGCTGGAAGGCATGCGGAAACATCCGCGGCAACTTTCGCCCGTGTGGTTCTACGACGAGCTCGGCTCGTTCCTGTTCGACAGTATCTGCGAGCTGCCGGAGTACTACCTGACTCGCACCGAGCTGCAGATCATGGGCCAGCATGCCGCGGACATGGCGCATCACATCGGCCCGGACGCGGCCATCATCGAGTTCGGCAGCGGCACCAGCACGAAGACGCGCCAGCTTCTGACTCAGCTCGAATCGCCGGCCGCCTATGTGCCGGTGGATATCGCGCGCGATCATCTGCTCAATGCCGCCAGCGCGATTGCCCGCGACTACCCGACGCTGCGCGTGATTCCGATTTGCGCCGACTTCACGCGGCCGTTCGACCTGCCGATATCCGTGCATGCGGCGCGCCGGCGCGTCGTCTATTTCCCGGGCTCGACGCTCGGCAACTTCGATCAGGAGGAGGCTCGCGGCCTGCTCCAGCGCATGCGGCACATCATCGGCGCGAACGGCGCCGTGCTGATCGGCATCGACCTGAAGAAGGATCCGCGGGTCCTCGAGCGCGCTTACAACGATCGCGCGGGCGTGACGGCTGAGTTCAACGTCAACGCGCTGCGGCACCTGAACCGCGAGCTGGGCACGGACTTCGATCTCGACGCGTTCGAGCATCTCGCGGTGTGGGTGGAGAACCAGAGCCGCGTCGAGATGCACCTCGTGAGCAAGCGCGAGCAGGACGTGCACGTCGGCGACGAGACCGTGCATCTCGGCAAGGGCGAGCACGTCACGACGGAGTTCTGCCACAAGTACACGCTCGAGAGCTTCGCCGATCTCGCGGCGACGGCCGGGCTGGCGGTGAGCAGGGTGTGGATGGATCCGGCGAAGCTGTTCAGCGTGCAGTTGCTGGAGCCGAGGGTGTTGTCGGGCTAAAGTCGCGCCTCACATATATATGTGGGGAGACTGGCATCATGTACGCCCGCTTCGTGCATCTGCTGAACGCCCTGCAGTCGCCGTTCGCGCTGCTCGTGCGCGTCTACGTGAGCTGGGTATTCCTCAAGTCCGGCTGGCTGAAGCTCAGCGACTGGGGTCAGACGGTCTCGTTGTTCGAATCGGAATACAAGGTGCCGCTGCTGCCGCCGTACGCCGCAGCCATCGCCGGCACCGCAGGCGAGCTGGTGTTCTCCGTGCTCGTGATCGCGGGCTTCGCCGGCCGCTTGAGCGCCATCGGCCTGTTCGCAGTGAACGCGCTCGCTGTCATCTCGTACGCGCATGTGCTCTACCAGGAAGGCTTCGAAGCCGCGATCGGTCAGCATTACCTCTGGGGCTTCATGCTGCTGGTGATCATCTTCTACGGCCCCGGCGCGCTCTCGATCGACGGCCTCCTCGCGCGCCGTTCGGGCACTGTCACGCGCGATTCTTATTGACGATCGCGGCCAGGATCAGCAGGTACGAGAACAACCGCACCGTGTAGATCACGGGGTTGCCCTCGTCCGGATGATCGACCAGCAGGAACGCGAGCCGATTCACGCCTTCGATCGCGAATGCGGCGCTGAAGCCCAGGAACAGCGTGTCGCGCGTCTGTCTCCAGAACTTCAGGAAGAAGGCGCTCGCTGCCAGCGAGGCCGTTACGATCACACCGAGCAGAAATCCTTCGAGCATGGTTCAGTCGCTCTCGAATATCAGGCCGTACAGCAGCAGCAGCATGGACGCGGCAGCAACACTCAGCCGCCATGTGTACAGGCTGTCGTTGGGTACGAGCGTAAGGTCGACGAACAGCATGGCGTTCGAAATCGCCAGGCCGACGAAGCACAAGCCACTCCATAGCAGCAGGCGCTTCCGGACGCGCGCGTAGGCTCGCAGCAGCAGGAACGCACACAACCCCACTGTCAGAGTGCCCAGAACATTGACGATCGCGAGCATTGCGTCACCTGTCCTTCTTGAGATCGAACGCGCGGGCGAACTCGCGCACTGCGGTCGACGCGCGAGAGTGAATGAACGTTGCGAGCTGGACAAGGTGGCGGCGATACGCGGCCGCGACTTCGGGCATGACCTCGCCCGTCGGATCCCATTGCGGGTGATACCGATACAGCGACGACTCCGCGACGACGAGGTCTTGCCGCTGCAGGGCCTGCAGCGTCTGCGCCGCGACCTGGCGCGACACGTAGATGCGGCCTGCCAGATCTTCTTCCGACCACGCACGCTGCGGGTCTTCCCAGAGCAGCAGCAGCGCCTCGAGCTGAGGCACCGTATCGATTCGCTCGGCAATGAACTGCAGAACGTTGGCCGGAATCTGCGCCGAATTCATCAGGCCCGACGTTGTACTACAGTCGGGAGCCGCGGTTCAACGCGCCGAAAACTTCATGGGCGCTCGACACTTTCGTCGAGCGCCCATTCGTGGTTCGCGGCGAGCAGCGACCGAAGTGCCTAGCGTCCCGTCGGGGCGAACGAGTAGTTCGCGCCGATATAGAACCAGCGTCCCCGATTGTCGTACGCGGAGCTGCCCCCGCCGGTCCCGTTGCCGACTTCCGGAATCAGCGGCGGATGCTCGTCGGTCGCATTGATCAGGCCCAACCGGAACGACAGCGAGTCATTCCATCGGTAGCTCGCCCGCAGGTCGTGCTCCCAGTAGTTGCCAGTAAAGAACGGATCGCGCGAGCTGACCGGATCGAGCTCACTCACCGCGTACGAGTCCTGGAAGCGGCTCTGCACCTGCAGCGTCAGATCGCGGTACGTCCAGCCGATCGTGCCGTTGGCCTTGTACTCGGGCACGGCGCCGTTCGGACCCGTCAAGGTTCCGGCAAAGTGCGTGATCGGACCGTTCGGAACACCCTGCAGGTCCCAACGAATCACCTTCGTGCCGTCGAGGCGCACTTGCAGGGCACCGGGCGCGCCGAAGTCGTGCGTGTACTGGATCGCTGCGTCGACGCCGGAGGTCTCGATCCCCTGCACGTTCTGGTTCGTCAGAACGACTTCGCGGATGCCGCCGACCAGACCGCCGGTCGTTGCACCGGTTGCATCGCGCAGAACCAGGCCACAGAACTCATTCGAATTGGGGCTCTGATTGACGTCGTAGCAGAGATTCGCGAGCAGCGTGTTGACCGGGATCGTGAAGACGCCATCTTCGACCTCGATCGTCCAGTAGTCGAACGACAGGCTCAGGCCGTCGACCCAGCGCGGACGGATCACCGCACCGATCGACTGCGTGTCTGCGGTCTCTTCGCTCAGGTCGGGATTGCCCCCTTGCAGCAATGCGAGCGACGGACGCCCGACGCCGATGTTCGACACGAACGTCGCCGGGTCATAACCCGGAATCACCGCAGCGCAGTTCGCAACGCGGGTTGCGCGCACGGCGCCGCTGACACCCGCGACCTGCGCGCGATCGCACGGATCGTTCGCCGCCGTCGTGAAGTTACGTCCCTGCGGCGCAAACAGCTCCGTGATGTTCGGCGCTCGCACCGCGGCCGAAGTGCTGGCACGGAACGATATGTCCTCGACCGGCGCCCAGGTTGCCTGCAAACGCCACTGGTCGACGCTGCCGACGGTGGAGTAGTCGCCGATGCGGCCAGCGGCTTCGAACGTCAGCCGGTGCGCGAACGGCAGATCGGCGAGGATCGGGACCACCATTTCCGCATAAGCCTCGGTGATGTCGTACTCGCCCTTGGTGCGGCCGATCGCGTTGTAGAACAGCGCTCCCGACGCGGAGAGCGGATCCTGGATCTGGTCGCTCTTTTCCTCGCGATACTCGATACCGGTAGCCACGCTGAGCGGGCCTGCTGGCAGATCGAACAACGATCCCGACAGGTTCGCGGCAGCGACCGCCTGAGTGGCGAGGCCGTCGGAGACAGCCATGGCGTTGGTCCAATCGATCGCGCCCTGTGAAGGCCCGTTGATCAAGTCCCACGGCTGACAGCCGTTCGCGCGCGCGGCCGCATCGGCGCACACGATCTGCCCGTTCACCAGTATGGCGTCGGTTGCCTGCTGCACTCTGGCGACATTCGGGACGTTGTACGCGAACGTGCTCCCTTCGAGCTCGCTGTATTGCGCGGACGTGTCCCACGAGAAATCACGGCCGAACAGACCGAAGTCGCCTTGCAAGCCGACGATCGCGCGATAGCTGTCGCGGGAGACGAGAGTGTTGCGCCCGCCGAACTCCGACCAGAACTTGCCGACTTGCGCCGTCCGGTCGCGCGTCAACGCCAGGCCCGCGCCAGTCCATTGTGTGCGCAGCTCGGCGGCGAGCGCTGAGGAGCCGTTGAGGAAGGCATTGTCGCCGCGCAGAACGACCGGCATCGTGCCGCCGCCCGCGGTATTGGAGAACGCGGGCTGGAAGATGGCGTCACCGTCCACCTTCGCGAACGACACGTCCGTGAAAGCGGTCAGGTTGTCAGTGAGGTCAAAGTCCAGGAACGCACGCGCGACGCGCCTGTCCAGGCCGCCCTGCAAGGCATTGAACGTCGCGGTATTGAACAGATGCGGATCCTGGCATGTCGGCGCCACCGTCGCGGTCCGGCAGTCAGCCGAGTTTGCAAGGACCTGCGAGCGATCCAGCGCGATCGAAGCCGAGCGGGCCGTTGCCGGGTTGTTGCCACCGACGAGCTGAAATGTTGCAGTTGGCATCGTCGTGCTGCGCGAGGCCGGCAGCACCGTCTGCGGCGTGACGGCGTTGTTGCGCCGGACGCCCGGGAAAGCCCAGTCACGATCGATCTGCATGATCGGATCGACCTTGCCCCATTCGGCGCCGACCAGGAACGAACCGCGTCCTTCCGCGAATTGCGTGCCGTAGCCGATCGAGGTCTTCCACTCTTCGCCGTCGCTCTCACCGGTCATGCCGCCTTGCACGTCCATCTGAAAGCCGTCCATCTGGTGCTTCAGAATGACGTTGACGACACCCGCAATCGCCTCGGAGCCGTAAACGGCCGAGGCGCCGCCGGCGATCGCGTCGATGCGCTCGATCATCGTCGACGGAATGACGTTCAGGTCGACGGCCGAAGTGCGGAAGTCGCCGGTCAGGTGACGGCGCCCGTCGACCAGGACCAGCGTGCGTGCTGAACCCAGGCCGCGCAGATCCACGCGCGATTGCCCGGCGTTGAACAGCGTGCCGGACGTGTTCTGAATGTTCGAGCTCGTCAGTCCCTGCGGCAGGTTGTTGAGCGCGTCGCCGAGTACCGTGAACCCGCTGCTCGCCAGGGCGTCGCCGTCAATGACTGCGAGCGGAACCGGGGAATCGAACGATTCGCGCTTGATGCGCGAGCCGGTCACCACGATCTCCTGGATGCTGTTGTCGACCGCCCTACCCGGGTACTGCTCCTGCGCTTGTGCCGCTGCGGTAGCCAACGCTACCGAGATACCCACACCCAGCTTTGTCAGCCGCCTATCGATGATCATCGAATACTTCTCCCTGGTTCGTCGTTCTCGAACGAGGCCAACATGCTGCAGGGAACGAATGCGCCGGGCGCCGCGAGCGTTGCTACCTTCATCCATCGCTGTGTGGTCGAGCACACACAGGGGCAGCGCACGCAATTGCGGAAAGAGCCGCGAATCGCGCATTCTTGCGAACGTGGAGCGCAAGCAATGAAAAGAAAGCTCAGACCCGCAGCAGCAAGACGCGCAGATGCGTCGCCGCGCCCCTCGAGCGACACGCGCTCGCCAGAGCGCGCACGTCTGGCGCAGTGCACGCCGCACGATCTCGCGTGGAAAAAATGGGGCCCCTATCTCAGCGAGCGCCAGTGGGGAACGGTGCGCGAGGACTACAGCGCGAACGGCGACGTGTGGGGATACTTTCCGCACGATCACGCGCGCAGCCGCGTCTATCGTTGGGGCGAAGACGGTCTCGCCGGATTTTCCGATCACGAGCAGCACCTGTGCCTGGCGCTGGCGTTGTGGAACGGCCGCGATCCGATTCTGAAGGAGCGCCTGTTCGGGCTCACCAATGCCGAGGGCAATCACGGCGAGGACGTCAAGGAGCTGTACTACTACCTCGACGCGACACCGACGCACTCGTATCTGAAGATGCTCTACAAGTATCCGCAGCGCGAGTACCCGTACGCCGCGCTGGTCGAGGAGAACCGGCGCCGCGGGCGCAGCGAGCCGGAGTACGAGCTGCTCGACACGGGAGTGTTCGCGGAGAATCGCTACTTCGATGTCTTCGTCGAGTACGCGCAGGCGGATATCGACGACGTGCTGATGCGCATCACGGTCCACAATCGAGGGCCTGAAGCTGCGACGCTGCATGTGCTGCCGCAGCTCTTCTTCCGCAATACGTGGGCCTGGCGCAATGGCGCTGCGAAGCCGCGCATGACGCAACAGGATGGGCACGTCGAGGTGCATCACGAACATCTCGGCGACTATCACTGGTACGTGGACCGTGCGCCCTCGTTCCTCTTCACGGACAACGAAACGAACACGCGCTGTCTGTACAGCGTTCCGAATGCGGGGTATGCCAAGGACGCATTCCACGAGCGCGTGGTGCAAGAGAACGTCGGCGCGGTGAACCCGTCGCAGGAGGGAACGAAGGCTGCCGCCTGGTACCGGCTCGACATCCCTGCCGGCGGCTCGACTGAAATCCGCGCGCGGCTCACGAAGCGAGCCCAGGCGACACCTTTTGCGGACTTCGATGGCGCTTTCGCCGTGCGCATCCGCGAGGCCGACGAGTTCTACGCCGAGGTCCAGCACGATCTCGCCGATGCCGATCGTCGCCTGGTCCAGCGTCAGGCGTTCGCCGGAATGATCTGGAGCAAGCAGTTCTTCTATTACGACGTGCCCGAATGGCTGAAAGGCGACGAGACACAGATCGCGCCGCCCGTGGAGCGCAAGCACGGCCGCAATTGGGAATGGGATCACCTCAACAACGCCGACATCCTGTCGATGCCGGACAAGTGGGAATACCCCTGGTACGCCGCCTGGGATCTCGCGTTTCACACGTTGCCGCTCGCACTGATCGACCCCGAGTTCGCCAAGGAGCAACTCGTGCTGCTCACGCGCGAGTGGTACATGCACCCGAACGGCCAGATGCCGGCCTACGAGTGGGCGTTCGGCGACGTGAATCCTCCGGTGCACGCGTGGGCGACGTGGCGCGTGTTCCAGATCGACCGCAAGCAGCGCGGCGACGACGGTGACCTGAAATTCCTGGAGCGCGTGTTCCACAAGCTGCTGCTGAACTTCACGTGGTGGGTCAATCGCAAGGATGCGCAGGACCGCAACGTCTTCCAGGGCGGCTTTCTCGGCCTCGACAACATCGGCGTCTTCGACCGCAGCCAGACGCTGCCGACCGGTGGCCATATCGACCAGGCAGACGGCACGAGCTGGATGGCCATGTATGCGCTCAACCTCATGCGCATCGCGCTCGAGCTCGCTCAGCACAACAACGCGTACGAAGACGTCGCGACCAAGTTCTTCGAACACTTCCTGCACATCGCCGAAGCGATGAGCACCTTCGGCGAAGGCGGGGTCGGCCTCTGGGACGACACGGACAAGTTCTACTACGACGTGCTGCACACGCCGGACGGACACATGACGCCGCTCAAAGTCCGCTCGATGGTCGGCCTGATTCCGCTGTTCGCGGTCGAGACGCTCGAGCCCGAGTTGCTGGAGCGAGTGCCCGAGTTCACGGCGCGACTGGAATGGTTCCTGAACTATCGTCCCGAGCTCGCCAATCTCGTCTCGCACTGGGACCAGCCGGGCCGCGGCAAGCGCCGACTGCTCTCGCTGCTGCGCGGGCACCGCATGAAGAAGCTGCTGGTGCGCATGCTCGATCCGCAGGAGTTTCTCGCCGACTTCGGCGTGCGTGCGCTATCGAAGGTGCACGAGCGCGAGCCCTACGTGTTCAAGCTGAATGGCGCGGATCTCAGTGTGCGCTACGTGCCGGCGGAGTCGGACTCCGGCCTGTTCGGCGGCAACTCCAACTGGCGCGGTCCGATCTGGTTTCCGGTGAATTTCCTGATCATCGAGTCGCTGCAGAAGTTTCATCACTACTACGGCGACGATTTCCTGGTCGAGTGTCCCACCGGCTCCGGCCAGCTGCGCACGCTCGACCAGATCGCGGACGAGATCGCAACGCGGCTGGAGCGGCTGTTCCTGAAGGACGAGAGCGGGCTTCGTCCGGTGCTCAGCCAATATCCGCAGCAGCAGAGCGATCCGCACTTCCGCGACTGCGTGCTGTTCTACGAATACTTCTGCGGCAATACTGGCCGCGGCGCCGGCGCCGGTCACCAGACCGGCTGGACCGGCCTGGTCGCGAAGCTCCTGAAGCCGCGCATGGCCGCGCACGGCGACCGCCGTCGCGCGCGACGAGAGTAGGCGTATGCTAGCCGCCATGCGCCTACGCACTATCGCGATGTCGTTACTGTCGATCCTCCCGCTCGCCGCGTCGGCCGAATCCATGCGTTGCGGCAACAAGATCGTGAACGAGACGATGACCACGGCCGAAATCCTGCAGAAATGCGGCGAACCGCAGAAGAAGGACGTCCAGAAGGAAGACGTCGTCGCCCGTAACCCCGCGGGGTACGTGACGAAGCGCGGCGAGCAGGTGACCGAGCGCTGGTACTACAAGCCGACTGCAGGGTCGCTGACGATGGTCGTGAAGATCCTGGACGGCAAGGTCATCAGCATCGAGCGCGCGGACTAGACCCAGCCGGCAGCTACGCGCGCAGCGGCGCCGTGTCGGCGTGCAGGAACCAGCGATTCAGCACGACGTTCTTGTTGAACCACTGCGTCTGCATGAGACCGCGCGCCAGCGCGAGCTTCCACGATTCCGGCAATGAGCTCGCGAGCGAAGCGCCGTTGTTGCGCACGCCAAAGCGCTCGGTGAGCTGCCTTTCGTATTCGCTCAACCGTTGCTTGCTGTAGTCGCCGCGCGCGTCCGCGATGATTCGCGCCGCCATCAGCCCCGACTCGATCGCGGGACGGATGCCCTCGCCGCTCTCGGGATACGCGAGGCCGGCGGCGTCACCGATGATGAGCACGCCGTCCCCGACCACCGGGCGCCTCGCGTGCGAGTACAACAGGTACGCGTGGCCCTTGAAGCGCGCCGGCGCGTCGGCGGGCACTTTGCCCTGCTCCTGCAACCAGCGGCTGAACGAGTGGACCTGCTCGGCCAGTCCCTTGTTGCCTTCGCGCCCGAGCCCGACGTTGAGGAAGTTTCCTTTGCGGAAGCACCACCCGTAACCCTTCAGGTCGTC
>Ga0209382_10008663_pt1 | contig 12809 bp, 9 predicted proteins | sample SoiMetdeltSBSDD5_FD_187599 | JGI IMG/M metagenome (GOLD analysis project Ga0209382, IMG submission 187599) | Bulk soil microbial communities from a Populus tree surrounding site in Tennessee, USA - Soil MetaG P. deltoides SBSDD5 (SPAdes) (version 2) | ecosystem: Environmental > Terrestrial >... | reverse complement strand
CGTCTCACCCTGGCCGGTGCGGGTGAGGGCTCGAATCTCCGCTACCGCGAGGTGACGAGCGGCGGATCGTTCGGCTCTTCGTCGCTGGCCCAGCACATCGGCCTCGGCAAGGCCTCGAAGATCGCCGCCCTCGAGATCCACTGGCCGGTGAGCCGCACGACCCAGACCTTCCACGACGTGCCCGTCAACCGGTTCCTGGAGATCCGCGAGAACGAGGACTCCTGGCGCGAGCGCAAGGTGCCCCGCTTCCGCTTCGCCTCTCCCGGGCGCGCGGGACCGGCGGAGGCCCAGCCCTAGCGGACGAGCGGGAAGAAGTCGCCTTCGATCACCTCGCCTTCGGGGATCAAGGGCACTCCCTTGAGCAGCGGGCTCGTCCCGTCGCCGCAGCGGGTGTCCGGCTTCATGAAGTTCAGGACGACCGCGCGGCGCGGGACGTCGCTCCGGTTGCCGTAGGAGCCGTGCACGGTGTGGGAGTGATGGAAGGTGCACTCGCCCGCCTTCAGGATCATGGGCTCGGGCTCGAAGGCCTCCGCCTGCTCGGGGGTGAGGAAGCCCTTCACCGCGTCCATGTCCTTCGTGAGCGAGATCCGGGGCAGGAGTCCCCAGCGGTGGCTCCCCGGCACGTAGTGCACGCAGCCGTTGTCGAGGGTGGAATCGTCGAGGCCGATCCAGCAGGTCACGTGGCCGGCGGGCGTCGCCCGCGTCCAGTAGGAATAGTCCTGGGCCAGGTCACCACCCCCGGATGGCGAGGCGGCTTGTAGAACACCTGGTCGTGCCAGAAGCGGACGTGCTCGGTCCCGAGAAGCTGCGCCGCCTTGACCGTGATCGCGGCGTGGAAGAGCACGTCGTGGAAGGCGGCGTCGATCAGCCAGGCCCCCAGGAAATGGAAGACGTTCCTCTCCGGATCCCGGCGGTAGTCCTCGTCGACCTCGTAGAGCTCGGAGATCCTCGGATTCCGGCCGCTCCGGATCGCCTCCAGGCCGTCGCGCAGGGCGGCGATCTGCGCGTCGTCGAGGACGCGCCCGCCCTTGACGTACCCGTTCTCCTCGAAGAAGCGGACGTCCTCCGCGGACAGCGCGACGGATGTCTCCAAGGAACTCAAGGAACGATCGTGAAGAGCGCCTTGCCCTCGGCCGTGGAGGTGCCCTGCTTCACACGGACGACGGCTTCGTATCCTCCGGGCGGAAAGCCGGCCGTCGGGTACTCGCCGAGAAACACCATCCGTCCCTTCTCGTCGGGCGGAAGAAGATCGGCCTTGCCTTCGCCCGTCTTCTTCCCGTCCTTGACGAACTCGACCGAGATCGCGGGCGCAGGGCCGTCCGCCGACGGCCAGACCGCCGCGAACAGGTAGAAGTTCGGATTGGCCCCTTTCGAGATGGGGGTGTCGATGTTCGGCATCACCCGCGCCGTCTGGATGCGGAAGGGGTCGGCGACGCCGAGCCGGTTCGGGGGCACCGCCTCGACCCCTCGCACCACCGCCACCGTCGAGAGCCGCACGCCACTCGCGGCCGGAACCTCGAAGGGTGCCCTCAGCGTCCCGATCTTCTGGGTTCCCCGGTCCTGGACCGCCGCTTCGAAGGTGTACTGGCCGGGCGCGAGCTGGACCGTCCGGTTGAATCCCACCTTGCCCCGCTTCATGGCCTCCACCTTGTCCGCGGGGCCCTCGAACGGGTAGATCTGGCTGATCCTCTGGACGACCTCTCCCTTCTCGTCCTTGACCAGGGCCATGAGGCCGAACCGGAGGCGGTAGGTCCTGGCCTTCTCGTCGACCGCGAACGAGAGCCCGCTCATGGGGACGTCGAGCAGCATCGCGCATTCGCGGCCTTTCTCGCCCTCGCCGAAGCAGAAGATCCTTCCGTGCACCTCCACGTCCTTCGGCGGCGCGGCTCCGGTGAGGGCCGTGAGCATGGGGATCTCGTAGGCGAGGACGGTCTGGCCGCCCACGCTCGGGGGCAGGGCGAAGTACCCGGCGCGGCTCTGCACCTTCACCCCCGCGCGGCTGACCTTCGTGTCGACGGTGCGGTAGGTGCCGTCGTAGGCATTGGAGGAAGGCGTATACGAGATCTCGTAGTACGCGGCCGCGTCCGCCAGGACCTTGTCCGTTCCCTTGCGCAGATCGTTGCTCCCCCCGACGAGCACCGCGCCCGTTCCCTCGGAGAGCTGGCCCAACCAGACGCGCATGTCCTGGCGGGTGCCGCCGGCCACGTTCTCGGCCACGTCGAAGTTCGCGCGCGCGCTCTGCGGGTTGATGTTGTCGGTGGATGCGCTGCGGCTCACGCTTTCGACCCGTTCCATCGCGGAGCGGGCCGCATCGAGGTCGCCGCCGCCGCGCACGCCGCGGGCATCGATCGTGTAGATCGCGACCTCCGCCCGGTTGGCCTCGCTGATCAGCGAGCGCAGCACGTCGTCGAACTTGCTGGGCACGTCGAACCGCTGGGCGAAATAGACGACGGTCTTGCGCCCCGGAGCGGCGGCCTGGCCCTTGGCCACCGCGATCAGCGGGAAGAGGGTGGAGCCGTCCTGGCGGAGCTTGTTCATCTCGTCGCCGATCCGCATCTGCTCGACGAGGATCCGGGCCCGGTCCGCGGTCTCCGGCACCCCCAGCTCGCGCGCGGCCGTCGTCTCCACCTGCGTGGACAGCGGACGAAGCGTCTCGTCCTCGTGGCTCGTGGCCTTCTCGACGGCGGCGGTCAGGACGGCCAGGTCGTTCGTGAAACCGGAGAGGGCCCAGAGCTCGAGGCCGACGCGGAAGACCGCCACCTGGACGTCGGGCGCGGCCAGGAGCTTGGCCAGGAACTCGGCCGCGGCCTTCCGCGCATTCTTCTGGCCCTCCGCGTCGAGGCCGTCGAAGACGAGGGTGACGTATCGCGGCCCTTTCGCCCGGCCGGCCGCGCCCCCTTCGATCAGCTCGACCGAAGCGACGGGGCGCCGGACGCCGTTCTCCGTGACCTCGATCTCCTCGGCCTTCAGGTCCTTGACCGGGATCCCCTTCTTGTCCTGGACGACGAGGTCCATGCGCGCGGGCTTGACGTCCTGGGCGCGCAACGCCGGCACCGCGACTCCGGCCAGCAAGAGGAGGATCGGGAGGGCCGTTGATTTCATCGGGAGCCTTGGATAGTAGAGTTGACCACCATCTTGCCATGCGAGTGCCGGCCCTGGGCCTGATCCGCGCCGCGACGATCGCCGCTCTGCTGTCGGCGCTTGTCCCGATGGCGCCGGCCGGGGATGCGCCGGCCCGGGATGCGAGCGCGGACGCGAAGCGCTCCACTTTCCGCGCGGACACCGCGCTCGTGGTGCTGGATCTCGTCGTGCGCGACAAGAAGGGACAGCCCGTCCGCGACCTGCGGCCGGAGGAAGTCCAGGTCTATGAGGACGGCGTCCGGCGCGACGTCGCCGCCTTTCGACTCGTCGAGACCGGCGCACCCGCCGAAATCCCCGCCCCCACGGCTGGACCTTCGACCGGACCCGCGGCGCCCGCCATGAATCCGACGCGGCTCTTGAGCCTCACCACCCTGATCTTCGAGCCCCTCGACGGCCCCGCGGCGACGGTCGCCCGCAAGGCCGCGCTCCAGTTCCTCGACCGGGCCCTCGGCGAGCGCTCGCGCGTGGCCGTCGTCCGCCTGGGCCAGGGACTCAGCCTGGTCCAGCCCTTCACGAGCAACGCCGAGCACCTGCGCCGCGCGGTCGAGATGGTCACGAATGCAGGACCCGACGCGCAGCAGAGCGTGCTGGCGCAAGCCCAGCGCGCGGCCGAGTACTACCGGAAGCTCAGTGCCGCGGCGCCCGCTGTCGGAGGTGTCCCGACGGCGGCCCTGACGTCTCCGCGCGATCCGGGCCGCGCCGAGGAGCCCTCCGGTCCCTGCGACGTCTGTCCGGTCGGCGCAAGCGATCCCGGGGCGGCGGCCACCGAACGCAAGCTGGCCGAGGTCCAGGCCATCGCCTTGCGCACGACCGATCTCGTCCAGCGCCAGCAGCAGGGCGAATCCACGCTCTGGCCGCTGTTGGCTCTCCTCAAGGCCCAGGAAGAGCTGGCCGGCCGCAAGACGGTCGTGTTCTTCTCGACGGGCCTCCGCGTGCCCCCGAACCTCGACAGCCTGTTCCGCACCGCGATCGGCCAGGCCAACCGCGCGAGCGTCAGCATCTACAGCGTGGACGTGCGCGGCCTCGACACCGCGCGCGATCTGGCCGCCACCGGCGCCGCCGTGCGCGCCGCCGCCGCCGCCAGCTATCTCCAGAACACGCGCACGGAGGGCGCGGTGACCCGCGACGAGGTCGAGACCTTCGACACCGCGGAGGACGCGCTGCGCTTGAACGCGAGCGGCACCCTCCGCGACCTCGCGGAAAGCACCGGCGGCCTGCTCATCGCCAACAGCAACGACCTCGGCCGGCGGCTCGAGCAGGTCGCTTCCGACCTCCGTCTCTACTACGAGGTCTCCTACGCTCCCGCGCGCAGCGAGTACGACGGCAAGTTCCGCAAGATCGAGGTCAAGCTGGCCCGGAAGGGCGTCTCCGTCCAGGCGCGGAGCGGCTATTTCGCGCTCCCCCCCGGCGGGTCCACCCTCTTCCCGTACGAGGTGCCCCTGCTCACCGCGCTCACCACGCGCTCCCGGGCCCACGACTTCGACGTCCACGCCGGCGTGTCCTTCGGGGAGAAGGGCGAGCCCACGGTGGCGGTCGAGGTTCCGCTCGACGGGCTGCCGTTCGTGGTCGATCCCCGGAAGAAGACCTATCGCCTCGGCCTTTCGATCCTGGCCGTGATCAAGTCCGCGGACGGCCAGGTCGCGGAGCGGCTCAGCGACGACTATCCGCTCACGGGTCCGGCGGGCAAGCTCGACGAGGTCCGCGCGAAGAAGGCGGTGCTGCGCCGCCGGCTCGCCCTCGCCCCCGGCGATTACGTCCTCGAGGTCGCGGCTCTCGAGAAGGAGTCGGACCGGGCGAGCGTGGAGCGATGGCGTTTCTCCGTCCCGTCACCGGAAGGAGCGCGAGCGCCGGCCGCCCTGACCGCGGTCGCGGGTTCAATGGGCGAAGGATCTCATTCCGCGGCCGGCGGTGCGGGAGCGGCCGCCCGCGCCGTTCTCGGCGGCGGCGCGCTGCGAGACTTCCGCACCGCGGTGGACCGCTACCGCCGCGGGGACGTCACGGGATCGGTGAAGGCGCGCACCGACCTGCCCCTGGAACGCGTGGTGGCGGAAGTGGACCGGCTGGCGCGCCTTCGCGCGTCCGCGTCGCGGCCTTCCGACAAGGAGCCGCCCTGGTCGGACGCGGAGGTGCAGGCGGCGGCCCTCCTCCATCTGGATGCGGCCGTCTCGGAAGCCCGTCGGGGCGATTCCATCACCGCCGCTCGCGAGCGGGACGAGGGGGAGCGCCTGGCCCTTCTCGTGGAGGACCCGGCCCGCCGCGCCCGCTTCCATCGGGAGTGGGCCCTGGGCGCGGCCGCGTTCTACCGGTCGCGCTACGACGCGGGCACCGCGCTGGCGATCCTGGAGCGCGCGTCCGCCGCCAGCGCCGATGACATGGAGCTGCTGATGTCCCGGGCCGTGATCCACGAGACGCTGGGCGGCCGCGCGTCCTCCGGCTCCGGGTCCCCGCGCCTTTCCGCCGCCGAAGCGGGCGATGCGGCGGCGACCCATCTGCCGAAGGCGGAAGAGCTGTATCGCCGGGTGCTGTCGTCAGCCCCCGGCCAGGTCGAGGCGCGGCTCCGCCTCGGCCGCACGCTCTTCCTGCAAGGCCGGCATGCGGAGGCGATCGCGGAGATGGACCAGGTCCTGGGCGGCCGGCCCTCCACGGCCGAGGCCCTGCTCGCCCAGCTTTTCGCGGGCGCGGCCCTGGAAGCGACGGGCGAGGCCGCGGCGGCGCTCGCGCGGTACGAGAAGGCGCTCGTCCTCGATCCCCGGTCCCGGACGGCGGCGATGGCCTCCACTCGCCTGCTCGCTCGCGCCGCGCGGCTCTCCGAGGCGCGCCTCCGGATGGCGCAGCTCGTCGGCCGGACCGACGAGGCGGCCGCGGCCGACGAGCCGTGGTGGCGCTACCGCCTCGCCGGGTTTGGCGAAGATGCGGGATTCGAGGAACGAATGGGGCGCCTGCGCGACGAGGTGCGGCGCTGATTTTTCCCGCCCTCGCCCTCGCCGCCGCCCTCATCGCAGATACGCCTTCCCCGGCCCCGCCCGTCTTCGCGGCCTCGGCGGAGTCGGTCTATCTCGACGTCTTCGTGACGCGCGACGGCGAGCCGGTCCGCGGCCTCAGCGCCGACGACTTCGAGGTATTCGACGGTGGGCGGCGCGTTCCCGTCGACCTCGTCCCCACCGACGACGTTCCCATCTCCGCCGTCCTCGTCCTCGATACGAGCCTCAGCGTCGCGGGCAAGAAGCTGGACCACTTGCGCGAGGCCTGCACCGCGTTCGTCCGGGCCCTGGCCCCGCGGGACGAGGCGATGCTGCTCACGTTCTCGAACGCGGTTCACTTGCGCAGCGCCGCCGGCGAAGACCGCGCCGCTCTGGAACGAGCACTGGACCAGACCCGGGCGGGAGGGAGGACGGCACTCTTCGATGCCCTCTTCAGCGGGCTGCTGATGGCGCCGAGCCTTCCCGGCCGGCCCGTCCTCATCGTGTTCTCGGACGGCGTGGACACCGTGAGCTGGACGGGCGGGGCCGACTCGCTGGCCCTGGCTCGTCAGTCGAGCACGCTCGTCTACGCGGTGGGGGTCGCGTCCGAGCTTCTCCAGGAAGTCGTGGACGCCACCGGGGGACGAACGCTGGCGGAGTCGGAAAAGGGCATCGGTAACGCCTTTCTTGGGGTGCTCGACGACTTGCGGCACCGCTACCTCTTGCGCTTCGATGCCGGCCCATCCGCGGCTGGATGGCGGCCCCTCGAGGTGAAGCTCAAACATGCGCACGCGGACCTGCGCTACCGCCCGGGTTACACGCGCGCGCCGAATCCTTGAGCCGAATAAACCGAGCTTCCGGGTCAATGGCACCGTCGCTGGACCCGCTTCGTGATCTCGAGGCTGGAGGGCGGGTTCTCGCCGAGGCCCAGCGTGTGGAGCATCTCGTGGATGAGCATGGTCTCGGCCAGCCCGGGTTCGCTGACCTGGATCGCGGCGAAAGGGCCGCAGACGTAAATCCGCGGAAAGCCCGGGGTGGACACCAGGGCGACGTTGCCCCGGAGGCACAGCCGGTGCGACGAGCCGCGTAGGAACGGCATCGTCTGGACGTACTCGGCGGCACTCATTCCCCAACTCTCGAGGTTGTGCCGCAGCGGACGGCCCTCGCCGTCCCTGAAGTCGTCGAGGAGCTTCTGGCACTCCGGATCCTGGAGCTTTCGCATCGCTCCCGCGCGGGCCCGCCCTACGGCCCCGTCGTCGACCTTGGACAGCGCCAGGTCGCGCCTGGGCGCGGCGGCGGCGAATGCCGTGGGGGTGAGGAGGACGGACGCGGCGAGCACAGCCCGGCCCAGGGCGGACGTCGAACGACAACGCATCGGCGACTCCTTCTCGGGAGCCGCCTGGCCAGGCGCGACCCATACCTTGCGTCAGGGAAGATGCGTCGCTACGATCGCGCAGTCCCGGTGGTTTTCCGGGGATTTCCCTGCTTTCGGCGCCCCATGCGCGTCCGCTTCGGCGACTTCGTCCTCGACCGTGCGACCCGCCAGCTCTCGAAGAACGGCGAGGTCCGGCCCCTCGAGCCCAAGGCCTACGCGCTGCTGGACCTTCTGATCCGCCGGCGGCCGGCGGCGGTCTCCAAGCAGGAGATCCGGGACGGTCTCTGGCCGGACACCTTCGTCGCCGAGTCTCACCTCAGCTCACTGGCCGCGCGGGTGCGTCGCGCCCTCGACACCGGTGCCGGGGGAACCCGTTTCCTGCGCACCGTGCACGGGTTCGGCTACGCCTTCGAGGCGGATGCGGCCGAGGAGGAACCCTCGCGCCGGCCGGAGCGCGCCGGCGCGCAGATCGAATGGGAGCGGGGCGTTCTGCCGCTCATGGAGGGCGAGAACCTGATCGGCCGCGGCGAGGAGGTGGCGGTTCGGATCGATGTCGACGGCGTCTCACGCCGCCATGCGCGCATCGTCGCCGAAGGCGGGCGCTTCACTCTCGAGGACCTCGGGAGCAAGAACGGCACCTACCTCCGCGAACAAAGGCTGGAGGGGCCGGCCGCGCTCGAGGACGGCGACGCCTTCCGGCTCGGCCGGACGATGCTCGTCTTCAGTATTCGACCCGAACGCGGAAGGACCATGACCGAGGGCTGAACACCAGGGCCCCCGTGACCCGCCGGAAGATCTCGACCTTTCGCTGCGCCCCGCCGGCAAGCGCCCGACGAGAATACGGATCAGCTTCCCCCTTCGCACACGTTGAAGTTCGACAGGAAGCTACGCAGCTCCTTCTCGTCGGCCACCGTTCCCGTCGCATCGAACCGGGCGACGGGCGTCCCCGGCGACGGGTCGGGGCCGAACCAGATCGCGAGCCGCAGGTCGCGGTCGGACGGGCAATCGATGAGGCTCACTGTCTGCAGGCCCAGCCGGTGGACGTCGCGGACCGACATCTCCCCGCGCTGTGCGCAATAGAGGACCGTCTGGCCCCCGAGGTTCAGCATCCCGCGCCGGACGATGGCGTTCGTCGCGATGGTGAAGGGGCCGGCGCGGAGAGCCGATGGATCGTCGGTGTCACCCACGACGAAGGCGCGGATTCGCTGGCTCCGGAGCCCGGGTAGAGACGAGTGCGAATAGATGAAGGCGCGATCGCGAGGGGACGAGAACTCGCCGGTGGGGCCGGGGGGCTCGTCGCCGAGCATCACGTCTTCCGTCTCGCCGAAGCGGATGCTCGTGGCCGCGAAGTAGCCCTCCGGAAGACGTTCCGCGTGAAGAATCTTCGTCGCGTTGGCCGTCCGGAGCGCCGGGTTCGTCCTCTGGTCTTCCACCATGCCCTGGGCGTGGCGCTTCCACTCGTCGAGCTTGCGACGGAAGAGGAACACTCCGATCCCGCCCACGAGGACGCCCAGCATCAGGAGTCCCCCGCAACCGGCCAGCACGTAGAAGAGCGGCGACCGCTTCCCCGGCGGTCGTCGAGCGCGCGGAGGGACGGGGCGCGCGCTGTCGGCGGTCCAAGGGGTCACGGCGCCTTCCGGTTCCGTCGGCGATCGACAGAAGGGGCAAGCGGGGACCCGATCCGAGATGCGCTTTCCGCAAGAAGGGCACGCGACGTACATGGCGCCCAGGCGACCTACCGGAAGTCCTCGATCATCATTAAATCGCTGCCCTCGTTCGCCATCACCCGGCTGTAGAGGATGGTCTTGCCGTCGGGGGAGACCGTGATCGCGCCGCCCGCCGCCTCCACCGTCCCGAGGAGCCGGTCCCGGCCGGTCGCCGCGTCAAGCAGGTAGAGCGGCATGGAGGCGCCGCGTGGGTTCGGCGTGCAGCCGAGATGGTAGATGCCCGCGGGTCCCACCGTCAGGCCCCTCCACTGCACGCAATCGATGACCGTTCGTTCCGGACCGCCGGCCAGCGGGAGCGCCATCAAAGGCGACTCACCCGGCTTGCGGAGGAAGAACAGCGTCTTGCCGTCGGTCGACTCCTGGGAGTTCCAGCCACCGCCGCGCGAGACGCGCTCCTCGGGGCCTCCCATCGCTGGGGCTCGCCAGACGTCGTGAACGGGTCCTCCCCGATCGGCGCTGAAATAGATCCAGCGACCATCCTGGGACCAGCTCGGCCGCACCTCGTTCCCGGGATCCTTGGTGAAGCGGCGGAGCGAGACCCCATCGGCGTCGATGATCCAGATGTCCCATTTCCCGTCCTGGGCGCGTGAGTCGAACGCGATTCGGCGCCCGTCCGGTGACCAGCGGGGCGAGCCCTGCCAGTACCCGGGTCCGTGGGTGAGTTGCCGCGGACTGGAACCGTCGGCCGCGGCCAGCCAGATCTCGTGTCCACCGCCGCCACGGGTGGAATCGAAGGCGAGCCGGCGGCCGTCCGGCGAAAAGTGCGGATCCCAACTCAGCAGCGAGGAGGCGGCGACGGCCGCGGGCGGGCGGCCGGCCTCGAACCGGTACATGTTGCTTTGACCCAATAGCCGCTCGAACACGAGGCGATCGCGGGAGAGGACGGTCGTCGGCCACAAGACCGGGCTTCCGGCGACCTCGATTCGCTCAGGCGGCTGGTTCCCATCCACCCTGACTCGCCAGAGCCGACCATCGTTCTGGTCGCCGTAGACCACGGACTCTCCGTCGCGGGTCCAGGCCAGGCCATTGATCCATATCTGCTGCCGCGCCAGGTGTTGCACCGCTCCTCGAGGAACGTTGTCCGCGTCCAACTCGAATACGTCGATCTGGCACGAGATGTCGGTGCGACAGGACGCATACGCCAGCCGGCGTCCGTCAGGTGAGAAGGCGGGGTCGGAGTGGTAGGTCGCCCCGCTGGGGGACGTGATCGAACGGACCTCGCCGTCCGACACCCCGATGAAATGGATTCCTCGGATTTCACTTCGAGGCGTGTTGGCGTTGGCGGTGGAGGCCGTCGCCAACCACCGGCCGTCGGGCGACCAGGAAAGCCGCCCCCCGGCCACGGGCTGGTCGCTCACCTTCCGATCGAAGCCACCGAGGGGTGACACGACGTGGATCGTGCCCGGGTCGCCCTCCCGAAGGGTGCGGATGAATGCGATCTGCCGGCCATCGGGAGACCAGCTGGGGAACCGGTCGAGAGCGGGATCGGTCGTGAGGCGGCGAGCCTCCGCGGACCCGACGATCTTGATGTAGAGGTCCCGGTTGTCCGATTTCTCGCCATCCCATGAAAACGCGACCTGATTGCCGTCGGGCGAGAACGTGGGTTCCGTCTCCCGCCCCGGAGTGGAGGTCAGCGGAACGACCAAGGGTGGGGGAATCTCGGCGTCCCGGGACGGCCAGAGAAGCCAGCCTCCCGCACCGAGGGACAGTGCTCCGGCGAGACCGGCGGCGAGCCACCGCAGACGACGGCGGCGGACCAGCGCGGGCGACACGATGGGATGCGATTCCGATTCCTCCTCGATCTCCCGAAGCTCGACCTTCACGTCCCCCATGTGCTGGAAGCGACGCTCGGGTTCCTTCTGCAGGCAACGCAGGATCACCCGCTCCAACTCCCTGGGCAGGCTCGTCACGATCTCGCTCGGGGCCTTCGGCTGGTCGCGCAGCACCGCGGCCAGGGTCTCCGCAGTCGAGTTGCCGGCAAACGCGCGCCGTCCAGTGACCATCTCGTAGAGCATCGCCCCGAGGCTGAACACGTCGCTCCGTGCGTCGACCCTGCGGCCCGTGGCCTGCTCCGGCGACATGTAGCCGGCTGTGCCCGCGACTTTTCCGGGCCCGCTCAGCGGGCCCGCGTCACCGTCCTCCGTCCCGGTCTCGTGCTCGGGGCTCCCCGCCTCCTCCGGTGAGGCGAGCTTGGCCAAGCCGAAATCCAGCACTTTCACCGCTCCGTCGGGTCCAACCATGACGTTGGCCGGCTTGAGATCGCGGTGGACGATGCCGGCCGCGTGGGCGCGGGCGACGGCATCGGCAACAGGGATCGCGATCCGCAGGACTTCACCGAGCCTCAGGCCCTGGCGCGGGATGAGCGTATCGAGCGTCTTCCCGGGCACGTATTCCATGACGATGAAGTCGACGCCGTCCGCCGACTCGATCTCGTGGATGGTGACGATGCTTGGATGGCTGAGCGCGGAAGCGGCGCGGGCTTCCTGCACGAAACGCCGGCGGCGATGCTCGTCGGCCATCCGCTCCGCGGGAAGGACCTTGATCGCGACGTCCCGGTCCAGGCGCGGATCGCGAGCGCGGTAGACCTCTCCCATTCCTCCCGCGCCGACGAGCGCGAGCACCTCGTAGGGCCCGAGCTTCGAACCGCGCGTCAGGGCCATGGGGGTGGCTACGGCGCCCCCTTGTTGAAGAACGTCGTCTCCTCGGTCACGAGCGTGCCCTGGCGCAGGATCGCGCGCACCTCGTAACGTCCGGCGGCCAGACCGGTAGAAGGGATGGTGGCGATGTACGCGATGCGCCCCTTCTCGTCGGGCGCGGGCAGCTCGGGGCTCGAGCGGGCGACCAGCGTTCCTTCGCGAAGAAGGGCCAGCGTCAGCTCCGGCTTGTCCGCCGTCCCCGCCGCGGGGTAGGCGACGAGGAACAGGGGCAGGCCCTCGTCCACGGCCAGGGTCGGCTCCCCGAGCAGGGGGACGATGCGCGTCGGGCCGATGCGCAGGGCGTCGTCGGTCTCGAGCGCGCCCGGGTTGACGGGCTCCGTCCTCTTGATGATGGTCAGGCTGCTGAGGCCGAGCGGCGGCGGTGCTTTCGCCACCACCAGCACGGCCTTGCGGACGCTCATCTTCTTCGTGTGCTCGTCCAGGGCCACCGTCTCCAGCGTGTAGCGGCCGGGCCCCAGCGAGAAGCTGCGGGTGAAGATCGCATTGCCCCGCGTGAGCGCTTCCTTCTTCTCGCCGGGCACCTCGACCGGGGAGTCCTGGCTGAACTTCTGCACGACTCCCTGGGTGGGATGCCGCAGCACGGCCATGAACGAGAAGTGCGCCTTGTAGCTCCCACCCTCCCTCTGGAAGGAGAAGCTGCGCAGCGGCACCTCCATCACCACCGTGTACTGCTGCCGGTCGCCCACGCGCTCGAAGCGCAAGGCGCTCGAACGGAAGTCGAAGTCGTGGGGCACGGGATCGGCGCGCAGGGCGGAGAGGAGGGGCAGCTCGTAGGGGAACGTGACCGTCCCTTCACCCGCGGGCACCGCGAAGTAGCCTTTGCGCGCCTGCACGGTGGTGCCGCCGCGCGCGACCTTCACGGAGAGCGCGCGGAACTTGCCGTCGGTTT
>Ga0209382_10008662_pt1 | contig 12809 bp, 9 predicted proteins | sample SoiMetdeltSBSDD5_FD_187599 | JGI IMG/M metagenome (GOLD analysis project Ga0209382, IMG submission 187599) | Bulk soil microbial communities from a Populus tree surrounding site in Tennessee, USA - Soil MetaG P. deltoides SBSDD5 (SPAdes) (version 2) | ecosystem: Environmental > Terrestrial >... | reverse complement strand
TGCCGTTGTACATGAACGCCCCGAGCAGCGGCACGCCCGGTGTCACGATCCCGAGATATGCACCCATGTTGGCGATGAGCTTGACGTCGAGCCCGGTGACCGTGCCGTCGCGGTTGGCGTAAAGCGTCACGTCCTGGATCAGGTCGCGCCCGTGATGGGCCGAAACCATTGTCTCCGCACGCGATTCGGTGTATTTCACCGGCCGCCCGACCAGGTTGGCGGCGGCGAAGGCGATCCACTCCTCCGGGGTGACCGCGAGCTTGCCGCCGAACCCGCCGCCCACGTCCGGCGCGATCACGCGGATCTTGTGCTCCGGCGTGCCGGTGGTCGCTGCCAGCAGGAAGCGCATCACATGCGGGATCTGCGTGGCCGAATAGATCGTCCACTCCCCGCCGCTGGGGTCGACGATGACGCTGCGTGGCTCCATCGAAGCCGGGATCAGGCGTTGCTGCACATAGCGCCGCTTGATGACGACCTCGGCGGCATCCGGCATCGCGCCGCCGCTGCCCGCCGCCTGGGCATCGAAAACCCAGGTGTAGCAACGGTTTGTGGCCTTGTCCGAGTGCACCAGCGGCGAGCCCTCGCCCAGCGCCGCCTCCAGGTGGAGCACCACCGGCAGCGGGTCGTAATCGACCTCGATCAGCTCGAGCGCGTCGACCGCGCTGGCCCGGTCACGGGCCACGACCACGGCCACCGGCTCGCCCACGTGCCGCACCTCGGTCACGGCGAGCGGGGTGTAGGTCGGCAGCACGATGTCCTCGGTGACCGGCCACGCGCACGCCAGCACGCCCTGCGTCTCGGCCACATCGGCGCCGCTGAACGCCGTCACCACATTGTCGGCGTTTTTCGCCGCCGACACGTCGACGTTGACCAGACGTGCGTGGGCGTGCGGGCTGCGCAGGATCGCCATGTGCAGCATGCCGGGCAGCGTGATGTTCTCTGTCCACCTGGTGCGCCCGGTCAGCAGCCGCGCGTCCTCCTTGCGCAGCCGCGACCTTCCGATCTCCAGCACCGGCGCGGTCATACCGTCACCTCCGCGCTTTTCGCCTCCACCAAAGGCATTTCCTGGGTGGGCGCGCTGCGCATCTCAGCCGCGGCCGCATGCACCGCGCGCACGATGTTCTGGTAACCCGTGCAGCGGCAAAGGTTGCCCTCCAACCCTTCCCGGATCTCGGCGTCGGTCGGGTCGGGGTTGTCGCGCAGCAGGTCCACCGCGGCCATCATCATGCCGGGTGTGCAGAACCCGCATTGCAAAGCGTGCTGCTCGTGGAAGGCGCGCTGCACCGGGTGGTCGCCGCCGAGGCTCTCGACGGTGCTCACCTGCGCGCCGTCGGCCTGGACCGCGAGCACCGAGCAGCTTTTCACGGCGCGAGGCACGCCATCAGGATCGGTCAGAAGGACTGTGCAGGCACCACAGTTGCCTGTGTCGCAGCCCACCACCGTGCCGACCTTGCCTAGCTGGTCGCGCAGGTAGTGGACGAGAAGCGTTCTGGCGGGCACATCATCGGTGTAGCGCGCGCCATCGACGGTGACGGTAACCCTGGGCATGGATCCCTCCGCGCTGGGTGAGACGTCTGGGACCACCCCAGTCAACGCCCGCCGCTGCCCTCACGCAACCGGTGGATCGCGGTGTATACGGTCCGTGAGTGTCGAAAGTGGACGTCCGCGCCCGCCCCACCGCTGCGCGATGATCTCCGCCGCGATGCTGACCGCGGTCTCCTCTGGCGTGCGGGCGCCCAGGTCAAGGCCGATGGGTGAGCGCATCCGCGCCAGCTGGTCCTCGGCGACGCCCGCCTCGCGCAGCCGTTTGAGGCGATCCTCGTGCGTGCGCCGCGACCCCATCACGCCGACGTAGCCCACCTCGCAACCCAGAACCACCTGCAGCAGCGGCACGTCGAACTTCGCGTCGTGGGTCAGCACGCACACCACCGTGCGCCCGTCGACCCTGCCGGCCTGCAGCTCACCGGTGAAGTAGCGGTGCGGCCAGTCGACGACCACCTCGACACCCGGAAAGCGCTTGGGGGTGGCGAAGACGGGCCTGGCGTCGCAGACCGTGACCCGGTATCCAAGGAAATGTCCGATCCGCGCCACGGCGGCGGCGAAATCGATGGCGCCGAAGACAAGCATGCGCGGCCGGGGCGCGAAGCTGGCCACGAACAGGGTGAGCCCGTCGCCCAGCCGCTCGCCGTCGAGCCCGTAGCGCAGCTCGCCGGTATGCCCGACCGACAGCATGCCCCGCGCGTCGTCGGTGGCCGCGTCGTCGAGCCGCGCCGACCCCAGGCTCCCGTCTCGCCGATCGCGCCAGATGACCAGCCGCTTCCCGATCTGATCCGGACGACCTCGGATGATCGTGGCGACCGCCACGGGTTCACCATCCCTGATGGACTTTTCGAGCAAACCCATTTGGGGGTACCCGGCACGGTCCACCCGCTCAACGAAAAGCTCGATGGTCCCCCCGCAGGTCAGCCCGACCGCGAACGCGTCATCGTCGCTGACGCCATAGCGGACAAGCGTGGGCATCCCGGTTTCGATGACCTCCGTGCCCAGCTCGTAGACGGCCGCCTCCACGCAGCCGCCCGAGACGCTGCCCACCGCCGTCCCGTCGGGACCGACGAGCATCGTCGCGCCCGGCTGGCGCGGGGCGCTCGACCAGGTCGCCACGACCGTCGCCATGCCGACCGGGCGGCCCTCACGCCACCACGCCATCAGCTCGGCCAGCACTTCTCTCACTTCCTAAGCACCTCCGTCAGCGCAGCGATGCTGTGCCCGGCGACGAGTTCGCTCACATGCGGCACGGCGGCGCGCAGCCCCGCCGTCGCCGGGACGAACCCGGCCTTAGCCGCGTGCGGCGTCACCCAGACGATCCGGTCGGCCAGCCGCGCCAGCCACGCCATCGCCTCGCCGAGCTGGGCGGCGTCGCCGCACTCCCAGCCGTCGGAGCAGATCACGACGACGGCACCCCGTGCCATGCCCCGATGCCCGAACCGTCGCAAGTAGACGGTCAGCGCCTCGCCGAGCCTCGTGCCGCCGCGCCAGTCGGGCACCGCCTTCACCAGCGCCGCGTCCATGTCGCGCTTGCGCATCGCGCCCGTGACCCGGGTCAGCCTTGTTGCGATAGTGAAGACCTCCGTCATCGCCGGGCGCGTGCGCACCGCCGCGTGTGCGAAGCGCAGCAGCAGATCCGCATAGGGCGACATGGAACCCGAGATGTCCAGGATGAACACCAGCCTGCGCGGCCTTGCACGCCTCCTGCTCCGCCGCAGTCGGGCCGGCTCCCCCAGCGCGGCAAGCATTTCCCGCGTCGTGCGCCGGGCGTCCACCGGCCCGGCCGGCGCCCTCCTGCGCCTTCGCGACGGCCGCTCGGGCGAGACAGGAGCCAGCAACGCCAACATCCGGGCCGCCTCCTCGCGCTCAGCCTCGGTGAGCGTCGCGTAGTCGCGGTGCCGCAGCACCTCACCGCGCGCCGCCTCGAGCCCCTGCACCGCCGCCGTCGCCACACTCACCCTGTGCTTGACCCCGTCCCGGCTCCCTGCCGCCCCTTGAAACAGGCGGTCATACTTGGCGATGTCGTCACGGCTCGTGCACAGCGTCAGCCTGCCCGCCCAGTAAAGCCGTTGCGGCCCAAGCTGATCCAGCGCCTCCATCAGCAGCCGCACCCGATCGGCCGGCGCCGCCACGCCCGCCTCACGCACCGCCGCCACAAACCCCAGCACCGGCTGGATGCCCAGCGCCCGCCCGCTCACCCGGACCGCCCCGCTGCGCCCGCGTTGCGCCGCACCCAAAGACGCAACCGCCGAAGCGTCATGCCGACCAGTCCAGTTCCTTGACGCGCTCGGCGTCCTCGCGCACCTTCACCACGGCGCCGATCGTCAGCGCCGCCACCTCACCGTTGAGCTCCTCAACCCCAAGCGCCGCAAGGGCCAGTGCCCAGTCGATCGCCTCCGCGACGCCCGGCGGCTTCACCAGCTCCATGCCGCGCAGGCGCTTGGTGGCCTGCGTGATCTGGGCGGCGACGCGCTCGGTGACCTCGGGTGCGCGCACCCGCAGGATCGCCAGCTCACGCTCCGGACTCGGGTGCTCCACCCAGTGGTACAGGCAGCGCCGCTTGAGGGCGTCATGCACCTCACGCGTGCGGTTGCTCGTGATGACAGCGATCGGCGGTATGGCGGCGGCGATGCGGCCCAGCTCGGGGATGGTGACCGCCCAGTCGGCGAGCAGTTCCAGCAGGTACGCCTCGAACTCGTCGTCAGCCCGGTCGATCTCGTCGATGAGCAGCACGCACGGGGCGGCCTCCAGCGCACGCAGCAGGGGCCGCGCCACCAGGAAGCGGCGGTCATACAGGCTCGCCTCGACAGCGGACGGATCCCGTTGCCCGCCAACCGCTTCCACCGTGCGCAGGTGCAGGATCTGGCGCGGAAAGTCCCAGTCGTAGAGGGCCTGTGCGGCGTCAAGCCCTTCATAGCACTGCAGCCGGATCAGCGGCACGCCCTCGGCTTGGGCCAGCGCGAGCCCGAACGAGGTCTTGCCCACCCCGGCGTCGCCCTCGAGGAACAGCGGCCGGCCCAGGCGAAGCGCCAGCCACCCGGCGGTGGCCAGGCCGGGATCCGCCAGATAGCCGGTGGTGGCCAGGGCGCCGGCCAGCTTCTCCGGGCTGCTTGACACGCGTCCCACTATACGGGGGGCGCGGATGACCAGCGCGCGACGGATCAATCCCATGTTGATCATCACGCCGCAGGCGGCACGGTCCCCACCCGATCGGGCATGGCATGTCTCGGTCAGCAGGCGCGAGGGCCACCTGGCCGGCCAGGCCCTCAACGTGCCGGCGATGCTGCGGGCGTTGTCGCGAGCCGAGCGAGCCCCGGCGCCGATCACCGCATTCCGCGTGTCCTAAGTGCCTGCTAGCCGACTGATCGCTGGCACTTTTCGAGTTACTGTGACTTCCAATTATCTGGGGGGGCCCCATGCAGTGGATCAGGGCAGTGTACGGATGGGTGGGGCAGCGCTGGTTGCCGGCGCGGCCGTATGTCGCCGCGTTCTTGGGACTGTTGCTTGTGATTGGCCTGTCCATTGTGGAGCGCCTGGAGGCCGCGCTGGCCGCCATGCATCGCGTGGGCGATGTGGCGGCGACATTCGGCGGCATAGCGACGCCCGCTTCGTTGTGGTCGGCCGAGTCGGCGCAGGCGAGGTTGCGCGCGTGGATGGACTGGGATGCCGATCGGCTCGCCGGAGACCTCGCCGGGACGGTGATGAGCGCGCGGCATGCCGTCGGCTGGTTCGTGCTGATCGACACGCTGGTGGTGGCCGTGCCCGCGGGCCTGCTGTTGTGGCTGCTGGGCGGGTGGGCACGCGAGGTCATCCGCAACAATGCCCTCGAGCGGTTGCGCACGGTCGCGCGTGAGCATCAGGCTTCCAAGTTGCCGCATGAACAGGCCGTCAGGTTGCGGCATGAAGGCGTGGTACGGGCACGGGCGCTCTGCCAGATCTCCAGTTCCGCGGGAATGGTCGCGCTGGGTTACGTGGCGCTGGACGCCACGGAGAACGAGATCGGGTTCTTTCTGGTCAGTGCGGCCACCCCGCCGGTCTCGGCGGTGCGTGTCCTGGGCCTGGTATCGCTGCTCAAGCTGATCCTTCTGGCCGCGGCAGCGGTGCCGCTGGTGCTGGTGGGTCTCGCCGCGCGCCACCGGGTCGGCCGCAACGCCAGAGCCTTGGGCCGCCAGCTGGCGGCATTGCGCGGACAGGTGATCGTGGTGGCCCTGGTCACGGCGAGCTTCGTCGCGCTGGGCGGCGATATCGGTTCTCAGGTCGACGATGTGGTCATGCGCTGGGTGGAGCAGCCCGAGCATGCGGTGGCCGCCGTCACGGCGGCGATGATGTTGACGGCGTTGGTCGCCCTGACCGGGTTTGCGTGTCACGACAATCTTTTGAAGCCTCCGGTGCCGGGGAACAAGCCCTTGTCAGCGCGGCTGTTGCTATCGATGGGGATCGGCGGCATGATCCTCGCCGCCGGTGGGCTGGGCCTGGCTTCGCTGGCGCATATTCCTATCGGGTACCCCCTGGTGTTTCCCGGCGTGGCACTGGCCTTGTTCGCGGCGTTGAGCGCGCGCAAGGCCGTTCGGGCGGTAAAGCCACCACCCCCACCACTACCCGACGCTGGGGCGCAGCCGGGTGGCGGTGGTTCCCCGGCGGTGCTGGTGTGGACCCTCGCGGCGATACCTTTGGCGGCGCTTGGTCTGGTGGTGTTGCGCTGCGCGGTGACACTGGCCGTGACCAGAGAGTCCTTCTACGGCTTCGGTCTGCTGGGCATCGCCCTGATCCTCGTGGCGGCGGCGGCGTCGGCCATCCATCCCGGCCCATGGCCGGCCGGGCGTGGGCAGCGCATCGTCCAAGCTGGACTGTCGGTCGTGGCGCTGGGCGCCGCCGTCTACGCGGCGTGGAAGCCGCTGACGGCAGGTGACCTCTGGGGAACCTTTGCGCTGCTTCAACTGTTGCTGATCGTCGTGCTGCTGATCCTGACCGGGCTGCACTGGGCCGCAGACGCCGTGGCGCCGCGCGGCGTCCTGGCCCTGGTGCGCTTGCGGCGCATGCCTTTCATCGCCCTGGCCGTCTGCTGGTTCACGGTCACATCATTGATCGACCGCACGACTTACTACCATGACGTGCGCCTGGGCGAGGCCCTGCCGCACGACTTCCAGGCCGTCACCCTCGACGAGGCGTTCACCGCCTGGCTGGACAAACAGCACCGCGGCCCGGTCGTTGACGGCAAAGAGCGTGTGCCCATGGTGTTCATCGCCACCGCCGGCGGAGGCATCCGGTCGGCGTACTGGACCAGTCTGATCCTCGACTGCCTGTTCGCCGCGCAGCCCACGCAGCCGCAGTGCGCCGGGCAGCCGATCGACAAGTCGGCCGTCTTCGCCGCCAGCGGGATCTCCGGCGGCAGCCTCGGGCTGGCCGTGGACCGGGCCCTTGAGGACACCGGAGGAAGGTTCTCCGAGGTGCTCGATCGGGACTTCCTCTCCCCTGACGTGGCGGCGCTGGCCTTCCGCGACCTGCCCAACTACCTGTTACGCCTGCAGCCCGGCGACGCCGACCGGGCGGCGGTCATGGAACATTCTTGGGAGCAGGCTATGGGTACCCACCCAAATCCTCTCAGCCAAGGGTTCTTCGCCGCGTCCAGAAACGCCGACGGCAGCCCACGCTTTCCCTTGCTATTGCTCAACAGCGCGACCGTGGACGACGGGTGCCGGCTCAACGGGTCCACTTTGGACGCCTCGCCCCGGGTGGAGTCCGGGCCCGCGCCGCCAACCGGGACCGAAGGCTGCCTGACCCTGACGCCTTTTGAACCCGGGCGCGAGGATACCGACAATCACCGCCAGGCCGAGACACTGGCCGGTTCCAAGGACCTGTTCCAGCACCTGTGCCGGCCGCAGGACCCGCCCGCGGACCCGGATGCGCGCGGCGCCGCCCAACCCATCAAATACGACATCCCGCTGTCGGCGGCGGCCCACCTGTCGGCCCGGTTTCCCTACATCTCCCCCACCGGTGCCCTGACCAGCTGCACCTGGCCCCAGCGGCGAACCTACGCGCTGGACGGCGGGCTGCTGGAAGGCTCCGCTGTCAGCCCGCTGACCGAGATCTGGGCCAGGCTGTCCAGCCGCATCCATGAAATCAACACCGATCCCGCGGGCACGCGATGCATCGAACCCAGACTGCTGATGATAGACAACGGATACGTCACCACAGCATCCACAAACGACGGGGGCCGGCCACCGGAACTGATCGCACCCGCCACGGGCCTGTCCCGTTTCAGCGGCAGCTGGGGTGCCCGCGCCGAACAGGCGGCCGCCCTCGCCTTCGACCACGCCATCGGCGCGGTAGCGTGCCGGGGACCGGGCGGCAAACCACTGGCACCGCAAAGCGTTCACTCCCGCATCGCTCACTTCGTGCCCACCGCCCATCCTGGCCCCCGCGCGCCCTTGGGTTGGTCGCTGTCGCGTTACGCTCGCCGCGACCTGACCACGCAGGCGCGCTCACCGGCCAACCTGTGCCAGGTCGCCCTCGTGCGCAGCTGGCTAAGCGACCAGGTCCCGCCGGGAGGCATGCGCTGTGTCACCGGTTTTGCGGTCCGTGCCACCGCCGAGGAACCCGGTCTGATCGCCATGCTCGCCCCGCCGATCCAGCCCACCCGCATCGGCGTGCCCGGGGTGCGGATCACCGCCGCGCCGGACGCCGGACCCGATTGTGCCCACGGCACCAGCACCGACGCCACCGGACGCTTCCAGCTCCTGTTGCCGGCCGGCCCGCCCGCGCACCTGACCGTATGCTGGGCCGGCACGACCGTCACCGTCAACGTCCCGTCCGGCAACTCACCCCTGGTCACCAGCGACAACTTCACAGTCGTCGTGACACCCGATAATGGTCCTGCTTAGGCAAACGCCAGCAGGTGTGCTCTGCTCCGGCAGGTCGAGGCTGGTGCGCAGGACCACCTTTTGGCCCCTACCCCACACCCCACCGCGCAGCGTCGTCAGGCGTGTCTATGTCATCATCGCTGGCTACGTCGGAGCAAACGACGACCTCTACTTCGTGTACTCGTAGATAGCCCCTTGCTCCGGAATCTCCCACAGCCTTCTCAGCGATGCCCGCCCAGTGGTTCCGGCCGAACAGCACCGGATGCCCGCGCCGCCCCTCATAGCCGGCCATCACCAGGGCCCCCGGCGAGGCCAACCGCGCCACCCGCCGCACGGCCTCGGCCGTGATGCCGGGCATGTCCACCAATGTGACGACGACCGCCTCGGATTCCAATTTGGACAGCGCCGCGAGGCCCGCCCGAAGACTCGAACCCATCCCCGTCTCCCACTCCGGGTTGGCCACGACGATGGCGCGCTCGACCTCGGCCCGCTGCGCACCGAGCACGACGACCACCGGATCGCAGCCGCCCTCGCGCAGCACGCCCACCGCCCGCTCGGCCAGAGTCCGATCACCTATGCGCAGCAACGCTTTCGGCGCACCCAACCGCGTGCCCGCACCCGCCGCCAGCACCAACCCCGCAACCTTCACTCACACCGCCCGCAATCGCTGCAGCACCGACTCCGCCTCGGCCATGATGCGCCCGATCAGCTCCGCGCACGAGGGCAGGTCGTCGATGAGCCCGACCACCTGGCCCGACGCCATCACCCCCAGGTCGGGCCGCCCGTCGACCATGGCGGCCTTGAGGAGCATAGGCGTGTTCGCGGCCATCAGCACCTGGCCCCAGCTCAGATGCCGGCCATGGCGCATGCCACGGCCATCGCGCAGCATCTCGGCCCACGACAGCCCGGACAGCTTCCGCAAGCGTGCCGCGTTGCGCAGCGCGTAGAGCAGGCCCTTGCGCCCGAGATTGTCCACGAAGGAGGTTCGCAGCACCCGGTGCGCGACGCCGTCCACCCGGGTGGTCACCACGGTGTCCGACAACGTCTTGCCGAGATAGACCCGCTTGACCTCCTCGGCCACGGGGCTGTCGGTGGTGAGCAGGAAGCGGGTGCCCATCGCGATACCGCAAGCGCCATAGGCCAGCGCCGCGACCAGGCCCCGCCCGTCGAAGAAGCCGCCCGCGGCCACCACCGGGATGTTTACGGCGTCAACGATCTGCGGCACCAGCAGGCTGGTCGGGATGGAGCCGGTGTGCCCGCCGCCCTCGCCGCCCTGCACCACCACGGCGTGCGCGCCCCAGGCCGCCACCTTCTGCGCGTGCCGCAACGCCCCGACGCTCGGCATCACGATGACGCCCGCGTCGCGCAGCCGCGCCACCAGCCTCTCCGAGGGCGCCAGCGCAAAGGACGCCACCCGCACGCCTTTGTCGATCATGAGCGCCACACGCTCGGCCGCATCCGAGGCATCGGCGCGCAGGTTCACGCCGAACGGCGAATCGGTCGCCGAGCGCACCTCGTCGATGGTGGAGGCCAACCGCGGCAATGACATCGTGGCGGAGGCGATGATGCCCAGCCCGCCGGCATTGGCCGTCGCCGATACGAGCCGGGCGCCGGAGACGTAGCCCATGCCGGTCTGCACGATGGGATACCGGCATCCCGTGAGCCTAGTGAGTTCGGTCTGCAAGCCACTCCTCCCAATGCTGCGGGCCGTCCTTGCCCCGCACCCGCAACGGGCGCGCGTTGCGTGAGGCCATGCGCCGGCGCACGACGCGATACCCCTCACGCAGCGCGGGTGTCAACGGCCGCGACCCGAATGTCGTCTCGAAACGCATGTCCACGCTCCAGCGAACCCGCCCAGACCGGTTCTCGGTGCCGGTGTGCGCCACCAGGTTGGTGAACATCAACAGGTCGCCTTTGCGCATGGGCAGCAGCTGGATCGGCTCGAAGCGGACCCGCTCGGCGGTGAGCCGGTAGATCTCCTCCGGGTCGGTGTCGGGTCCGGCCTCCTGGGAGATGAGGCCCCAATGGTGGCTGCGCGGCACGAGCGCCAGGCAGCCGGAGTCGGCGTCGGCGTCGACCAGCGGCAGCCACACCTGCGCGATGCTGTGCACCATGGCTTCCACGCCCGTACCGTAGAACTGGCCGTCCTGGTGCCACGGCAGCCGCTCCAGATGCCTTGGCAGGTAAGGTCTCAGGTGGGCGTTGCCCTGGTAGGTGATCTCCTCGCCGAGGATGAGCCGCAGCGGCTCGGTCAGCGACGGCGACGTGACGATCTCCCAGAACTCCTCGCAAAACAGGAACCTCTGCCACTCGCGCTGGTTGAGGCTGCGCCCCTGGTAGAGCGCGTCGATGCGGTGCTCGAAGCCGAGCTCGGGGAACCTGCCCTGCGCCATGGCGTCGACCCGCTCCTCCAGGACGGCCACAAAGGAATCAATCAGCCTGCGGTCAACGATCTCGCGCAGCACGACGTAACCTTCGCGACGAAAGACCTCTACGTCAAACATGTCTCAATTATGGTGACGTTGGCCTGCCCACCGCCCTCACACATCGTCACCAATCCTCTTCTTGCCCCCCGCCGTTCCAGCTCGAACAGCAGCGAGGTCATGAGGCGGGCGCCGGTAGCGCCCAGCGGATGCCCGAGAGCGATCGCCCCGCCGTTGACGTTGACCCGCTGCGGGTCGGCGCCGGTCTCCCGAAGCCACGCAAGCACGACGCTGGCGAACGCCTCATTGATCTCGATGAGGTCGATGTCGTCGATGCTCAGGCCCGCCTTGCGCAAGGCAAAAGCCGTCGCCGCGATCGGGGCGGTGAGCATCAGAACCGGGTCGTCGCCGCGCACGCTCAGGTGCCGGATGACCGCCCGCGGTGCCAGATTGTGCTGCCGCACGGCGCATTCCGACGCCACAAGCAGGGCTACGGCCCCATCGGCGTTCTGGCTCGCGAGCGCCGCCGTGACGAGCCCGCCCTCGCGCAACGGCTTAAGCGCGGCCATTTTCTCCAGCGACGTGTCCGGCCTCGGGCACTCGTCGCCGGCCACGCCGTCGTAGGGCACGATCTCCTCGCGAAACAAGGGAGCCGCCTTGACCGCCCGCTCGTGGCTGCGCAGCGCATACAGCTCCATCTCCGCGCGCGTGATCCCCCATCTCTCGGCGATCATGTCCGCGGAGCGGAATTGCGAGATTTCCTGGTACCCGTACCGCGCCACCCATCCCTTCGAGCCGGCGAACGGGCTGCCTGCCTGCATGGCCGACGCGATGGGTACCTGGTTCATGTTCTGGACACCACCGGCCACCACCAGATCGCAGGTACCGCTCATCACCGCCTGGGCGGCGAAGTGAACGGCTTGCTGGGAGGAGCCACACTGCCGGTCGACGGTCACTCCCGGTACCCCCTGAGGAAAACCCGCGGCAAGCCAGCAGGTCCGCGCGATGTCGCCCGACTGCGGCCCCAGCGTGTCGACGCAGCCGAACACCACGTCGTCGACGCACTCCGGGTCGATGTCCACCCGGCCGATCAGCGCCCGGAGCACGTGCGCGCCGAGGTCGGCGGGGTGCGTGCCGGCCAGGCCGCCGTTCTTGCGGCCGATCGGGGTGCGCACGGCGTCTACAAGGTAGGCCACTCCCATGTATCCTATTTTAGAACACGTTCTAATTTTCCAGGAGGGCTCCGATGCACCTCGCCTACACACCGCAGCAGGAGGCGTTGCAAGCCGAGCTGCGCGAGTACTTCGCCGGCCTGATGACCGACGGCGTGCGCGAGCGGCTCACCTCGCACGACGGTGAGTACGGGGGTGACTATGGAGATGCCTACCGGGAGGTGGTGCGGCAACTAGGCCGCGACGGCTGGCTGGCGCTGGGCTGGCCGCAGGTGTACGGCGGCGGTGGACGGTCCGCTTTGGACCAGCTCATCTTCATGGACGAGGCCGCGACGGCCGGGTGCCCGGTGCCGTTCCTGACCATCAACACGGTCGGGCCGACCATCATGCGTTTCGGCACACCCGAGCAGAAGGAGTTTTACCTGCCGCGCATCGCCGCGGGCGAGCTGCACTTCTCCATCGGCTACTCCGAGCCGGAGGCTGGGACCGACCTCGCCTCGCTGCGCACGCGGGCGGTGCGCGACGGCTCCGATTATGTGATCAACGGCCAGAAGATGTGGACCAGCCTCATCCAGCACGCCGATTACGTATGGCTCGCCTGCCGTACCAACACATCCGTGCCGAAACACAAGGGCCTGTCGATAATCATCGTGCCGACGACCGCTCCCGGCTTCTCCTGGACCCCCGTGCGCACGGTCGCCGGGACCACCACCAGCGCCACCTACTACCAGGACGTGCGGGTGCCCGCCGACAACCTCGTCGGCGAGCTCGACGGCGGCTGGCCGCTGATCACCAACCAGCTCAACCAC